>JAEEGI010012999.1_pt1 | contig 17708 bp, 11 predicted proteins | sample 8958751 | NCBI WGS metagenome assembly JAEEGI01 (sample SAMN16246545, study PRJNA631951) | gut metagenome | biome: gut microbiome; feature: rumen; material: KS-attached | host: Bos | place: Iran: Karaj | collected 2018-10 | reverse complement strand
TATCTCTCACCATCACAGACCGGCAAATATGGCGGTCTTTTTATAATATCAAAAATTCAACCTGTATAAAGTTTTCAAAGTTCATATATTTTCTACTTGACTTTTTATTTGCAGACTTCCCACTTGGACGAACCAGCATACCCAAAAGATCACATAAAAAGACTTCCAAGCAAAAAGACTTCCAAAACCTTACTCATCAGTTACTAAGTGAGATATTTGGAAGTCTTTATATTTTATATGTATATAAGAATTAATTTGTTGTTGCCGGCGCAGCAGTCGTTGCATTTGGATCAGGTGTTGTAGTAGAAGGATCTACTGCAGGCGCTGCGGCATTTGGATCTACTGTTGTAGCTGATGGATCCGCAGGAGTAGCTGTAGCCGGGTCAGTCACCGCTGGAGTTGTAGTCTGCGCGTTAGGATCAGGGGTAGTAGTCTGGCCACTTCCTGATCCTCCAGGATATACAACATTACCTGTAGCAGGATCTGCCATCGCACCTGTAGGCTGTCCTGTAGCAGGATCTATAACAGCTCCTGTGTACGGATCATACCAGACTATAGCTCCTGTATTAGGATCAGTCATAGACATAAGTCCTGCATACGGATCTGTTGTAGTCGTAGTATCTTCCTGAGTAGTTGTACTTGGGGTAGTTGTAGTACCAGACGTTGTAGTAGTCGTAGTTGTAGAACTGCTCCTATAACCTGATACAACATTGCCATCTTCATCAAGAGTATATCCTGAATCGCTTTGAATCTTCTCACTATACTCAAGTACCTTGGATGATGGGCTATAGTTCTCTTCTTCGAAGAGATATTCATGGAGCCATATAACATTAGCTTCAAGGGTTACGGGTATTACACAGCTTCCCTTTCTGCCGACTGTTGCACCTGTTCTCATATCAGAAGTAGGTATACCTGTTGTATCTACTATACTGTAGCTTGTGATATTAGAGACATATCCGAGTATCTCCGATGTAGAAAGAGATGTATATATCTCATCTGTTACCGCATCGATTATAGAATTAAGCTCAGAAAGTGAAGCCTTGCTGGCTGCTTCAAATACTTTCTCAAGAACTTCTCTCTGCCTCTCAGTTCTCTTAAAGTCATCACCTGACGTATATCTGATCCTACAATATGCTGTAGCCTGAAGACCGTTAAGGTGCTGATATCCCGCCTGCGTTACAGCTATATATTCTTTGCCCTGCTGACGAGCCATTATCTTCTGATAATCATTAAGGTGCTTAACCTCAGCATCTGTAAGCTCTATATCTATACCGCCAAGAGCATCTATAACATCTACAAGGCCTTCAAATCCAACTGTGATGAAATCAGTGATATTAAGATCCAGATTCATATTGAGCATATTGATGGCCTGAGTAGGGCCACCCTGTGCGTAGGCACTGTTGGCCTTGTTATATGAATCATTGCCAAGATTAAGATAAGTATCTCTGAAAACAGATACAAGCTTAACTTCCTTGGTTGTATTATTGATAGAAGCAATGAGAATAGTATCACTTCTTGTATTATTCTCAAGATCTCCTGTTCTGGTATCAACACCAAATAGAGCGATGTTGGTATAACCCTTCATCTGTCCGCTTTCTGCGTTGGCCTTAACTTCCTCGCTTATGTTCTCCTGAAGCTCATCAACAGATATTGCAACTCTCTGCACCCTGTCAAGCTTATTAACAACATATAGAACAGCACATTCAAATAAGATGAGGATTATCTCTACGATGATGATGGCAGTACGGATTTTTCTGGATCTGCTGCCTTTTGAAGCCTTCTTATGATCATCCGCTTTATTATCAGTTTCTGTTATTTCTTCTTTTGTATCCACAATGTGACCTCGGTTCAATGATAAGGTTGCCTAACAGGCACCTCCGCAAAAGCGGTCATGCCTATTTCATTTTGTGATGCAAGTATTAAAAGTCTGTTTTGATTCTTACATCATTTTATATTCAAGAATGTATGATAATATATTAAAACGCCTAGGTCAAATTACCGAGGATTTTTTCACACTTTTTTAAGAAAAAGAAATACGAAATACTATCGGATAATCTGACGTAATTTCAGAATATATGTGGAGGCCGTCGTTTTTTTGTTCAAATCTGCAATCACCCAAAAGAGCCTCAACATTACTGATAACTCCCGTATAATGGAACTGCTCATGCTCAGGATTTCTTGCAAAACTTCTAACAAGATATTCTCCATCTTTGGAAGTCTTCATGGCTATGACATACATATGATCACCCTTGACTGTAAATCTGAAATCCTGTGATGTATACTCCTTGGAACTTTCTGTGAAGTATCCGTCTTCAATCTTGGTAGGTCCTTCTGAAGATCTCTCGTATGGCTTTGTACCATATATAGCTTCTCCATTGACCTTAAGCCAGCTTCCTATCTCTTTGAGTACCTTGGTCTCCTCTTCACAGATAGTTCCGTCACCTTTAGGACCTACATTTAAAAGGAGCCTTCCGTTCTTGGACACAACATCAATAAGATTCTCAATGATCTGCCTTGAGCTCTTATAATGGTTGTCTTCTATATAGCCCCAGGACTTATCTCCAATGGATGTATCTGTCTGCCATATGTAGGGTTTAGCCTCTGCGAACTGCCCCCTCTCAACATCAGGAACACCGCATCCAAAAGGAAGGCAACCGTATTTGTAGTTTACAACTCCTGTAAGACCGAGGCTTTCCATATGATTATAATAATATGCCATCATCTTCCTGACATATGGCCTTGCAGCGCTGTGGTGTATCCACCAGTCAAAATAAAGCACTCTAGGAGCAAAGCGGTCTATGATCTCCACAGTTCTTGCAAGCCAGTCCTCAAGGAACTCTTTAGATGGAACAGGCTCTGAGAAAGGATCCATCTGATCTTCGCATTCCTTCATTGACGGCCAGTAGATATGACCTCTTTCTTCCATGCCGGTCATATCTGAATCAAACTCTCTTGCATGGGACAAAAACCACCAGTGCTCTATCCTGTGGGATGATACTCCTGCTATCATCCCGTGCTCCCTTATAGAGTCTTCCATCTCGCCGACTACATCGCGCATAGGTCCCATCTTAGCTGCATTCCAGTCAGATATCTTACTTTTGTACATCTGAAATCCGTCGTGATGTTCGCCTACAGGAACTACATACTCAGCTCCGGCTTCTTTAAAAAGGTCATTCCACTCATCAGCACTGAACTTCTCTGCCTTAAAAAGCGGAATGAAGTCTTTGTATCCAAACTCTTTGTGAGGACCATGTGTCTTGACATGATGCTCAAATTCTCTTGTTCCCTGAATATACATCCCGCGTGGATACCATTCATTGGCATAGGCAGTCTGTGAACATACACTAAAATGAATGAATATTCCGAATTTTGCATCAGCATACCACTTGGGTACAGGATATGTAGAAATAGATTCCCAGGTATCTTTATAAGGCCCTTTTGCAATCTGGTCATCTATACGGGCCATTTCTTTTTGAAGATCGAATTCCATATCTTAACCTCAATATATTTTTTACAATCTCTGAGTCATATAACCCGATAAAGCGATTTGCATAATACAAATCGCTTTACCTGATCATCTTGATATATTTACCTTAAAATCTTTATACTCTCTTAAATACAGGAATGCTGTCTATAGGAGCCGGCGCCTTAACTGTGCTTGCGCCTTCATATACCTTGCCATCACGGATGTCTTCCCACTTACCTTCAGGAAGGTATACTTCTCTTTCTGATACACCTGCTTCAAGGACAGGTGCTACAAGGTACTTACTACCGAACATGTACTGATCATCGAGTTCCCAGCACTTCGCATCTTCAGGGAATTCAAGGAACATAGCACGCATGATTGGAAGACCTGTTTTATGAGCCTCTTTGTTGAGCTCGTCAATATATGGAACAAGACTTTCGCGAAGCTCTAAGTTCTTTTTCATAACATTAAAGACTTCATCGCCGCATGCCCACATCTCAGTAGGTGCGCCTGTGTGGAGGTATCCGCCGCCCCAGTCCTTGGTAGTGTCAAGTGCAGGGATGTTCATAGGTTCTCTATCTCCGTGGAGACGAAGGATAGGTGTGAATATAGCAAACTCGAACCATCTCTGAGCCAGCTCTTTAAAATATTCTGTAGTCATATCACCATTCATGAAGCCGGCAACGTCTGTATTCCACCATGGGATACCTGCAATACCCATATTAAGGCCCTGACCAACTGCTGACTGCAGAGCTTCCCAGGTTGACTGGATATCACCATTCCACAAAAGTGTGCCGTACTTCTGTGATCCAACCCAGCCGCATCTGATAAGTGAGAAGATCTTGTCATTGCCATCAGCTTTCTGACCATCGTAGAAAGCTTTAGCATAAAGCTTAGGATAGATGTTGCTGCAGGAAAGAGCAGTTCCCATACGATAGCGGTAGTTGTCAAAATCATATACTCCAAAGTCAGGCTCTGCATTATCAAGCCAGAACATATCTATACCATAATCATAGTAGTTCTTCTTGCAGATATCCCAGATATACTGACGAGCTTCTGGGTTAGTGCAGTCGATCTCAACACAGTCTCCCTGATAATCATAAGTCTGGTTAGAGCCGTGCTCTGTACGGATAAGATATCCCTTGTCCCACATCTCATAGAAGTGTATAGACTTCTTATCGACAGATGGCCATACTGATACGATGACCTTGGTTCCGCCTGCATGGAGCTCATCTATCATAGCCTTTGGATCAGGCCAGTATTCAGGATCGAACTGCCAGTCACCCTGTCTTGTCCAATGGAAGAAGTCTATTACGATCACGTCAAGCTTGATACCGAGCTCTTTGTACTTTCTGGCAACAGACAGAACTTCTTCCTGAGTCCTGTAACGAAGCCTTGACTGCCATAAACCAAATACATCATTTCTGATAACAGGAGCTCTTCCTGTAACCTCTGTATATCTTTCTATAATCTCTACCGGAGTATCCTCAGCTACTATCCAGTAGTCAAGTTCCTTGGTTGCATATGCTTCAAATTCTGTATAGTTCTTACCAAAAGAAGCTTTACCTACAGCCGGGTTATTCCATAAGAATCCAAAGCCCTTACTTGAAAGAGCAAAAGGAATAGATGTCTGTGAATTGCGCTGCGCAAGCTCAAGTACGCATCCCTTAAGATCCATGTACTTTTGCTGATAGCAACCCATACCAAAGATTTTCTCATCATCATTGGGCTCAAAGCGCATAGTAAGCTTGTAATCTCCGCCCACTATAGGCTTAAAGTTCCTGGCAATGAGTTTAAGACATATGCTCTCCTTGGTTACAGAGGCATCATAGCTTCTGTAATATTCCTTGAGAATCTTCTGTCCGTTTTTGAAAAAAGTGATAACGCCTGAATTATTGATATGAGCAGATATATTGCCATTTTCAATCGTAGCATGGTCATCAAAAGTCTCGATCTTGGCACTTCCATGATCTATATCTTCTTCAAGTCCCCAGTTATTACCTGTAAATTCAGGATACATTGTTGAGCGAACACGAAGAGCATTCTTGCCCCAAGGCTCGATTCTGAGAGTCTCTCCCTCTCTTTTTCCAATTAGGATATTTCCATCCTGTGCAAAAAACATACATTCCTCCTTGTGCTGTGATCTTATGAGATCATAACTATTATTTTCAAAAAATCATTACACTCCAAAGACTCATAAAAGCCTTATAACGAACCTATAGCATTAAATTGTAAGTCTTATATCACGTGAAGATGAACCTATCGCATACTTAACAGACTTGTTAAAGCTCTTGGAAAGCTCTGTCTCTGTGTCAAGTTCTATCGCTATATCCACACTTCTTTCTTCGCCTGCGCGAAGGTATACCTTTTCAAAACCTGCAAGTTCCTGGAATACTTCTGCACCTTCTCTTCTTGCATAAACCTGCACGGTTTCAAATCCTGATACTTTTCCTATATTTTTGATACTAGCAGTAACAACCTTATTGCCCTTATCATCAAGCGACAACTTAGGATCTGAATATTCAAAGCTCGTATAAGACAGACCATATCCAAACGGGAATAAAGGCTCTACATTATCAGTATCATTAAAGCGGTATCCAACCTTGAAACCTTCTGTATAATGCGCTGTTTCAGGCTCAGGAAATCTTGCCAGAACGTGACTTCCATAATCACTAAGGTCATGTCCTATAGTCTCTGCAAGCTTGCCGGAAGGATTGACATTGCCAAGGATCACATCTGCAAGGGCATTGCCTCCCTCAATTCCGTTGTAATAGGTCCATATAAGAGTCTCAACCTTATCAGCCCAGGGAGTCATATTAAGAGGACTTCCTGCTACCATAACTACCACAAGATCAGGACGTATCTTAAGAAGCTCTTCTATGAGTTCATTCTGCTCATAAGGAATATCCATGTTTATCCTGTCTATTCCTTCAGAATCAAAATCGTGATTAATTCCGCCTATGAATATAACCTGCTCATAAGATGGATCCTTGGCCATCGACAGGGCTTCCTCACGGAGCTTAGCGCGAAGCTTCGATAGTTTTTTGTCCACTTTAATAACAGACTGAGTCTTACCACCACCGTTTTCAAGGGATGCTTCCTGCCAGTTAGCTTCTGCTGCCTTCCTTATAGCATCGAGCCTCTGCCAGTTGGTTCCGCCATCTTCGAAGGCTGACGGCTCATCTGCTCTGAACCTTGAAGTATAGCCCTCTGCATAATCAATCTTGCAATTACCGCCTATATGGCTTCTAAGTCCCATAAGAGGAGTTATCTCATATAGAGCCTTAATCTCTGCTGATCCTCCGGCATTAGAATGGATCCTGTCACCATTTTCACCAATTACAAGGATTTTTCTAAGCTTATCTCTCTTAAGCGGAAGTGTCTTATTATCATTTTTAAGAAGGATCACACCTTCTCTTGCAACATCAAGTGCTATCTGCCTGTGCATCGGAGTATTGTAACTTCCGCACTTTCTTACAAATCCTTCCATCATATTAAGGCGATACATAAGAAGAAGGAGATGGTAGACTTTTTTATCAATATATGACTCATCTATCTTACCTTTTTGAACCATCTTCTTAAGAGGCTTGGCCATAACATAATCATCGAAGTTGTCTCTTACAGACATCTCAAGATCAAGGTCTGACACGGCTGCTTTATCAGTATTGTGGACACCGCCCCAGTCTGATATTACCGCTCCGTCCCACTTCCACTCATCTCTAAGTACCTTGGTAAGTAGGAATGGATTCTCATTGCAATAATCGCCTCTGAACTTGTTATAGGCGCCCATTACGCTGTAGGCTCCGCCATCTTTTAACACCTTATGGAAAGCTCTTAGATATATGCGCCTAAGCACCTCTTCATCAACATCTACGTCCACTTCAAGACGCTGCGTCTCCTGATTGTTAAGTGCAAAATGCTTGACACAGGCTGCAACGTCCCACTCCTGAAGCCCCTTAACAAACTCTGATGCAAGCTCACCTGTTATATAAGGATCTTCACTAAAATATTCAAAATTCCTTCCGCAAAGGGGAGTCCTCTTGATATTGATACCTGGAGCAAGGCTTATATCCTTGCCTCTTCCTCTGTTCTCTTCACCAAGGACGCTTCCCATATCCCTTGCAAGAGACCTGTTCCAGGTAGAAGCAAGAGCTGAATTGCATGGAAGGTAAGTAACTTCGTCGCTTGCATGCTGCGCCGGTATCCACTTATCAGGCTCAAAATCTGCCCTTACGCCCATAGGGCCGTCTGACATTGTAAGCGGCGGAATATTAAGATGATCCACTTTCCCATTTTGAAAAAGGTGTGCGCCGTGGATCATGGCAATCTTGTCGTCAAGAGTCATCTTACTGATGACTTTTTCTATTTCCTCTTTAAAATCTTCTTTCATTAAAACCCTCGTACCAATAATTATTTTTGTGCATCACAAAAAGCCCCAAGAATTCTTCCCTTTGATCAAGTCCTCTAAACCTTGATCCTGTCACAGGTTAGAAATCCCTGAGCTTATCATCATCTGTAAGCTCGGTATTCTCAATCTTCTTGATTATCACGTCATAGTTATAATCCTTGCTTATAACTATATTGACGCGGTCTCCTACCTTATGTCCCATCAGGGCTTTACCAAGCGGAGATTCCACGCTTATGGTTCCTTTAAGGGAGTCCGCTCTTATGGTAGTGACGATCTTATACACTTCCTCGACATCATCTTCCTCGACATAGACAGTTACAGTCTTGTTCATGCCTACCTGATCATCACTTGAGTCATCATCAATGATCTTGGCTGTCTTGATCATCCTCTCAAGAAAGCGTATGCGGCTCTCGTTCTGGTTCTTGGCCCTCTTGGCTGCATAGTACTCAAAGTTCTCGGACAGATCGCCCTGAGCCCTTGCCTCTTTGACATCCTCAAGAAGCTCTTTCCTTATATTGATCTTGCGGTTGTCAATTTCAGCCTGCATATCTTCTATGTCTTTTTTAGTCAGTTCGTTGTGCATATAAAAAACCTCACTTATAATTCCTGCTTATTCAATTTTATGATAAGAAAAAAACCATTTCAACAGGATAAAAAATACTTTAATAACTGAAAAACTAAAGAAATTTTAAACCACAGATCTTATGAGAAAATATCTGATATTGCTTGGATCATCATCTACAAACAGCCTGATATAGGGGATGTCATGGAATGCTGATTTTCTTGACGTTTTTGCAATAAATCTTTATTATATAGGGAGTAAAAGGGAGTAGCTGATCTATATATTGGCAAGGTATATAGATTTCCGGTATTCGTCAGCACAATGATCGGCAAAGGTCATTCGGAACCGGATATAACGCAGCAGACGTTTTTGTCATATCTTATGGCAAAAAAGACGGCAACTACTTATCTGCTGATATCCATGAAAAGCAAGACTTTTACCATGTTACTTTAGCTGATGGCACTTACCACCATGAATGTCATTTGCTTCCCGCTATATGCGGTCAACCACATGGCAAGGTCTTTTTTATTTTGCCAAAATTCATTCAAAGGAGACAAAATGTTAACATCCAAAACCATCGCGATAGCACTTTTCGTACTTATGTATGTACTCATGGTGCTATTACCAAAGAAAAGAGCTGTTGTAGCACTTTCAACAGCGGCAATCTATGTAATCCTTACACTTATAGGAGTAGGCGGTGATCCTATCCTTCCAATCACTCAGGTACCCAGTGCTATCGACTGGAACATACTTATGATGCTGGTAGGAACTATGGTCATCGTAGACTATTTCATCGAATCCAAGATGCCCAATGTTATTGCTGAGTGGCTGCTTAGACTCGCACCCAACGTATTGTGGGTTACAATTCTCATGTCACTTTTCTCAGGTATCATCTCAGCTTTCATCGACAACGTAGCTACAGTACTTATGGTAGCTCCTGTTGGACTTGCTATCTGTAAGAAGCTGAACATATCTCCTGTATCCATGATCATCTGTATCGCAGTATCCTCAAACCTTCAGGGCGCCGCAACACTTGTAGGTGATACGACATCTATCATGCTTGCAGCTGCTGCCGGCATGAACTTTAATGACTTCTTCGTATTCCATGGAAGAGCCGGTATCTTCTTTGCAGTAGAGCTTGGTGCTCTTCTTACTGTTCCGATCATGATGATCCTCTTCCACAAGGACAAAGAGCCTGTTACATCAACAGAGCATACAGTTGTAACTGACTATGTTCCAACTATCACAATGCTGGGACATGTGGTACTTCTTATCATCGCATCCTTCATTCCTGAAGAGATGAAGCCTGAGACAACTAATGGTATCATCTGTCTTGTATGCGGTATCCTCACTGTAGTATGGGAGATTGCCAAGCAGAAGAGCACAGATGGAATGTGGCACTCACTTAAGGCTATGGACTGGGATACAATGCTCCTTCTTACAGGTCTGTTCTGCGTCATAGCTGGTATCACCAATGTTGGTGTTATCGATGATCTTGCAACTATGATCTCCAAGGCAGGTAGCAGCAATGTATTCATTTTGTATTCAATTGTAGTATGGGGTTCTGTAGTTATATCTGCTTTCATAGACAACATACCTTACGTTGCGACTATGCTCCCTATCCTGGGCTCTGTTGCTGCAACACTTAATATAGATGCTAACTTCCTGTATTTCGGTCTTCTTATAGGAGCAACTCTTGGCGGTAACATCACTCCTATCGGAGCATCTGCCAATATCGCAGGTGTTGGTATGCTTAGAAAAGAAGGTTATGAGGTTAAGTTCAGAGACTTCTTTAAGATTGGTATTCCGTTTACACTTACAGCTGTTATTACAGGTTATCTCTTCATTTGGTTTGTATGGAAGCCATGATGTAAATAATTCTTTTTTATATAAAATGGATATCAGCTTGTTGTTGGCTGATATCCATTTTTGATATGGTTATTTTATGAGTTAATATTATTGATTATATACTGTCCAAATACCATTATCAGATAGTATTCTCAGATCCAAGTACATTCTTGATCTTATGAGCTACGATATCCTTGACATACTTACGTCCATCGCCAATATACTGACGAGGATCGAAGTGATCAGGATTTGCTACGAAGTGCTCTCTGATACCTGCTGTCATGCCAAGACGAAGGTCTGAATCGATGTTGATCTTGCAGACAGCGCCTCTTGCAGCTTCACGGAGCTGATCTTCCGGAACGCCGATGGCATCCTTTAATTTGCCGCCGTGCTCGTTGATGATCTTAACATATTCCTGAGGAACAGAGCTTGATCCGTGCAGTACGATAGGAAATCCGGGAAGTCTTCTTGAAACCTCAGCAAGAATATCAAGACGAAGCTTAGGATTAGTGCCTGGCTTGAACTTATATGCACCATGACTTGTTCCTATAGCGATTGCAAGTGAATCAACGCCTGTCTTGTTAACGAACTCTTCAACCTGATCAGGATCTGTGAACATAGCCTTATCAGCATCAACTGATACAGCGTCTTCGATTCCTGCAAGAGTTCCAAGCTCAGCTTCTACTACTACACCGTGCTCGTGTGCGTACTCGGCAACTTTCCTTGACTCTTCTATATTTTCTTCGAAAGAGTGGCTTGAATAGTCGATCATAACTGATGTGAATCCATTGTCGATACAGTCTTTACATGTTGCAAAGTCTGCACCGTGGTCTAAGTGAAGTACCATAGGAACTTCAGGATGAATCTCATTGGCAGCCTCTACCAGCTTTACAAGATATACGGAGTTAGCATATTTTCTAGCTCCCTGTGAAGCCTGTAAGATTACAGGGCTCTTAAGTTCAGCTGCAGCGTCAGTGATCGCCTGAACGATCTCCATGTTGTTGATGTTGAAAGCTCCGATAGCATATCCGCCTGTATAAGCTTTCTTGAACATTTCTGTTGATGTAACAAGTGCCATAGTAATACCACCTTTCTTAAATTATAGTCCTTGGATTTGTGTAGGAAAAAAGAACTCCTTCCCCAATTAGTTATATCTAACAATTGAATTAATTATAGCACCAATAAAAAAAGTTACATATCAAAAATATGCAACTTTTTACTAATAATAGTTATATATTCAGAAAGATTTATTTATCGAATAACTGTATTTCTTATGGTTCCTATTGAAATATAACCATCGATAACAGCCTGCATATCACTACCTTCCTGCGCCTTTTCAATTGGTATAGTCTTAAGTATAACCTCTTTTTCCGGAGTATTGTTATCTTCCACAACATACACATCATCCCAGAATGCGCTCTGGGCAGGGAATCTGTCAAAGAGTATACCTTTATAATCTTCTATCTTGCATGATGGGAAGTTTACGTTCCAGGCAAGTCCCTTGTCCAGAGGTTTAGAGATAAGGTCTCTTAGTATCTCCTCAATGTGAGCATGCATTACATCTGTATGACATTCATGCTCATCTGTAAAATAGTTCTGAGAAAAACATATGGCCGGAACTCCATAAAGAAGTGCTTCCATTGCAGCTCCAACTGTTGCAGAGTACTGTATATCATATCCGCAGTTTGCTCCCTTATTAACCCCGGACAGAACCAGATCAGGCTTTTCTCCATCCTTAAATAGTCCCAGATAGGAAGCTCTGACACAGTCTGCAGGTGTTCCTCCAAAAGCATAAGCAGATACACCAGGGACTGCAAAGTCGTGCTTCCTTATCGTCATCTTGTCGCGAAGGGTTATGTGATGCGACATAGCACTGCACTGATCTTCAGGTGCGATAACGATAACCTCTCCGAATTTCCTGGCAGTTTTTGCAAGGATCTCAATTCCTTCTGCATTTATTCCATCATCGTTTGTAACAAGTATCTTCATAGTATGATCCCAAACCCCGGACTTATCAGCGCCTAGTAATATTTTTATTATTTCAAGCTTTTTACTTGGAAGGTCTACACCATCAGCCGCTTTCTTTGCTATTGGCATGAGGACTGATTTAGTACCTTAATACAGCTGATGAATAAGCAGGCATTGTCAAAGTAAGTGTCCATTCTCTGACTTTTAGCGCTTCCTTCTTAATGTCAAAGCCATCTTCTGTAGTTAATATAAGCCTTTCAAGCACGCAGTCTTTCGGTATTCCCAAAGGCTTTAAGTCAAGCGTTATTTCCTTTTCTTTTTTGTTATTATTTAAAATTATGACAGATGCTGACTTTGCTGTAAACCTTCCGTAGCTAAGGATTCCTTTAGCCTTGGTGTCGCCCAGCTGGATAAGGGCGCCTTCTGTGAACTCATCGTATTTTTTATGTATACTGATAATATTCTTGTGGAATTCTATAAGCTCTTTATCCTCATGTCCCCATGGATAGGTCCTTCTGTTATCAGGATCTGTATATCCGCATACTCCGGCTTCATCGCCGTAGTAGAGAGTAGGAGCTCCCGGCCATGTCATTTGAAGGACTACAGCTTCTCTGAAGATGCCTTTATTGATGCCTTCATCTGCTGACTTGGGTCCTTTCTTATCAGATGATCTTCCTGGCTTCATATTGGTCCTTGTCATGAACCTTGAATGATCATGATTGTCAAGCTGATTCATGGCAGTATACATAGAGAAGTTACCGAAGTTCTCTCCGATCGCCTTCTTCATCGACTTCCAGAAATAGGAGGTATTATTGAGTCTGTTTTTCCGGAAGCTGTCAGAATGCTTGTCTTCACCTGTAAGAAACCATGTAACAGGCTCCATAAAGGCGTCATAGTTCATGATGGTATCCCACTGATCTCCAAGGAGCCAGTTTCTTGAAGTACCATAATTTTCTGCAAGTATTATAGCTTCAGGATTAGCATCTCTTACAGCTTTTCTAAACCTCGACCAGAACTCATGGTTGAAGCTCTCAGAATGACCAAGGTCTGTAGCTACGTCAAGCCTCCATCCATCTGCATTAAAGGGGGCACTTACCCATTTTCTTCCAAGTTTTAGAATATACTGCTGCAAGGTTTCTGAACCTTCAAAGTTGAGCTTTGGAAGCGTATCATAGCCCCACCAGCCGTCATAGGAATTGTTATAGGGCCACTTCTTTTTTTTCTTAAAATCAAACCACTTATGGTATGCGCTATCCTCCGATTCAAAGGCACCGCCTCCATATATAAGTTCTCTGTCAAGCCACTTATTAAAAGATCCGCAGTGATTGAAAACGCCGTCTATTATAACCTTCATCCCGCGCTTATGGGCCTCTTCTACAAGCTTTGCAAACAAAAGATCGCTTGCATCAAGATTTTTGATATTAGTAACTCTGTTTACGAATTGTGTTGCTTTCCTATTATCAGTAATATCTTTTTCCAGAGTATCGCCCTTATCTTCTACGATCTTGCCAAAGTGAGGATCTATATGATCATAGTCCATGGTGTCATACTTATGGCTAGAGGGGGATGCAAATATCGGATTGAGGTACAGGACATCTACTCCAAGGTCCTTTAGATAATCAAGCTTGTCTATAACACCCTGAAGATCTCCGCCGTAGAACTCCTTGTAGCTTTCGGAAGGATGAGGATACTTGTCCCAGTCGCTTACTCTTACAGTATGACCACCGTTATAGTGGTACTCATCAGTCAGGACATCATTGGACTTATCGCCGTTACAGAACCTGTCTACAAATATCTGGTACATGACAGCACCCCTTGCCCAAGAAGGAGCATGTACTCCGGGGAAAAGGCGAAATGCCATATGATTATCTGCCGCGGGCTTTTTGGTAAATGCGCCCCTGTTGTCATAATAGACTATAGCCGGATCCTCTGTACTATCACTAGTAGCTTCGTCTTTATCTTTAGATGCGACCACCTTAAAGAAGTAGGATAAAGGCTTATCTCCAAGCTGTATCCTGACTTCATAATAATCGAATACTCCGCTTTCATATCCTGGAAGCATTTCTTTGACGCCGGTCTTATTCATAAGATTCATCTGGTACTCATCTTCATCAGTGCATAAGAAAACCTTGTCAGCCTGCCCATGACCTGTCCTAAAATAGATGCTCACATCGCTGAATATATCCTGCTCGGTCTTATCAACATACTGCCCGGAAATATCATGGAATAACAAACTAAGATCAATCATAGCAACCCCTCTCCTGTCTATAGGTAACATATTGTATATAAGATAAACTAAGGTGCATCCTGCATCTTGTATTCTGCATACTGAACTGTTCATATTTTGATTGAAGTACTTGACTAATTATTAGATATAAATAAACAGATCAGTATATATGCCTTAATAATTTTCGCATTTTTTCGTATATCGTCATTATAGCATATACTACCATCGAAACTCCAGTATTAATACAAAATATCCCATCTGATATTCAAAGACACAAAAGCGCATGCCGTCTATATTTCAGACAGCATGCGCTTTTATTTTATATGGGAGTTGTTATTTTCGTATATTTTCGTTTTTTGATTCCTTAACTCCATTCCTGAGGAGGACTTGCTTCCTTAGGGGTTAACTTGCGCCCCTAGAGGTTGACTTGCGTCCCTGGAGGGCCAAAATACGTCACCCCTTTACAGCTCCTGCAGTGAGGCCTTCTACAATCTGGTTACTGAATATACTGTAGACGATGATAGTAGGAACGACCGCTATTACGATAGCCGCAAACATCTGTACATAGTTGGTTGCATACGGGCCTACAAAGTAGGTCAGTGTAACCGGAAGCGTCTTCTTCTCTGGATCTGATATGAATACCATCGATACCAGCAGCTCGTTCCAGGTATTAACGAAGCTCATCATACCTGTTACGAAGATTCCTGTCTTGGACAGTGGAAGTGCGATTGAGAAGAATATCTTGTAGATGGAACATCCGTCAATACATGCTGCTTCGAACAGTTCTCCCGGCATGCTTCTGAAAAAGCCTACAAGGATAAATATAGTCATAGGAAGAGCAAATGTTATATACGGGATTATGATTCCTATGAGTGAGTTGGTGAACCTGATCTCAAAAAGAGGCGTCTTTATTTTCATCTTAGAGAACATTACAAAAAGAGGAATCAGAACGCAGTGTACAGGAACCATCATTCCTATCATGAAATAGGTGAGAGTCGCATTATTAAATCCAAATCTCATCCTGGCAATTCCAAATGCTGCCATAGCTCCAAGAAGAAGGCTGACTGCCAGCGTAAATACACATACAAATACTGAGTTCCAAAGTGCTATTCCAAGCTTGCCCTTGGTCCATGCAAAGATATAGTTACCAAGCTGCCATACCTGTGGTAGTCCGAATGGATTGGAAAAGACCTCTGCATTGGTCTTAAATGATACAAGTACTATCCACACAAGCGGAGCTACATATAAGACAGCTATTATTGTCAGCACAATATATATGATGCCTTTTGAAAGAGTTATCTTCTTCATACTTAACCTCATGTCGCGAGCAAAGCGAGTGACTAATGGTTCAAATTGGTGTAGCTCGCGACACCAATTTGGGTTTGAAAGTGGAACACTTTCAAACTTATTGCTCCCCTTAGTTTTCAAAATCTTTAATGCTGATACATTTGTTTATGATAAATGTCACAAGAAGGCACATGATAAGAAGCACTATTGATATAGCACTTGCATAGCCGTATTTGAAGTATGAAAAGCCTTCAAAATAAAGCCATGTAGCCATTGTCTGTGTCTTGTTGTTAGGCCCTCCCTGTGTCATGTTATATACAAGGTCAAAGAATTTGAGTGATCCGATACATGTAAGCGATATAGTAGTTCTGGCCATAGGCTTTAATAACGGAAGTGTTACATAAAAGAAAGTCTTGGTCTTGCCTGCACCATCTATGTAAGCTGCCTCCAATAGACTCTTGTCAATCCCGGCTATTCCTGCCATATACAACATCATAGTAGTACCTACGTAGATCCAAAGAGCAACTACGCCTATAACCCACATAGTAAGCGGTATATAGCCATTAACGGACATAAGCCAGTTAGGTCCCTGAATCCCAAATATCGCAAGAAGCTGGTTAAGACCCATATTAGGTTTTAATATAAAGCTGAACAATAGTCCCAGTGCTGCCGAAGACAATACACACGGAAGATAGATAATATTCTTATATACATTCTTACCATAGCGAAGTCCCGAAAGGATCGCTGCCAGGATCAGTCCTATTATCTGCTGAGTTATCAGTGAAAATATCATAAAGAAGATTGAATTCTTAAGAGACGTAAGGAATATATCATCCTTTGTGAAAAGAGCTTTAAAATTACCAAAACCAATAAATTTGGGTTTAGTTAATGCATTCCAATCACAAAGGGAAATATAGCCGGCATATAATATAGGTCCAAACAAAACCAATGTAAAAAGAAGAGCCGCCGGTAGTATAAAAAACAGGATAGCTTTTTTATCCCTAAGTGCTTTATTCATAGCCTTCCCCCGCTTATTACAGATGCACGGAGATATCCATTCATAGGGGATCATCCTAAGATAATCCCAAGATAATCTCCGTGCATCATAATGACTTGACTTAGTTTCTAATTGTCGCTATTACTTCCACGCATTTTCTTTGTAGAAGTCTTCAATATTCTGAAGACCTTCTTCTATAGTCTCATCTCCCATTACGATAGAAACCATATTGTTATCGAATGTATCACCAGCTTCTACAGATACAAGTGACTCGTTATAGAATCCGATTGTTCCTGTAAGGTTTGCAAGAAGATCTGAAACATAGCCAAACTGCTTAGGAGCCTTGGATGTATCAACTTCTACCTTGGTTACAGGGATCTTACCAGCCTTCTCAGCTGTAGCCTTCTGAGCTGTCTCATCTGTGAGCATCTTAAGGAATGCAACACAAGCTTCTGGGTGCTCAGTTGTAGCTGACATAAGGACGTTGTCTGTCTTAACGATCATATCGCCGATGCTGCCATCTACGCTAGGGAATGAGAATACGCCGCACTTATCTTCGATAGTCGCAGAGTTACCATTCATCTGAGCTATGCACCATGAACCCTGGATGAGGATAGCTGCTTCTTCATTATAGAAATGAGCTGTTGCATCATCATTGGAATCTCCAAGATATGTATCCTGGAAGAATTTGCTTATAGCAACGAGGTCTTCTACACCCTTTACACAGTTCTCATCTGTCCAGTGTGCTGTTCCTGCGTTAAGAGCTTCTGTATCAACACCTTCTCTGTTCATGCAGTAACCTGCAATCATAGAAAGACACCATGCTGTTGAAGCTGAGCATGTAAGTGGTGTATATCCTGCCTCTTTGAGCTTAGCGCATGCATCAAGGAAGCCTTCCATATCGGATGGAACTTCTGATATACCGGCAGCTTCGAACATCTCTGT
>JAEEGI010012991.1_pt1 | contig 17716 bp, 5 predicted proteins | sample 8958751 | NCBI WGS metagenome assembly JAEEGI01 (sample SAMN16246545, study PRJNA631951) | gut metagenome | biome: gut microbiome; feature: rumen; material: KS-attached | host: Bos | place: Iran: Karaj | collected 2018-10 | reverse complement strand
CCCCGGCACCTCGCCTTCGGGCAATATGCAGCTCATCCTCTCGATGGCCTGCATACGTTACCGCCTGACCCCCGAAGAGGCCCTGAACGCCACCACCTTGAACACCGCCTATGCCATGGGCGTGAGCGACAAGGTCGGCACCATTGCCGTGGGCAAGAAGGCCAACTTCTACATCACCGTTCCCATCCCCACCTACGAATACCTGCCCTACGCCTACGGCGAAAACAAAGTGGCACGTACCTTCCTTAACGGCAGAGAGGTATGATCAGGGTAGAGCGTCTCAACAAGTCATACGGCACGCTGCATGTGCTGCGCGACATTAACCTCACTATCCAGCAGGGCGAGATAGTGAGCATTGTGGGTGCCTCGGGGGCTGGCAAGACCACCCTCCTGCAAATGCTCGGCACACTCGACAAGCCCGACAGCGGACACATCTACTACAACGATACGGACGTCATCGGACTGGACGAAAAAGCCCTGTCGCGTTTCCGCAACCAGAATGTCGGGTTCGTGTTTCAGTTCCACAATCTGCTGCCCGAGTTCACGGCGTTGGAGAATGTCTGCCTCCCGGCACTTATTGCCGGACGGAGCATGGCTGAGTCCACCGACGAGGCCATGCAGCTGCTCAAGTTCCTCAATGTGGCCGACCGGGCCAGCCACAAACCCGCGCAGCTCTCGGGGGGCGAACAGCAGCGTTTCGCTGTGGCAAGGGCCCTCATCAACCGTCCCGCCGTCGTGCTGGCCGACGAGCCTTCGGGCAACCTCGACACCAAGCACGCCGAGGAGCTGCACGACCTCTTCTTCCAGCTCCGCGACCAGTACCGGCAGACCTTTGTCATCGTCACCCACAACACCGCCCTGGCACAAAAATCCGACCGCCAGATAACACTCCGCGACGGTGCTGTAGTAAGCTGATTTTAAAAGTCTATCATAACTATCCCCTCTATCCTGTCTATCAACCTCAATCCCCCCAAACATGATACAGAAAAAGCAACCCATCCCAACCCCTGCCGACAGCCGGCAATCCACCACCGCCATCTATGGTCTTCGCCCGGTGATGGAAGCCGTTGACGGTGGTGTGCGCATAGACCGCGTACTGATTCAAAACGGGCTGACAGGCGCCCTTGCCACCCAGCTCAAGGTGACTATCCGCGACAAGGGCATCCCCTTCCAGTTTGTGCCGGAGGAAAAGCTCAACCGTCTGGCAAAAGGCAACCACCAAGGGGTGGTGGCTCTCATCTCGCCCATCCGGTTCCATGATGCCATAGAGTTGATACCGCGACTGATGGAGGCCGAAAAACCGCCGCTGGTCCTGCTGCTCGACCACATCACAGACGTGCGCAATTTCGGAGCCATCGTCCGCACTGCCGAGTGTGCGGGGGTGGATGCTGTCATTGTCCCAGACCATGGCAGTGCCCAGATTGGCAGCGATGCCGTCAAGACCTCTTCGGGTGCTCTGCTCCGAGTGCCTGTGTGTCGGGAGAGCAACTTGAAAACGGTCCTCAACCTTGTGCGCCAGTGCGGCATGCAGGTGGTGGCGGCAACGGAAAAAGGCGCTGCCGACTATCTGGAGGTGGACTTTACCCGTCCAACCATGCTCATCATGGGGGCGGAAGAAACGGGCATCAGCCCCGAGCTGCTCAAACTGTCCGACATCCGCGCCAAGCTGCCCATCATGGGACAGGTGCAGTCGCTGAATGTGTCGGTGGCTGCAGCAGTCTTCATGTACGAAGCGTTGCGCCAGCGGCGTTAGCGGACTCCATTCATCCATGCAATCTCACTCAAGCGTCGTCATTTATTCGATCGTTATTCGATCGTTTTCCACTCGTTTTCCCTTTCACAAAGGGAAAAATGAGGGAAACATATCGAAAAACGATATGATAGAGAACGACGCAACATCGAGCTCTAAAGGCATGCAGAGGTACGTTGGGGACAAATATACGTCACTATCGGAACACTGAGGAAAGGTGACGTAATTCTTCACAGGATAAATAGTAAATTCCGCGCGAATCGGCAGAAAGCAAAGTAAGAGGTAAGAGATAAGAACCAGGATTGTATGCCACAGTTTCTGGCTCTTAGTTCTTACCTCTAAACTCGTGCGGGTCAATTGGCTAAACCCTAATGACCGATTCGGGTTAAAGGGAAAAATGACGAATAAGGAACGGATATGAATTGAACCCAAATCGGTCGTTAGGGTTTATGCCAGATTAGTATTTGTTTCGAGCAGATTGGCCGCATCGCTGGCGAAGGCGTAGCGGGCTACGTCGAGACAGGGATGTGGACAAGATGCCGAAAGAAATGCTAATCTGGCATAAAAAGACCTGAAAAAGCGAGAAAGGATAAAAAAAGTCGGCCTAATGACCGATTTGGGTTGAATATCAATGGGCGTTACGTGGTCAACAACGGGGTGTGACAGACAGCCGTGTGTTAAAAAAATATAAATATTGGGGTGCCGGGGGTATCCAAAACGGGCTTTCCGACTCTATATAGAAAAGCAGTGTTTTTTGCTGCGCTGTCCGGCGGCAGAGGTGGGTGGCATAGGAGTGTGGGACGGAAATGATGAAGAGTGGGGGAGTTGCGGGCGGCAGAGGGAAAGACTGATTTAATAAAAATATCAAGATATATATAAAAAATGTTGTCAAATCGATTTTTATTCGTACCTTTGTAAGTTCAAAAGTGCCGCTTTCTGATAAGGAAAAGTGGGGTTTTTGAATATGTAAAATATTGAAAATAAAAAAGTAATATAGTAATACAAATGAAGAAAAGTTTTTTACTATTGGGCCTGATTTTTGCGCTGTCGACACTTGTGTCGCACGCACAAATCTATGAGTACTTCTATCAAGATTTCGAAACGGGCACTCCAGTGAACTATGCGTTGTCCAGCACGACGTCGATTGGCACCCAAAACACCATTGTGTCGGGTGGCCAAAGGGCTATCAAGATGACCTGGACGCAGAACTCGGCGGATACAATCACGCTCGACACGATTGACTTCTCGGCGATGGACATGAATTTCTATACGTTGGAATTCATGCACATTGCTTATGTCGATCCGACGGCGGGCGGTGTCGGCGGTAACCAGATGGTTTGCTATATCGAGGCGAAAATACCCACTCGTGCAACCTGGATTACGCTGAACAGTACCCACTACAACATGGATGAGGGCGGTAGTACGGAGTTCAACTCCTTGGCCACATTCAACAAGTATTCGTATACGGAATGGCAGCATGCCACCGCGGTGAGCAACCAACTTTGGAAGAAAGAGCGTTTCGACCTGGACCAGCTGCTTCAGACTCTTGATGTGACGGATAAGAAGGTGGTTCTCCGTTTCGTGCTTGTTCCGCGAAACAATGCCTCGGTTCCTGCCCATGCATGGTATATCGACGATATCAGGGTGCGTGCCTCGAGGCAGCCTATTGTCACCCCGAATATTACGATGTTGTCTTTCCCCGACCACTTGAATTATCCCAGTAGCCGCGGTGCAAAACTGAAGTTATATGCCACCACCCAGCCTCGTGTGACCCAGGGTATCAACGGCGATTCGATTTATGCAGAATATCGTGTGGGCAACAACCCGACGGTGTACAGAGCCTATTTGCATCGTGCCGGTCCCAACAACCTGTTTGAGGGCCGTATACCTTTCTTCGGCTATGACACTTTGATACACTATCATATTATTGTCAAGGACTCGACAACGAACAACAATTCGGCCTACTTCCCCAAAAACTCCAGCCAATGGCTGACATTTAGATGTGTCAGAGGTAGGTCAAATTACGTCGGTCCGTCAGGTACCACGACCAACAATAGTGTCTTCCCGTTCCCAATCTATGCCGACAACAAGTCGGAGTTTATATACGACAGCGTCACGATGGCCGGATTGGGGTATGGGCCGGGGTATATTACTGATTTCCGGTTTATAATAACGGCCATGGGTGTGTTGGCTCCCCGAGAGCGTTTCCAGATTAGAATGGCCAACATGGATAATTCGGTCACCCGTATTGACAATCAGACGTACACCTCTTCGGCAATGCAGATTGTGTATGACTCGTTGTTTACTATTATGCCATCGGCACCGAACACGTATATGAATGTCCATCTGCAGGATACGTTCTTCTATTCGGGAAGTGATTTGGTGGTGCAGGTTATTTACGACGCCCTTCACAATGTCCAGGCAACTGCAATCAAGCATATTCCCACTCCCAACAATAAAAGGTCGCTGTATTCTGATGTGGCCGACGCCTATTTAGGTTACGACCCGTTTACCAATGAGAATTTTGAAAGCGGCGAAACTACCACTACACGTCCTTGGCTACAGTTTATGGCCACGAAAAACCTGCCGCTGATGTCCGACTGCGGTGTGTCGTCGCTGATATACCCCAGTTTCACTACTCCGTGCCATATTGGAACAGACTCGGTAGTGGTGTGGCTGAAGAACTACGGTGTTTATTCGTTGAGTGCTGTCAGACTGTGGTACCGTATCGATAACCAGCCCCCGGTTTACTACGACTGGACGGGCGTGCTGGCCGGTGGCGACAGCGTTCGGGTGCATCTGAACGACAACCAAATGTTCACCGTGGGTTACCATACCATCCGTGCCTGGGTGGACGATACGGTCACCTTGAATCACGATCAGTCGCGGGTGCGTGACCACGAGCCGTTTAACGACACGGTTTTCGCCCCCTTCGCAGCCTGTGACGGCCCCTACAGCGGTGAGAGAACAGTGGGCACTGGCTCCGGAGCGCATTTCAGTACGCTTGAGAACTGCCTCTATGTGTTGAGCCGTTGCGGTGTCGACGGCCCGCTGACGATTAAGCTGCCTGCAGGAACGTATGGCGTTACCAAGTTCCCCTATATCCCCGGTACATCGGAGACCAATCTCGTCACATTTGAGCCTGCCACGGCAACGGGTCAGGTGACTTTCCGCCGTCCGCGGCAAGGTGTGACGACCAATGAGCCGATGCTGGTGGACATGACTGAGGCAAGCGGCATCCGCTTCAACAGGATTAACTTTAATAACGGTCGTTATACCGACAACCGTTGCGATGTCCTGGTCCAGTTGGGCGACAACAGTTCCAACTGTGTGTTTGAGAACTGCACGTTCTCCGACAGCAACACCATCACCGCCTCGGCCCAGGCAATGCTCCATACGGGTGAAGGCGACTCGGTGACGGTGAGAAACTGTACGTTCTACGGCGGTATCATCGGTATTGATGTCAGAGGTACTGCCCCCGACATCCGTTCTGTGGATAATGTTGTTCAGTTCAACACCTTCACCAATCAGGTTAATACGGCTATCAGCGTTGTTAACCAAGACCATGTGATAGTGGACAGCAACTATGTGAACGATGTGAGAACCAATGCAAGCTATACGATTCTCGGACAATATATATACAATGGCAGCCGTATCACCCGCAACAAGGTGTATTCCACAAAGGGCTCGAGTTGTATCGGTGTGTCCGACATGCATGGTAATGAGCAGAATTATTGTATTGTTGCCAACAATATGCTGGTTTCGGTGTTCGACGGCACGACAAACATGCTGACCACGCCGCTGAATATCATCAAGGGCTCCTACATGAAGGTGGTCTTCAACTCGGTGCGCATGAATGCACCGCAGTTCGTCAACGTGGCAGGTGCCACTTTGGGCGGCGACATTATCAGCAACAGCTATTTCCAAAATAATGTTATTGCTGTCTTCGATACGTCGAACTACGCCTTCAACTTCATGCCGGGTAATAACAGCGCCACCTTGCACGTCGACCACAACTGCTATTATTCTGTCAGCGGTGTGCTGAACAAACTCACGGGTATCAGCTACCATAACATTAATGCTTGGCGTAATGCCCTGCCGTCCGATGTGGGTTCGGTGACGGGCAACCCCAACTACACCAACGGCTCGCGCATTGACTTGCGTTCATTTAATGCATTGCTGCGCAATGTGGGTGTTCCTATTGCAGAGGTGCCCATTGACATGTTCGGCTCCATCCGTAATGCCACGGCTCCCAGCCTGGGTGCCTATGAGGTGACGGCTTTGTCCATCGACTTTACCCCTGTAGAATTTGTAACCCCCTTGGAGGACTACTGCGGTGCTCCCGCATCGATTCCGGTTGAAGTGGTCATCCGCAACACGGGTAATGGCTCCTACATCAGCAGCGACAATCCCACTCATCCTATCACCGTATATTATAGTATAGACAACGGTCCAGTACAGTCGTTCACGGTTAACCGTAACATCGGTCCCAACGACTCGATACATTTCTTGTCCACCCGCACGATGTCGCTGCCCAGCGGTGCCGGCAACTCCGACCGCACCTATGAGATTAAATGGTGGGTGAAATGCTCGCTCGACCCCGATGACCTGAACGATACGAGTGTATACACAGTCATCTCGCGATATGCAGCTCCCGCTCCAGCTGTGATTAACCAGAATGTGGCATATAATACTGCTGCCAGTATATTCCCCGCGGTTGGTATCAACTTATGGCCGATTAGTTACTACACTTCGGGCAACGGCCGCCAGCAACGGTCGGGTATTTCGTGGTACCATTCGATGGATGACACGGCTAAGTTCTACTACGGTCCAGTGCTCTACACCACGCCGCTCTATGCCGATACAACATTCTATATTTCGCAGAAGCGCAACCTGCCGCTGGTCAAGATTACCGAGGTGCAGGTCAACCGCACAAATCCCGGTGCCACAAATCCCATGCCTTCGTGGATGAATGCCTCCACCACTTTCGCAGTAGAACTGACCAACTGTGGCGACTATCCTGCCAATGTGGAAGGAGACTCCATCATCGTCCTCCAGTCCAATGCTGCCGGTAAAATCTGGGTGTTGCCGAATGTCACCATCCAGCCCGGCGAAAACTTGGTGCTTCAGTTCCGTACGTCCAGCACTGCCAGTGATTCCACTCGCACCATCTATGCTCCCAGCACAGCAGTGGTTACTCCTGCATATACGGCTAACTTTGCCGTTGTTTACCGCGACGGACACGGTGTTGCCGATGCAGTGCCGTTCAACAATGTCATTACTGCTGCCACCACGCAGCCGATTAACTGGGCAGGCCAGGGCGTTCCGGCCGCCGTATGGCAGGGTAGTGCCATCAACTTGGCTCAGGGTGCCAGCACTGCTGTGCCACCGGTAAACACTCCCACTGCGGGTGCCCGTCGTATAGCATGGCCTACGAACTCCTCCAGTGGGTCGCCCACTGCTACGGCAACTCTTTGGCAGGTGGCTACGGATAGCCTTAAGATGAGAATCGGCACCACAGAGAATAATCTTATACTCTATTATGACAATGGTTGCGAAGGTGCCCGCGCTGCTGTCAATATCCATGTGACAAATATTCCTGTTACCGACCTTGCAGTTGATGAACCCGAGGTTAACGAAGGCTGCAACCTTACTACGACAGAGCCTGTCACAGTCTGGGTGCACAACTACGGTATCCAGAATGTCTCTTCCGTTGTGCTGAAATACAGCCTCGACGGCGGTGCCACAGTCGCCTGCGCCGATACGCTTGCAACGGGTCTTGCTGCACATGCCAATGTCCACCATACCTTCTCCAACACCATCAACATGCATGCTGGTGACGATACCACCTTTAATATCAAGGTGTGGGTTGAGGCCGTCAGTTCCGACCCCAACCGTTTCAACGACACCAGTTCTGCCCAATTCTTCTCGTCATTTACTCCGGAGTCTCCAATTGTCACGTCGCCTCAGTCGGTTGATTATGGCGAGCGTCTCTTGCTCACCGCAGGTGGCCTTCCCAGCAATGTGTATGCTGCATGGTTCTCGGCCAACCATACCCCCTACGACACCACAGCGGGTACGTTCCTGAGCCCCTATATCTATCATCCTGACACATTCTTTGTCAAGAGCATTGCTCTGCGCGACGTTGCAGAAACCCATGTCGGAACACTGGCGTCAATCATGAGCAACAACTACCCCTCGCCCTACAACCCCAAGACACGCTATGTCAAGGAGCAGTACCTCTACACGGCTGAGCAGATTCAGGCTGCAGGCCACGGGGCTGGCAACATCAGTTCGCTTTCGTTCTCGTTGGCCACGCTGGGTAACAATGTCAACTCCTTTACATTCGATTATTATACTATTAAAATGGGAACGGTGACCCAGAGTGTCTTTGCCAATGGTAACTTCGTTACCGGCTTGACTCAGGTTTATAACTCCAACAACCTCACGCTTACTTCTGACGACATCGGCTGGGTGCATCATACCCTTGACACACCCTTCCAGTGGGACGGCACTTCCAATATCGTGATTGAAATCACCCGTGCATTGAGCACTGCTGGTATCAGTGCCGGTGCCAACACCCACTATACCGCCCAGGCCAATACGGTCATCTCCAAGCAGCATGCCAGCACCGACCAGGCTACACAGACTTCGGGCAGCAAGGGCAACAACCGTCCTGATATTATCTTCGGATTCTTAGAGCCCGTGGGCTGCGAGAGCGCTGAAGAGGCTATCCTTATAAATGTCACCAATGTGCCTAACGTCGATGCCACTATTGAGTGGCCCGAGAGCCTCGACACAATGAGCCTGACATCCTGCGACACCATTCACTACTATGTCAAGCTGACCAACCGAGGCTATAATAATATCAATGACTATACGCTCCGCTACAAGATTGACAATGGCACATGGCAGCAGACCACCGGCAGTGCCAACAACCTGCCTTTGGGTTATTCCCGTACCCTGCCGCTGTTCGACCAACTCTTGGTTCCGGGCCGCCACACTATCACGGCAGTCATCCTCGTTGCAGGCGACTCCATCGTCACCAACGACACCATCACCCGCACTGTAAATGTCCGTTTCTGCGGTGGTGAATATGTTGTGGGAACATGTCCTTCTCACGATTATCCCTCGCTTACCGTTGCCATCGACACGCTTGTGAATGCCGGTATTGCAGGACCCGTCACCTTCCAGCTCTGTGAGCAGACATTCAACGAGCAGCTCACCATTGGCTACGTGGAAGGCGCAAGCCCCGCCAACACGATTACATTCACAACCGTTCCCGGTGCCACCAGCCGCGCATTGATTACACACACACCGACCAATGCCAGCAACTATGTAATGCGGTTCATCTCAGCCAACTATGTTACGTTCAACAATGTTGACTTCTATGCCAACTATACCACTGGCTCGGGAAACAATGTGTTTGCCAACGTACTCAGACTTGACGGCTGCTCCAATATCCATATAACAAACTCCACTATCCGTTCCAAGAAAACCACGGCAAGCTCTACGAATGCCAACTTGGTGCTTCTGGGCGACGAGAACTACTATATCACTATCGACTACTGTCTGCTCGACAGCGGTTACTATGCTGTACGCTCTGTTGACAACGCCAAGAGCCACAACATCACGATTTCCAATAACGACATTCTCAACTTCTGGTATCAGGGTGTCCATATCCGTAATACCGACACGCTCTTTGTCACACGCGACAGCATTGCCGCCGGTTCGTCCTTGGCAGGCAAGCCTCTGACGGGTGTCTATGTGGCCAATGGCAACCATGTCCATGTCCACAACAACTTCATCTATCTTGTCGACAACAAGACGGGTGGCAAGCGAGGCATCAGCATCAACAACTGTAAAGGTACGAACATCGACCGTGTCACGGTTTACAACAATATGATTTCCCTCTCCGGTTCGGCAGTGGCGTCCCTGGCATCTTCGGGTATCTGGGTTGACTCTCTCTCCAAGCACGTCAGCGTGTACTTCAACACGGTGTCGCTCTATGCCGGTGCCAGCCAGCCCACCACGCGTTCCTTCAGTTGCCAGAACTCCTCGGCAGTGCATGTCCTCAACAACATCTTCTACAATGGAAGCAAGGGCTATGCCTACTATGTCGCTATCGATACTTGTGTTTCCAACTCCAACTTCAATGTCTATTACTCCAATGCCGAACCTCACCCCACTACAGGAGCGCGCAAATTTGCCCGTTGGGGTGCATCAGACTGTGTCGATATCGACAGTTTGCGGGTCATTAATAACAAAGACCCCAACTCTCTCGAAGAGTTCCCGTACTTTGCAGGTGTGACCAACTTAAGTCTCACACTTGCCCAGTTCGCCGACAGGGCTCAGTACAATCCCGACGTGACCGATGACGTCTTTGGTAATATCCGCCCGCAGATTCCTGCACCTACAATTGGTGCCCACGAGTTCACCCGCTTGACTCACAACATCACTATTGCTGCCATTATCGACCCCGTCATGCCGGCCATTACCACAGGCAACAACCCCGATGTGTATAATATCGAGACTGACTCCATCACTGTCAGGGTGTATATCTATAACAATGGTAACGCACCCGAGAACAATGTCACCTGGTATGCTTACCTCGGCGATGTGTCTCCCACAGTGCAGTCAGTCACCAATACCATCAACCGTTTGCCGTTGCGCACACTTTATGAAGACAGCGTCAAGGTTCCTTCTCCGCTTGGAATAATTGACACCCAGTATATGGTTGTCTCGTGCTCCCTGGCTCCGGGTGTTACTGATGACAGACCCGATGACAATGTCGACACTGCCGCCTTCTTCATCTATCCTGCCTACGACCTCCAACTGGTATCTGTTGCTGTCGATAGCACCGTGGATCCTCTCCACTGCCGCATGTATCAGGTACCCCTGCGCTATACCGTCCGCAATGTCGGTAAGAAAGACATTCCCGCCGACCACCAGATTATGCTCGGCTACGACTACTATTGCCACCAGCCCAGCACCCAGAGCTTCCCCAACTTCCCCGGCTCCAACAACAGCGATATCCAGCCTATCGGCGCTCTCTTCCCTGTGGGTACCATGCTCGAGTATGTCAATTCACCGGCCAACCAGCCCAACCTCTATCCTACGGGATACATTGGAGACATTACCGTCCGTCTGCGTGGCTTCGTCCATCACGAGTACGACATCAAGCCCCTCACCGACACCACCAACTACATCAACATCACTTCCAACCACACGCCCGAAATGCCCATACCCCATGACACCATGGTCGACTATGGCACCTACGGCAACCTATGGGCTACACAGAACGCCAACCGTACCATCCGTTGGCATCGCGACACAGTCAGTGGCGACTTCTTCTACAATGGTAACAACAACTACGGTCGTTCCACACACTGGAGCAATACACCGCAGTACTTCCACGACTCGCTCTACTACCTCAGCTGCCTCAGCACTCGTAACTGCACCAGCTACTATTCCGCCATCAATGTGGGCATCAATCCTCCGCTCTACTATGATGTGTCCATATCCGAGGTTCGCTCGCCGCGTGGTTCGGGACGTGTCTATCTTGAAAAAGACACCGTGACTCTCCGGGTGGTGAACTATGGTAGCCAGCCCATATCCAACATCCCCATTGCCTTCAAGTTTATGAATGCCAATGGACGTGTCACCTACCTTGAAGTCCACGACACCGTCCGAGTCACCATTCCCGGACGTGTCGGAGACAATGTCAGTTACTTCGACTTCTCCTTCGACACAGCATTGCTGGATATCAACCAGCCGCTCACTAATACCACCTTCACCCTCAATGCATGGGTCTACCATCCCGACGACATGCAGCGAGGCAACGACACACTCCGCACCGTGCACACCTTCCGCTCACTGGCCGAGAACATCTATGACACCATCAACTCCATGGCTCCTCCCAGTGTCGAAGGATTCAACATCACACGAGTCTCTTTCAACGAACTTGACAACATCATGCCCGACATGATTGGCTACGACAACCTCTGGCTGGGTAGTTACAATGCTAACCAGGCCGAGATTCCCACGCTCTTCGTGCGCCGAGGCACGGTTGATACCCTCACCGTTGAAGTTGCCAACTCGTACAATGAAATGGACTCTTCCACCGCTGCCAGTCTCTGTGTCTGCATCGACTACAACCGTGACGGTGTTTATGATTTCAATGGACCTGAGAACATCCTCAAGTCAACCTTTTCCAGTGGTGTCAAGACGCGCAGTCGTCGTGAGTACAAGATACCCTTCACCATTCCCGAAAACGCCCACTATGGCTATATGCGAATGCTTGTCTGGGTGCTTGACGACTCCACCGCCTACGTTGCTGGCAACCACTCATCCTCCGCGCACCGTGATTTAGGACAGATGCAGCAATATCTCCTCTATGTCCAGGAAGACTGCATGCTCGATTCTGTGGATGCTGCTCTCACCCGTGTGGTGTCTCCGCGCAACCACATTGTTACCGCCGCAAACCACTATGTCGAGGTTATGCTCGCCAACAAGGGTCTTGAGCCTCTCACTTCTGCACAAATCAACTATTCATTCGACGACCATCTCAATGTCCCGCAAACGGGTACTATCAGCTGGACTGGTAACCTCGAGCCGGGTATGAGTGAAGTGGTGCGTCTCGACTCCATCAATTTCTACGAAGGTACCACTGACCTCGTATGTACAGTCGAAGTCGAAGGCGACACCTTCCATGTCAACAACAACACGCTTCTCTATCAATACCACCGCTACTACGTTGTACGTCCCCGCTTCATCGACAGCTTCGACGTGCCTGTCAATAAGTGGTATGCACCTGCCGGCTACAACGCCTTTACCCGCAACTACTTCGAGCGCGGCATCCCGGCCAAGAGCACCATTGTCTCGGCCTACTCGCAGCCCAATGCGCTCGTCACCAGCTGCACCGAATCCGTTGTCACGGGTCGACATGGCAACCGCAGTGTCGTCTACACACCAATCATCGACGTCCGTACCATCAAGTGCGACACCATCCATTTCCTTCTCAGCAAGAATATGGCCGAGGGCAGCTACATGCAGATGGAGTTCAAAGACTTTCAAGGCAACTGGGTTGTCGTTGACGACGGTAATGTCCGCTGGGGTGTCGATTCCTCATTCAGCTGGTATGACAATCGTTTCGGTTGGACAGGCAACACCATCAATGGCGCATATGTCAGCAAAGAAATGGCTACCCAACCCCTCAGTGGCGACTTCCCGCAGGACCTCCAGTTCCGCTTCGTCTACACTACGCCGGTAACCACTTCGCCTGCCGCCAACTTCGGCGATGGCGCTGCTATTGACAACTTCAAGATTGGCCGTGCCCAGCGCGACATAGATGTGGGCGTCACCGAAATCACCTATCCTACTACCCCGCAGTTTGGTCAAACCATCTATCCTCGTGTAATCATCCATAACTATGGTTTAGATACCATCAGCCATTTCGTGGTAAGCTATAAGCCCTATGGCACATACCTTGCCATGGAAAGCATCTGCGATCAGGTTGTCTACCCGGGTGGTGACATTGAGTATGAATTCCCCGACCCGTTTATCATTACCAACGCCTTCCCCGACACCTTTGACATCTGCGCGTTCACCAATGTCCAGCGCGACCTCTACAAGGACAACGACACCACCTGTGGCATATATGGTCTTGCTCCTCTTGCCAACGACCTCTATATGTACCAGATTGTCTCGCCGCTTAGTAGTGCCGTTGCGGGTGACAGTTTAGACATTACTGTACGCCTTCGTAATTTCGGACAAAATGAAATTGACGAGTGCGATTTATTCTATGTCTACAACAATGGCGACACCGTCCGTGAGCATGTTGTATTCAACGACTATCTTGGACGCAATCTTGCCTCCACCGAATTCTTCAACTACACCTTCACGCATCGCGTGCGTGCCACCATGGGCTCCATGCTCCTCCGGACCTGGTGCACCTACAGGTACGACGTATACCCCTACAACGACACCCTCTTCAGACAGATTGCCGCCATCTCGGCACTCACCGATGTACAGGCTACCGCCGCTTATGTTGACAAGCGCGACATGGAAACCTTCTATGCAGCCGTGATTATCGACAATGTCGGCGCCCGCATGGCCAACGATTTCAAAGTCGGCTTCTGGTATGACAATGACCCCAACACGCTCATCGAGGAGGTCTTCCATCGTGAGGGTGGACTGCCCTATGGAGCTCATGTCGTCCACACCTTCCGCACCCCGTTGCCTGGTCGTTCTGCAGTCTATGATCTGGTTACCGGATATGTCTCTGTGGATGGCGACACAAACCAGACAAACGACACCACTCGTGTCAACTTGACCGATATAGTGAAAACTATGGTCGATTTGGATGTCATGCATGTCGAGATTGAAGAAAACCGTTCCGACTCCTGCCGTGTCCGTGTAGTGGTTAAAAATGTTGGATCCTTCCCGTATACGCGTAACCTGCTCATCAAACCCTTAATCAATGGACAGCGAACCAACTATCAGACATTGGTGGGTCAATGGTACATCGATGTCGGAGATATCAAGCACATCGATATAATGAAGAGTGGCAATTACTGGAAGATTCCGAAAGATCCCAACAGAAAGTATGTGGGTTCCTGTGCAATCGAAAATATATGGGACGACAATAATCCGGCCAACGACCAGACTACAATCATCAAAGTGATTAACTACTTCGAGGGCGTGCCCATTTCTGACAACGACGACTTTGTCCTTGACCAGAACTACCCGAACCCCTACGATGGCTCCACTCGTATTGAGTTCAACCTGCCATTCAGTGGCACGGCTCGGTTCTTCGTCAACGATGTGGTTGGCCGTCAGGTCTATGAGCACACAGAGTACTATCGTCAAGGCCGCAATTCCATTACCTTCAAGAAAGGCAATCTGCCCGCCGGCATCTACTACTATGGAGTCGAGTACGACGGCCAGCGCCGCATGCACAAGATGATTATCAAGTAAGTGCTGAAGCAATTCATAGCACACGTCAGTCAGCAGCACCTCTTCCCCACGGGGCGGGAGGTGCTGCTTGCTGTCAGTGGGGGTATAGACTCTGTCGTCTTGGCACACCTTATGCACTCCGCAGGGTATCCCTTCGCCATAGCCCACTGCAACTTCCATCTGCGCCCTGGCGACTGCGACCGCGACGAGGCTTTTGTGCGTTCTCTTGCCCGCGACTATGGGGTCGACATCCATGTCGCACAGTTCCAGACCAACGACTATGCCCGCACCCATGGCCTCAGTGTCGAGGATGCCGCACGTCAACTCCGCTACCAGTGGTTTGCCACACTTTGCCGTGACCATGGCTATCCGGCACTGCTCACGGCTCATCACCGCGACGATGCCGGCGAAACCTTCTTTATCAACCTGCTTCGCGGCACAGGTCTGGCCGGCCTTCACGGCATTCTCGCAGTCAACGGCCTTGTGGTGCGTCCCCTGCTCCCCTTCTCCCGGGCCGAGATAGAGCAATACGCCCTCGACCACGGACTGCACCATGTAGAGGACATCACCAACAACTCCTTCCTCTACCGTCGCAACCAGATACGCCATCGCCTGCTCCCTCTCCTCCGCGAGATACAGCCCTCGGCCGACACTGCCATAGCCCGCACCATTGCCAACCTTCAGGCAACAGAGCAGCTCTATCAAGCCTTGCTTGCCCCTCTCCGCCAGCAGCTCCTCACCAGCCTGCCCGACGCAACGCTCAGCCTCAGCCTTGACTTCGCTGCGGTCATGCCCTCCGTCTCCCGGGGTGGCACCCTCTATGCCCAGCTTCTCTACGAACTGCTGCGTCCCTACGGCTTCAATGCCGCGACAGTGGCCGATATCCTCGCCGCCGAAATGCCGGGCCGACGATTCCTCTCGCCCACCCACACCGCGTTGCTCGACAGGGATGTGCTCCTCATTACCCCCCTCCAGGCACCGTCCGCCGAACAGCTGCCCGGCATTCACGTCCAACGGCTCTCCGCCGCGCAGTCTTGTCCCGACCCGCGCAGTCTCCCGCCCAATCAGATGCTCCTCGATGCCGACACTGTCATGCTGCCACTCTCCCTGCGCCACTGGCGCGCTGCCGACCGGTTCCAGCCGCTGGGCATGCCCCGTGGCTCGCAGCTTGTCAGCGACTTCTTCTCCGACCATAAATACTCGCTCATTGACAAAGAGCGCCAGCTTCTCCTCGTCGATGCTGCCGACCGCATACTCTGGATTGTAGGCCGGCGCACCGCCCACCATTGCCGCGTAACCCCCTCGTCGCAGACCCTGCTTCTCGTCACTGTCGAACCCTGAACTGCGATGGACTGCAGCGTTTGGCAATTGACTTTTTTGTGGCCGATTAGTTGTTATGTCGGAAAATAGTTGTATCTTTGCAAAATGAAAATAGACACACACAAATGTGTGCCGCAGTATTAATAAAATTCTCATTACTATGAAGAAATTGTTTATCAGTTTTATTGCTCTTGCCGCTTTGACGGCAGGGCTGGTGTCGTGCAACAACAAGAGTGGACAGTATCGGGTCGTTGTAGAACCCCTGGACGGACAATCCATGCTCTGGGGTCAGTCCGAGGCGATGGCTTCGTGGGACAATACTTTGATGGCCACAGAAATGACACTCACCGAGGTGGCAGAGGACGGCACTGCTGCTCTCCAACTGCCCGAAGATTTGAATACCGATGGCACGCGTTGTTTTGTGCATCCCGCCGCAGCCTATGCCGGCGAGGGCATGGTGTGCATCCCCACGGTACAGAACGGTATGGACTGCAAACAGGCCATACCATACTATGCCGAAATTGCCGAGGGAAACGACGCCCTGGCATTCGTGTCTGTTTGTGGTGTGTTGCGTCTGCATCTTACCACACCCGAGAAAATCGCCTCCATTTCAGTCTCCACCGACGACTCGCTGGGCTGCATGTCGGGCCTGTTTGTCGTCGAGAACTATCCGGATGTCAAACTCGGTGTCGACGAAGTTGTGGGAACGGTGAACAGTGTTCGCTGCGAAAAACTGCCTGACATAGACTTCAGCCAGGGCGGCGATGTCTATTTCTGCGTGGCTCCCGGCAGTTTCAAGACCTTCAACGTGACGATGACAACCGCCGACGGACGGGTGTGCGTCAAACACCAGAAAGAGGACATGGTGATTGATGTGAACCGCGGCCAGACAACCACCGTCACGATGGGTTCTCCCGAACACGATTTGGTTTTTGAGTAGAATATTTTTGTCAGTTTAAAAAATATTCGTATCTTTGCATCCTCAAATCAGGAGAGAAAAACGGGTTTCAATGTATGCAACAAGTTGGTCTCTTGTGATTTGAAGAGCAAGGATGTCCAATGGTGTAATGGCAGCACTCCAGATTTTGGTTCTGTCAGTCCAGGTTCGAGTCCTGGTTGGACAACAGAAAACTCCGCACGGCATGCTGTGCGGAGCTTTTTTTTCTGTCGCCCTGGCCGTGGGTGCCCCTTCCGCGCAAGGAGGCACCGACACCGTAGGCTCGATCTATCGTCGTCATTTATCCCTTTTGTTTCCTATCGTTCTTCGATCGTTCTCCCTTTCTATGAGGGAAAACAATCGAAAAACGATAAAAGAGAGAGGGAAAAGAGAACGGCTCCTCATGGTCGAGTTGAGGTACAATAGGCTGGTTTATCCATCTTTTTGGGCGTTTACCGGTACTTTGGGGTAAATTGGTGATGAGAAGTCGTTTTTTTTTTGTATCTTTGTAAATTGCCTTTTGTGTGGCATGTCTGTATAAAAAATTTATAAACAATATATTGCATCATGGCCGAATTGACCGAACAAGAACAAATCCGAAGGAATTCGCTGAACGAACTGAAGAATCTGGGCATTAATCCCTATCCCGCCGCCCTGTACGAGGTGAACGCCAAGTCGAGCGAGATTCTCGAGAAATATCCGCAAGACAACACGCTGTTTCAAGACATCAGCATAGCTGGCCGCATCATGAG
>JAEEGI010012990.1_pt1 | contig 17716 bp, 14 predicted proteins | sample 8958751 | NCBI WGS metagenome assembly JAEEGI01 (sample SAMN16246545, study PRJNA631951) | gut metagenome | biome: gut microbiome; feature: rumen; material: KS-attached | host: Bos | place: Iran: Karaj | collected 2018-10 | reverse complement strand
CCTGTACGCAACGCATGACAATATCGGTCAACCGAAAACGGAGGTCGTAAAGGCGCGCATCGCTTCGATCTGTCCCGAAACGACCGTTTTTGCGCACCGCTGTTTCTACCTGCCCGAAACCGCAGACCGGTTCGATTTTTCAAAGTACGATTACGTCGCGGACGCGATCGACACCGTATCCGGAAAGCTGCAGCTCGTTATTCAGGCAAACGCCGCAAACGTGCCGGTCATCAGCTGCATGGGCGCGGGCAACAAGCTCGACCCGACGGCGCTCGAAGTCGCGGATATCTCGAAAACGAGCGTATGTCCGCTGGCGCGCGTGATGCGGCGCGAGCTCAGAAAGCGCGGGATCGATCATCTCAAGGTCGTTTACTCCACGGAACCGCCGATCGAGCCGAACGGCGAACCGGAGGAGACCCTTCTGCATGCAAAGCGGCAGACGCCGGGAAGCTGTGCCTTCGTCCCCTCCGTTGCGGGGCTCATGATGGCGGGCGAGATCGTTCGCGATCTTTGCGGAATCAGTCGAAACCATTAAAACAGCGGAATTGACCGCGGAAAGGATTACGATATGCCGGGACCGATGGGCGGACCGATGGGGCCGCGCGGTTTTCTGACCGATGAAGAAAAACAGAACGTTCCGAAAGTGACCGGATCGCTGATCAAACGGATCCTCTCCTATCTGAAGCCGTACTGGCTGCAGTTTTTGCTCGTGTTCGTCACGATCCTCGTCTCCGCGGGCGTCGGACTTCTGCCGAGCATCATTACGGGGCGGATCGTCAACGAGGCGCTGGTCGGCAAGAACATGAAGCTGCTCGTTCAGCTGCTGATCGCGGCGTTCGTCACGCTGACGGCGTCGCAGGTCATCGGCGTGCTGGAAAGCTATATCAACGCGTGGATCTCGAACAAGATCATCTATGACATGAAGAACCAGATGTACGGTCATCTGCTGTCCATGCCGCACGCGTTCTTTACCACCGAAAAACAGGGCGACATCATCACGCGCATGAACTCCGACATCGGCGGCGTTTCCAGCGTGATCTCCGGAACGCTCACCAGCATCGTGCGCAACATCGTCATCGTTGTTTCCACGCTCGTCGCGCTGTTCGTCATGAGCTGGCAGCTTGCGCTTGTCGGCATTCTCATTATCCCGCTTCTGATCCTGCCGACGCGTTCCGCGGGCAAAACGCGCTGGAAGCTGGCGAGCGAAAGCCAGGCGAAGCACGACGAGATGAATCAGCTCGTCAACGAAACGCTTTCCGTTTCCGGCTCGCTGCTCGTCAAGCTGTTTGCGCGGGAAAAGCGCGAGATGCAGCGCTTTGAAACCGTCAACGACGAGGTGACGAAGCTTTCCATGAAGGAACAGCGCAGCGGCAAATGGTTTATGGTCCTGATGGGCATGTTCACCGAGATCGGTCCGCTTCTGATCTACTTCGCCGGCGGCTGGTTCATCATCAAAAAAACCGATCCCACCCTCGACGTCGGCGTCATCACGTCCACCGTCATGCTGATCAACCGGCTCTACCGCCCGGTCCAGTCACTTCTCAACATCCACGTGGACTTCACGCGCTCGCTTGCGCTGTTCACGCGCATCTTCAACTACTTCGACATGGTTCCGGCAATCCAGGCGCCCAAACAGCCGCGCAAGCCCGCCATCGACGGCGCCGACATCCGCTACGATCACGTGGCGTTCTCCTATTCGCCGGAAAAGCCGCTTCTGAGCGACATCGACTTCACCGTGCCCGCCGGAAAGATGTACGCCATCGTCGGACCGTCCGGCTCCGGCAAGAGCACGATCGTAAATCTCCTCCCCCGTCTCTACGACGTGAACGCGGGCGGCGTGCGGATCGGACAGACCGACGTGCGCGCGATCGACCTTGTGTATCTTCGTCAGAGCATCGGCGTCGTCACGCAGGATTCGTACCTCTTCAACGGCACGATCCGCGACAATCTGCTCTACGCAAAGGAGGACGCGACCGACGAGGAACTGATGGCGGCGCTCGAAACGGCGAGCTTGACCGAGTTTATCGCAAACCAGCCCGACGGGCTCGACACGGTCGTCGGCAACCGCGGGCTGAAGCTGTCCGGCGGCGAAAAGCAGCGGCTCTCGATCGCGCGGATCATCCTCAAAAATCCGAGCATCCTGATCCTCGACGAGGCGACGTCCGCGCTCGACTCCATCTCGGAAAACGCGATCCAGGACGCGCTCGAAGCGCTGATGAAGGGGCGCACCTCCATCGTCATCGCGCACCGGCTTTCGACGATCCTCAAGGCAGACCGCATTCTGGTCGTTGCAAACGGCACGATCTCCGAGCAGGGCACGCACGACGAGCTTTTGCAGAAAAACGGCATCTACCGCGAGCTGTACGAGACGCAGTTCCGGAAGATCATCGACAGGGAATCCGAAAAAACCGAATAAATGCATCTATCCGTCACGGACCGGAAAACGGTCCGTTTTTTCTTACACAGATTTTACGTAAATAGTTTACGGAATCCGGTTGCAAACGCAACGTGTTTCTGTTACGATACAGGCAGGAGAATATGGGGAGGTTCGGTATTTATGCCATTCGAAAATGTGCTCGGGATCATCGGCGGCATCGCGATTTTCCTGTTCGGCATCAAAATCATGGGCAACGGCATCGAGCGGCTGGCGGGTGCAAAGCTCAAGTCGATCCTCGAAAAGCTGACGACAAACCGGTTTCTGGGGCTGCTCGTCGGCACGGTGATCACGGGTATCATCCAAAGCTCGAACGCGGTCTCCGTCATGACCGTCGGCTTTGTCAACGCGGGCCTGATGCCCCTTGAAAATGCCGTCGGCGTCATCATGGGCGCCAACATCGGCACCACGATCACCGGTCAGCTCATTGCGTTCAACATCGACGCCTACGCCCCGATCATTGCGTTCGCGGGCGTCATGGCGATGACATTCCTGAAAAAGCGTCCGTGGAGCGACATTCTGTACGCGCTGACCGGTCTCGGTCTTCTGTTCATGGGCATGACGCTTATGAAGGAACACATGAAGGTGCTTGCCGAAGTTGAATGGTTCAAAAACCTGATCCTCAGTCTCGACAACCATCCGCTTCTGGCGGTGCTCGTCGGTACGGTCATGACGATGCTTCTGCAGAGCGTTTCGGCTTCGGTCGGCGTACTGCAGGCGATGGCGATGTCCGGGGCGCTCGGCACGAACCCGCTCGGCATTGCGGTATACCTGATCTGCGGACAGAACATCGGCTGCACCACCGTTTCGGTGCTCGCCTCGGTCGGCGGCACAAAGGACGCAAAGCGCACCGCCTGCATCCACGTGCTGTTCAATGTGTTCGCCTGCATCATCTGCGTCATCCTTCTGCAGCTCTTCCCCGGCGTACTTGATTTCATCGCGCGCATTTCCGGCAGCGTCAACGGCATGCCCAACTATGCGCAGCAGCTTGCGAACGCCAATACGTTCTTAAAGATCGCGGCGACCATCCTCATGTTCCCGCTCTCGTCGCTGCTCATCAAGCTCTCGCGGCTCATCATCCGCGGTGAAGACAAGCTTGACGGACGCCGCCTCATCCACATTGTCGGCGGCAAGGACTTCGGTTCCTCCGTCACCGCGGTCGCTTCGGTCGAAAAGGAGACCGAGCGCATGTACGATATCGCGCACGAGAATCTCAAAAAGGTTTATGCCGCCATGACCGCGCCCAGAAAGGGCGATCTCGACGGCATCGCCGAAAACGAAGAAACGCTCGACTGGCTGAATTCCGAGATCTCGAAGTACCTTGTTGAGATCAACCGCAACGGCCTCGGCGAATCCGATGCGCGTTCGGTCGACCGCATGCATCACGTCATCGTCGACTACGAGCGCATCGGCGACCACGCAAACAACATTGCGGGCTATATCCAGCACATGCGCGAGCGGAAGATGCAGTTCTCCGAAGCCGCCATGGATGAGATCGCGCCGCTGTTCCTCAAGGTACTGACCATCGTTGAGGACGCGCACACCTGCATGAGAACGCCCAAGGCAATGCCGCTTTCGAACATTGCCGAACGCGAGCAGGAGGTCGACGATCTCGTCGATCTGTACGAAGACAACCACATCAAGCGTCTTTCCGAGGGCAAGTGCTCTGCCGAGATCGGCATGCTCTATGTGGAAGCGCTGACCGACCTCGAACGTATCAGCGACCACGCGCTGAACATCGCGGAGGCGGGACAGGCGTAACGCCTTCGGTCTGACGAAAATCAAATCGCCGTCGATCGTGCATCAAAAAAGGACTTCCTTTCGGAAGTCCTTTTCGATTGGGAGATTGTGATCGTTCGGGATCAGACGATGCCCTGTGCCAGCATAGCGTCCGCAACCTTCTTGAAGCCCGCGATGTTCGCGCCGGCAACCAGGTTGTAGCCGAGTCCGCACTCTTCCGCCGCTTCGACGGATGCCTTGTGGATGTTGATCATGATGTTGTGGAGCTTCGCATCGACTTCCTCCGCCGTCCAGGAGAGACGCTCGGAGTTCTGGCTCATTTCGAGACCGGAGACGGAGACGCCGCCCGCGTTGACCGCCTTGGACGGAGCAACGACGAGACCCTGATCCATCAGATAGAACAGCGCGTCGTTGGTCGTCGGCATGTTCGCGACTTCGATGTAGTACTTGATGCCGTTCGCAACGATCTTCTGCGCGGAATCCATGTGCACGTCATTCTGCATTGCGCAGGGCATGACGATGTCGACCTTGCGGCCGAAGGGCTTCTCGCCCGGGAAGAACTCAACGCCGAACTTGTCCGCATAGTCCTGCACGCGGTTGCGGCGGGATGCGTTCATCTCGAGCATGTAGTTGATCTTCTCCTCGGTGACGACGCCGTCCGGATCGTAGATGTAGCCGTCCGGGCCGGAGAGCGTGACGACCTTTGCGCCGAGCTGAGCAGCCTTCTTGGTGACGCCCCATGCAACATTGCCGAAGCCGGAGACCGCGATGGTCTTGCCTTCGATCGTATCATTCTGATGCTTCAGAACCTCGCAGAGGTAGTAAACCGCGCCGTAGCCGGTCGCTTCCGGACGAATGAGGGAACCGCCGAAACTGAGGCCCTTGCCGGTGAGAACGCCGTTCTCGTACGCATTGCGGATGCGCTTGTACTGACCGAACATGTAGCCGATCTCACGTCCGCCGACGCCCATGTCGCCTGCCGGAACGTCCACGTTCGGACCGATGTGACGATAGAGCTCAGTCATGAAGCTCTGGCAGAAACGCATGATCTCGCGATCGCTCTTGCCGGTCGGATCGAAGTCCGCGCCGCCCTTGCCGCCGCCCATCGGGAGCGAGGTCAGGCTGTTCTTGAAGGTCTGCTCGAAGCCGAGGAACTTCATGACGGACAGGTTGACGTTCTTGTTGAAACGGATGCCGCCCTTGTACGGTCCGATCGCGCTGTTGAACTGTACGCGGAAGCCGCGGTTGATGCGGACAACGCCCTGATCGTCCACCCACGGTACGCGGAACTCGATGACGCGCTCCGGCTCCACCATACGCTCGAGAAGGCCGTTCGCCTCATATTCGGGATGACGGGAAACGATGACTTCGAGGGATTTCAGAACTTCTTCAACGGTCTGAAGGAATTCCGGCTCGTTCTTGTCGCGGCGTTCGACGTCCGCGAGGACACGTTCGATATAGCTGTTCATAGCTCCTCCGATAATAGTTATTTTTGGGAATTTCCCAACAGATTTATGATACCACACTGCGTTCAAAAGTCAACCGACGGACCCGCGGTTTTGCCCGCAAAAACAGAATATATTTTTCACACGGCTCCGCCGCAATCCATGTTCCGGAGGGACCGTTCACGCGCAAAGCGCAGTACATCCGAATGCGCTTCTTCTTTGCATGAAAACAGGGACGGGCATTCGCCGTCCCTGCGGATCTTGTCGATACGGTGCCGCGTTCCACAGTTCTCCGGCAGGGGAAGCCGCCGGATAAGCCCTCGAAGACGGCAGCCGCGAGGCTGACGGAAAAGGTGTTATGATCTGTCGATCCTCCGCATGGAGAATCATGGATTTTCACCCCCCTCATCCGCCTGACGGCACCTTCCCCACCCCCTTCGGGTGGGGGAAGGCTTTTTCCCACGGCTCAAACGGTCTCCATGATCACATGTATTTTTGACGATTTTACAACTCTCTTACAACTCTGTGACGTTTTGGACGAATATGGGGAGTAAAATGGGTGCAGAAACAAACGGGAGGGACAGAAATGAAACGAATCATCATTTTACTGTTTGCAGCTTTTATGCTGCTTGCCTGTCAGCCGACGCCGGATCATGATGCAGTAAAGCAAAAGGATACGAACGTGCTGATCGACACGGTGCTGTCCGAGCAGACGGAACAGAACGACCCGGCGCTTGCCGCACCGCCGGTCAGCGCGCAGTTTCCCGCGCGGTTTCAGTGCGACGAAACGACCGAGGCGCGTGGCGTACATATCGTTGCAGACGTGCCGATCGAGATTCTAAACGACGGGACGTCGTTCCCTGTTCTTCGGGTAGAGCATCGGTATCTGACCAATGAAGAACGCCTGTCGGTCTGCCGCCGTCTGTTCGGCGCCGATACGCTATACATTTGGAAAATGGCGCCGCGCACGCGCGACGACGTCAAGCGTAATATGGAAAGCTGCCTCCATTCGATCGAATACCTAACGGAACACAAGGCGGAATGGATGCGTGAATCGGAATCGACCGAGCAGGAATGGCGCCAACTTCTGGATTCCCAACAGCAGCGGCTGGCTGAACTGAAACAGGAATTCAACTCACTGCCCGAGGACGTGAAAGCGGAACCGAACAAGCCATGGGATGGCTTTGTGCCGGAGGACAATCCAAGCCCGGTTGACTGGAACGCGATCACGATCGTTGCCGATCCCGATCTGCACGATGTCGCCATGCAGTATTATGACCAGGTGGGTATCGTGGAGCAGAGTAAGGACCGGGTGCTGAGCTATTCGCACGCGCGATCCGAGCAAGATGTGATCGGAACGGCAGACGGATTTCACGGAGAGACGGCGGACGCAACGCGGATTCTGCCAACGGCGTATGACACGCCGCCGGTCGACGGCGCAATCACTGCGCGCGAAGCAATCGGCATTGTGAAAGAGATGCTTGGCAAGGAAGCGGAGCACTATGCGGTCGCGGACGTCTGGTGGTCGAACAACGCCTGCTTTGATGGTGAGACGAAAGGCATTTACGACAAATGGGGATATCTGATCCGGCTGACGCCTACGTTCTCCGGCGCACAGATGGTGTTCCTGTACCATTTCGCCTACGAAGGTTCCGATGATTACAATCGCTATTGGCCGTATGACCGGATCGAAGCGCACGTTGCGAGCGACGGTACGCTGCTTGGACTCAGTTGGGACGGCGCGCTGAAGGTGACGGAAACGGTTTCGGAAACGTCTCCGCTGCTTCCGTATGATGAAGTAAAAACGCTGTTTGTCAACCAAATGAATCGCAAATTCAGCATGGACGAGTATGTGGGAGGCACGGTTTCATTGAGCTGCGTAAAGCTCGGACTGATGCGGATTCGGGAAAAGAACGATATGGAACACGGATTGTTGGTTCCAGCATGGTTCTTTTACGGCACGTTCGAGTACACCGAACAGGAGCGAGACGCGCGCATCAAACAGGGACTCTTCCCGGAGCAAGCGGCGCGGAATACCTACGACAGCGAACATCCGCTTTGTATCATCAACGCGATCGACGGCAGCATCATCGATCCATATCAGGGATATTGAGCACCTGCGGCGCAGCGATGTATGCCGCTTCGCGGCAAGTGATGCGGCTGCGCCGTGATGTGCGGCTTCGCCGCGTGATGCGTTCCCTGCGGGAACATGCATGTGGATTCTCCGCCGGAGAATCTTTTGATCTTCCCCCTCATCCGCCTGACGGCACCTTCCCCGCCCCCTTCGGGTGGGGGAAGGCTTTTGGTGCGCACTTCCACGCCCCCGCCCCCTTCGGGTGGGAGAAGGCTTTTGGAGCGGATACAGAGGCTTCCCCCCGGTGGGGAAGCTGTCACCGGCAGGTGACTGATGAGGGGGTATCAATTCTGATTCTCCGGCAGGAGAATCCTCCCGAACGTTCCGCGCAAGCGAAACATATCACCGCCCGCAGGGCGATATCACCTGCGCAGCAGATTTCACCTGCGCAGCAGATTTCACCCGCGAAGCGGATATCATCCGATCGGCGGAGTTTACTCCGCCGATCGGATCAAAAGCACCGGTGTGCCTTCCTTGATCGGTTCCGAAAGCGTCGGGTTGCAGGCGCGGACGCGCGCGGTCGGGACGCCGAAGCGCTTGCCGATCGAAAACAGCGTTTCGTCCGGATCGGCAAACCATACAAGCATGCCGCAGTCCGTTTCGCACGGAACGCCCGGCTGAAGCTCCGGCACATGATCGAATGTGATCTCACGGTACCACTCCGTTTCGACCGAGACCGAAACCGAAAGCGCTACGGTGCGTCCGCCGCCGGACAGAGTCGCATCGAACGCGCGGACGCGCACGATCGGCAGCGTTCCCCTCGCCTCCGTCTCGAACGACAGCGGCAGTTCGGCGGTAAAGCTCTGCTTCATGCCGTCGTCGTCGCGATAGACGACCGTGACCGCCAGCACGCCCTCGATGAGTCCCCTGCCGTCCTCGACCGCCACGCGCGTGACCGCCGGACGCAGCGCAGCGTACAGCGGCAGATACGCGTCCTTCATATGCGAGGGCACCGGGACCGTTTCGTTGAGCTGCACGGTCTGGCTCCAAGCGCCCTCATAATTCTCCGCCCGCCCGTGCCGGATCTCGCAGGAAAAATCGCTCGCCGCATCGTACGCATCGGTCAGGATCCGCTGTGTTTCCGATGTACAGCCGTACACGCCGATCGACAGCGCCGCGTCGACCGTCGCCGCCCCCTCCTCCTCGATCGTGACCGAAAGCGACGTCAGCGTTGCGGCGGCGAATGCGTTCTCGCCGGGCTCGCAGGCGATCACGTCGGAAAACGGCACCGAATACTGCTCCCTTTTGATCCCGCCGTCCGCCGCGCCGTACAGCACGCAAAGCTTCAGCTCGCCCTGCGGCAGCATGCCCTCCGTGCTCTTCACAAGTCCGTTGATCAGCGGCGTGCCGGTCGCCTTGATCACGGTCATGCCGCGTGGCGCGTCGATCGGTTCGGAAAGCCGAAGGCTGTGTGCACCGAGCAGGGTCCGTTTTTTCAGCGTTACAGAAGCCGTCTGCATCTCCGCGTCCCTTGCGTCGTCCAGTCCCGTAATACAGGGAATCTGCAAAGGTTCAAACACCGCCGCCCGCAGCTGCACCGTCGCCTGCATACGAAGTCCTCCGTCCTCGCGCTTCAAAGAGCACGCCGGGATCTCCGCGGAAACGCGCGCGTTCATGTCGGGCGTGACGCCCTCCATGCGGATCGTGTGCGTAAACTGTGCCGCCGCCTCGAACGCGTACGGCAGACGGTCCGTGCTTTCCACCGTGGGCTTCAAGGTCATCGTGCCGGTCACCACGACCGCGCCGTCGCGGCAGGCGATCTCGTCGACCGTTGCTTCGCACTCCGCGGACAGCACACGTTCGAGCGTCTTCCCCTGCGGCAGCGGGATCGCGCTCTCCATCTGCGCCTGCGCCGTCCCCTCGCCGAACAGCGTTTCGGTCAAAAGCGTCGTTTTTCGTATCTCCATGTCGAACACTCCTTTTTGATCTTCTCTGCAAAAGATATGCGCGCATATGCCGAAACTTGCCTTTTTACTTGCGTTTTTCCGACACGCGGACTATAATGATATACGAAAAAGCTTGCGGGGAGGCGGAAATATGGCGAACAAGCTGCGCTATACGCTGATGCTGCGCGTGTACGGCGAGGAGAAGATCTTCGGTCCGGGCATTGCGGAGCTTTTGGAGCGCGTGGACGAAACGCACTCGCTCAGAAAGGCGACGATGGACATGGGCATGGCGTACTCAAAGGCGTGGCGCATCGTTAAAACCGCCGAAAACGCCCTCGGCTTTCCGCTGCTCGAATCCACCGTCGGCGGCAAGGGCGGCGGCAGCGCGTATCTGACCGAGCGCGGCAGGCGGTTTTTGCTTGCGTACCGGCGGTTTGAATCGACGGTCCACGCCTATGCGGACGAGATCTTTGAGGACCTGTTCGGGGAGGATGCGGAATGAAGTTTTTTAAGCTGCACGGGCTCGGAAGCGATTTTGTGCTGTTCGACGGCAGAGACGCGGATAACGTCGACTGGAATGCGCTTGCAGGAAAGGTCTGCGACCGGCATACCGGCGTCGGCGCGGACGGCATGCTGGTTTTGCTGCGTTCCGCAATTGCGGACGTGCGCATGCGCGCAATCGGCGTCGACTGCCGCGAAGCCGTACCGAACGGCATCGATCTTTGCGCGTTCTCCCGCTTCTGTTTTGAAAACGGCGTCACGCGCGGCATGACGCTTGCGGTCGAGACCGGCGCCGGCGTCGTCAATGCGTGCATCCTTTTGAAAAACGGTCGTACGGACAGCGTTTGCGTCGATCTCGGAAAACCGGTCCTCGACGCGAAGAACGTTCCCGTAAACGTCGACGATCGGGCGCTCGGCATGCTTCTCACGGAGCAGGGACGTACGTTCTCCTTCTCCGCCGTGCGCGTGCTTGCGCCGCACGCGGTCGTGTTCACCGATCCTTCGGACGACGTCGACAGGCAGAAATACGGACCTTTGATCGAAACCGATCCGCTGTTTCCGGAAGGCGCAAACGTCGATTTTGCCGAGGTGATTTCAAACGAACGCATCCGGCTTTCCGCCCGGACGCGCGGCGCGGGCGAAACGCTCGCCTCCGGGACCGGCGCCTGCGCCGCTTTGGTCGCCTGCGCGCTTTCCGGCAAAACCGGAAGGAAGGCAACGGTCGAATTTGCGCGCGGCACGCTGCTCGTCGAGTGGCGGGAAGCCGACAGCCGCATTGCTCTGACCTGTCCGACGGAGACCGTCTTTTCCGGCGTCTGGAACAAATGAAACGGCATCCGCGCATCTTCGCGGACGTTTTTTGCAACCGAATCCGGATCTCTCCGGTATTCTATACGAAATAACAAATAAAGGAGAAACAGCCATGAAACGGATCATCCCGATCATTCTTATCCTGGCGCTTGTCTGCGCCTCCGTAGGCTGCGCAAGCAAGTCCGCCGCATCCCGTCCCGAAGCCTATTATGAAGGCAGTTCCGCTGCTTACGACAGCGCTTATTATCCCGAGGAAATGCCGGCGGAATCGATGAACGATTCCTACGGCTTCCATGAAGAATCCAAAACGGCATCGGGTCAGGTTCCGGCGCTTTCCAACCGCAAGATCATCCGCAATGCCGACATGACTATCGAGACGCTTGCGTTCGATACGTTCGTCGATCAGCTTGCCGCCTCGGTCGGCTCGTTCGGCGGGTATGTAGAATCGAGCAGCGTCGGCAACCGCGGCTACCGAAACGGACAGCAGCTTCGCTACGCGAACTACACAATCCGCATTCCGGCGGAACAGCTCGACACGTTTCTGAACACGGTCTCCGACCTCGGCAACGTCACGTCCCTGAACACGGGTCTCAAAGACGTCACGACAAGCTATGTGGATTCCGAAAAGCACCTTGAATCCCTGCGCATCGAGCAGCAGGCGCTGATGGAGATCCTCGCAAAGGCGGAAACCGTCGAAGACATCATTACGGTACAGGACCGTCTGACCTATGTGCGCTATGAGATCGAATCGTATGAAGCGATCCTCAGAACCTACGACGATCAGATCGCGCTGTCCTCCGTCTCGATGACCGTCAATGAGGTCGAAAAGGAAACGCCGGTCGAGAAGGAAACCTTCGGACAGGAGGTCTCCCGCCGGTTCAAGGAGAGCCTGTCCGACGTCGGCGACAGCTGCAAGAACTTCGCCGCGGGATTTTTAGGCAACTCTCCGATCATCCTTGTGACGGTGCTGATCCTCGGCGCGATCGCGCTGGTCATCATCCTCATCATCAAGGGCATTAAGAAGCATTACGCAAAGAAGCGCGCAAAGGCGCAGAACAACGTCCCGAAAGTGTAATCATCCTCTGTCCTCCCCCTTACATACGAAGAAGCGACCCGGAAAACCGGGTCGCTTCGCTATTATTTCGGATTACGCGCGGAAGATGCGCAGAAAGAGGCAGTACGCCGCTAAAAGCCCGAAGGCGAGACCGAGGAGAAGCCCGATGATCGCCGAGGGCAGACCGCGCTTTTCGGGGCTCTGGATGCGGGCGATAATGCCCGCAAAGCCGAAGCAGCAGGCAAGCGGCGCAAGGAAGAACGTTGCCGCCGCCGTGCAGTAGAGGATGCGCAGATCGAAGCTTAAGAGCTTGCACAGCAGCGTCAGCATGCCGAACACGAACGTTGCGGCGCCGAAGAGCAGCGCGGCGGTGCTGCGCTTGCAGGTCCTGCGCTCCGGCAAAGGCTGCTCGGGGATCTCAAAGGTCGTTTGACAGAAGGGACAGGTCCGGATCGAAGCGTCCGGCAAAGGCTTTCCGCATTCAGGACAGAACATGGTCGGCTTCCTTTCGTGCCTTGTTGCGCTTTCTCACGAGCATCAGCACATACCACAGGATAATCAGCACCTGAAAGATCGCGGCGCACAGAAACAGCATGGCGACCTTTTTGATGCCGCCGATCGCAACGAACGAGATGTAGATCGCGCCGCACAGCGTCCAGACAAGTCCCGACACCGACAGCGCCTGCCAAAGGAGATTGCTCCACTTGTGGCTGAACACGACGAGCAGGATCATGCTGACCGGCACAGCGTAGATAAACGCGAGCCAGCGCACGTTGACCTTGGCAAGGTAGCAGACGAAGAAGCCGATCGCGGCGATGAAGAACACGAGCCCGATCGAGATCAGCGTGATGATGATATGGCGGCTCTTCTGCTCCGCCTGCGAACGGACCAAAGGTCCCTCGCGCAAAAACGAATCGAGCGGCACATCATAGAGATCGGCAAGCTTGCACAGCACCAAAAGGTCCGGCATGCCGTCTCCCCGCTCCCATTTTGAGATCGATTTATCCGAGTAATTCAGTTTTTCGGCGAGCTCCGCCTGCGTAAGTCCCGCGCGTTTGCGGTACGCAACGAGCTTTTCCGCAAGTACGGTGCGGATCCTGTTTTCTTCCATATGAACCTCAAAACACCCTGTTTATCGGGATTCTACTCTCAGTAGAGCCGTCATTCTCCATCTCTACCGGAACGCTTCCGGGCGATAGACGCCCGCTCCTTCGGAATAGGGTGCAATTTTGTTAAGATGCGTCTATTATAATGGCAGATCGATTTTATTGCAAGAGCGAATTGCGTCATACGGAGGTCACAAATGCAAAAAAACCGTGTCATTTCGATTTTCGGCGATTCGATCCTGAAGGGCGTCCGGATGCTTGCCGGCACAACACGCTACGGCACCACAGACGATATCGGGCTCGAAACCATCGCAAAAAGCCACGACTGGATCCTTGACAACCGTTCCCGCTTCGGCTGTACGGTGCAGAAGGGCGAGCTTCTTCTGAACCGCCAGCTTGCAAAGGGCGAAACGCCCGCGGCGGTGCTTTTGGAGTACGGCGGCAACGACGCCGACTTCCGCTGGGCGGAGGTCTCCGAACGCCCGACCGACGAGCACGAGCCGAACACGCCGCTGCCGGTCTTTACCGAAACGCTTCGACGCATGATCGGAACGCTGCGCGCGCACGGCGTCAAGCCGGTGCTCACCACGCTGCCGCCGATCTCCTCCGAGCGCTATCTCGATTGGATCACGCGCGACGGGCTGTCCAAAGAAAACATCCTCCTTTGGCTCGGCGACGCGAACGCGATCTATCGCTACCAGGAAAAATACTCGCTTGCGATCGAACGGCTCGCTGCGGAAACGGACTGTTTTCTCATCGATCTGCGCAGCGCGTTTCTGGAAAAGCGCGCTCTGCTCCCCTACCTCTGCGCCGACGGCATCCACCCCAACGACGCGGGACAAAAGCTGATCCACGAGGCATTGAGCATCGCGGCGGACCGCATTCCCGCACTTGTGTAGTTTCTCCCTTTCCAAAGCGGCACGGAATGTCTCCGTGCCGCTTTTGACGTCCGCGATATGCACAAAATCGTTCTGTTTATGCAAATTTTGCATATTCATTCTCTTTTTCTTGCTTTTTCTGCAAATATATGAGATAATATATCCGGTAGGTCGATCCTCCCCGGGGGAATAGCCGTGTGCTTTGGGGAAGGCTCGGACCGATCCGCCGCAAATTGATAACGGAGGAATGATTATGGAAACAACCGGACCGAAAAAGAAACGTTCCCTTTTGCCGCTGTGGATCCTGATCGGCATGTTCGCCGGTATCCTGGTGGGGCTCATGTGTCTTTGGCTCCCGAATTGGCTGAACCACCCGGAATGGAAGGAGCCGATGGTCAACTTCACGACGAACTGGCTGAAGCCGATCGGCGACATCTACATCAACCTGCTGAAGTTTTTGATCGTCCCGGTCGTTCTGATCTCGATCACCGCGGGCGTCATTTCGCTGGGCGACCTCAAGAAGGTCGGTAGCATCGGCATCAAGACCTTTCTCTACTACCTCTGCACGACCGCAATCGCTGTCATCATCGGGCTTGTGATCGTCAATCTCTTCAAGGGGCTCTTCCCCGCCTTGCCGGGCGCGAACCTGACCGAGCTTGAATACCAGGCGAAGGAAGCGCCGAAGGTGATGGACGTCATCAAGGGCATCTTCCCGGACAACGCCTTGAAACCGCTCGTCAACGCGGACATGCTGCCGGTCATCTGCATCGCGATCTTCCTCGGCGCGGGCATCCTTGCCGTCGGCAAGAAGGCAGACCCGGTCACCAATCTCGTCAATGCCGCAAACGAAGTCGTCATCAAGATCCTCATGATGATCATCAAGATCACGCCGATCGGCGTCTTCTGCCTGATGGCGAACGTCGTTGCGGTCAACGGTCCGATGATCATCGGCTCGCTTGCGCTGGTCATCGGCATCGCATACCTTGCGTACCTTGCGCACATCATCGTCGTATACGGTCTCAGCGTCCAGCTTCTGAGCCGCATGAACCCGTTCAAGTTCTTCCGCGGCATGATGCCGGCGATGATCACGGCGTTCACCACCACGTCCTCGAACGCCACGCTGCCGGTCAATCTCGAATGCTGCACGGAGCTCGGCGCGGATAAGAGCATCACGTCGTTCGTTCTGCCGCTCGGCGCAACGATCAACATGGACGGCACCGCGATCTATCAGGCGGTCGCCGCGGTCTTCATCGCAAGCTGCTACGGCATGAGCCTGACGTTCGGACAGATGGCGCAGATCGTTCTGACCGCCGTGCTCGCCTCCATCGGCACCGCGGGCGTTTCCGGCGCGGGTCCGATCATGCTCGCCATGGTGCTTGCGCAGATCGGCGTGCCGGTCGAGGGCATCGCGCTGATCATCGGCGTCGACAAGATCTTCGACATGGGACGCACGACGCTGAACATCACGGGCGACGCGACCTGCGCGATCTGGATCTCCCGTCTCGAACAGCGCAAGGCTGCAAAGAAAGCCGCAAAGCAGGCGTAATCTCCAAAACGACGAACGGCACGGAAGCGCTTCCGTGCCGTTTTTGTGTGCGGAGCTCAGTCCGCATAGTTGTTGAAATAGTTCTGCACCAGCACGATCGGCGTGCCCTTGTCGCCGCTGCCGCTCGTGAGGTCGCACAGCGAACCGATGAGATCGGTGAGCCGTCTCGGCGTCGTACCCTGTGAATCCATCTGCCCCTTGAGGTCCTTTTCCTTCTCGCGGATGCGGGCGCGGATCGCCGCGGTGAGCGCCTCGCCGGACAGCGCCTTGAACTCGTTGTCCGCAAGATACTTGAGCTTCAGCTCGTTCGGAAGACCGATCAGCCCGTCGGTAAAGCCCGGTGAAACGACCGGGTCCGCCAGCTCCCAGATCTTGCCGACCGGATCTTTGAACGCGCCGTCGCCGTAGACCATCGCCTCGACGCGCACGCCGGTGCGGGCAAGCATTTCACGCTGGATCGCAAACGCGACCTCCTGCGCATTCTTCGGGAAGAGCTTCACAACGTTTTCGGTCGCCTTGTTCGAGCCCAAAAGCCCATATTCCGGCTGGAAGCCGCTGCCGTTCCGGGATGTGTTCATGATGTCGCAAAGCGTCAGCACGCGTTCTGCGCCGGTTTTTTGAAGCCGTCTTGCGGTGCGTTCGCGCTCATGAATGTTGCTGACGAGCACATTTTGCGTGTATTTAAGGATCGCCGTCGGGTCGTTCGCCAGAATGATCTCCGCCTCAGCGCCCTCCTCCTCGATCAGCGAACGATAGTACGCAATATAGTTGACGCCCGTGAACGGGTGGCACGGATCGCCGAACTTTGCAACAAACTCCGCTTCCGTGAACACGTCCGCGTACGGATTGACGCCTGCGTCGAACAGCGCGTCCTCGTCGATCAGGTGGTTGCCCTCCTCGTCCGCCGGATAGGACAGCTGCACGACGACCTTCTTTGCTCCGCGCGCGATGCCGCGAAGACAGATCGCAAACCGGTTGCGGCTCATGATCGGGAAAACCACGCCGACCGTGTCGCCGAGCTTTTCATGCACGTCTGCGGAGATGTCGTCCACCGTGCAGTAGTTGCCGTCCGCCCGCGCGACGACCGCCTCCGTCACGGCGATCACGTCACGTTCATGCAGCGAAAAGCCGTCCTTCTGCATCGCCTCGCATACCGAATCCGCAACGATTTTTACGATATCGTCGCCCTCGCGGATGATCGGCGCTTTGACGCCTCTTGAAATCGTTCCTGCCATACGTTTTATCCTCCGTTCGAGATATAAAAAACAAAATATACAATACAAAACTGCCGCGCATTTGTCAAGAAAAACTTATGTCTGCGCATCAAAAAAGAGCGCGAAGCGCGCTCGGCTTTCCCTTCAGTTTGCGCCGACCAGCGGAAGGAAATTCGATTCGTCCGTCGCCGTCGCCGCGGCAAGCTCCGCCACCAGCACCTGACGCGCGGTCAGATACATCTTGCGTTCGCCCGCAGAAAGCCCGCGGTCGCGGTCTCTGCGCATCAGGCACTTCACCACATCCGCCACGACCATGATGTCGCCGCCGCGAAGCTTGTCGAGATTGTCACGGTAGCGCTGGTTCCAGTTGTCGCTCTCCTCGGAACAGTCGCCGGTTTGGAGAAAGCCCACGACCTTCTCGCATGTTTTCTCATCCGCAAGCGCACGAAGTCCGACCTCCTCCGCCCGTTTGACCGGCACCATCGCCGTCATCCGACCGATGGTGAACCGCAGGCGGTAGTACTGTGCCGTCTCATCCAGAATGGTTTGCTCTTCGATCGCTTCCACTACGCCGACGCCGTGCATCGGATAGCAGACGAGATCCCCGACCTGAAACACCGGATTCCCCTCCTTAACGATACTTTCAAATATATTATAACGGAAAAAACGGGCTCCTGTCAAATAAAAAATTTACCATACCACAAGAAACTTTTTCTGTCAAGCAATTTCAGCGATAAAAAACGCCGGAAAAACCGGCGCAAAGCAGAAAACGGATCAATCCAGCGGATCGTCCTCGTAATTGTGCAGAAAACGCGCGCTTTTTCTTGCATACAGGTGCGCCGCAAGCCCGTCTGCGATCGGGATCAGGATGCGCTCGTGCTCGCACTGCACCGGCGCGACTTCGTGCATCCTGCCGGTCAGCGAGTAATTCAGACACGCGCAGTGATGACGGCAGCGATCCGCGATCG
>JAEEGI010012987.1_pt1 | contig 17719 bp, 13 predicted proteins | sample 8958751 | NCBI WGS metagenome assembly JAEEGI01 (sample SAMN16246545, study PRJNA631951) | gut metagenome | biome: gut microbiome; feature: rumen; material: KS-attached | host: Bos | place: Iran: Karaj | collected 2018-10 | reverse complement strand
GGTACGGCTTCTTCGTTTTCATGGCTATATGCTGAAGCGAGTCCTTCGCGACTCAACTCTTGATCGCCATAACCTGGCATCAAGGCGACGGAACCAAGATCGCCACACCCTGTTCCGCTCAAATGCATTTGGCCGAAGCCTATAATTTTCTTTCCACTCTCGTGATAACCTGAGCACCAGTCCCATCCTTCCTCCAATTGAGTGGGGCCAGCATTTACCATTCCAAAAGGAACATTGGCACCCATGAACACATGCCCGTGGTCGCCTGTGCCGATACGAGGATCAACATACTGAGTCAGATTCTGCCCAAAGGCATACGTGTTAGCCAGCAGTAAAGCGGCTACAGCAAACAGTTTATTTCTCATAAAGTTTCGTTTTGATGTTTCTTTGGGGCAAATTTACATAAAAAAAAGATATGTCCCTCGTATTTTGACATAAAAAAAGAGGCTGTGTACACAGATAATGCACACAGCCTATGCAAGAATTTATCCTAATGGATACGTTTTTTACATCATGCCACCCATGCCTGGGGCACCTGCGGGAAGTTCTGGTTTGTCCTCCTTAGCGTCGCAGATGACACATTCTGTAGCCAAGAACATGCCAGCAATTGATGCTGCATTCTCCAATGCAACGCGTGTCACTTTGGCAGGATCAATGATGCCGCTCTCCTTCAGATTCTCATACTTGTCAGCACGAGCATTGTAGCCGTAGTCACCCTTACCTTGGCGAACTTCATTCACTACTACGCTGCCTTCCAGACCGGCATTCTCCACAATCTGACGCAGAGGTTCCTCGATAGCGCGCTTGATGATGCGGATACCTGTGGTCTCGTCGTCGTTGGCACCTTCCATACCTTCCAATGCTTCCTGGGCACGGATGTAGGCAACGCCGCCACCAGGGATGATACCCTCTTCGATAGCTGCGCGGGTAGCGCACAAAGCATCGTCTACGCGGTCTTTCTTTTCTTTCATTTCAACCTCGCTGGGAGCACCCACATACAGGACTGCTACACCGCCAGACAACTTGGCCAGACGCTCCTGCAGCTTCTCCTTGTCATAGTCGCTTGTGCTGTTGGCAATCTCATTCTTGATCTGGTTGACGCGATCCTTGATCAACTCAGGCTGACCATGACCGTTTACGATGGTAGTGTTGTCCTTCGTGATGGAAACCTTGTCGCAAGATCCCAGCATTTCCAGGGTAGCCTGCTCCAGTTTCAAACCAGTATCCTCGCTGATTACCAAGCCACCAGTCAAAGTGGCAATATCCTGCAGCATAGCCTTGCGGCGGTCACCAAAGCCAGGAGCCTTAACGGCAGCAATCTTCAGCTGACCACGCAGGCGGTTGACAACAAGTGTCGTCAGAGCCTCAGAATCCACATCCTCAGCAATTACCAGCAAAGGACGACCCGTCTGTACGGCAGGTTCCAGAATAGGCAGGAAATCCTTCAGGTTGCTGATCTTCTTGTCATAAATCAAGATGTAAGGATTCTCCATTACACATTCCATCTTCTCTGTATCAGTTACGAAGTAGGGAGAGAGATAGCCACGATCGAACTGCATACCCTCGACAACGCCAATAGTGGTGTCGCGGCCCTTTGCTTCCTCGATGGTGATTACTCCATCTTTGCTCACCTTCTTCATGGCTTCAGCCAGCAGCTTGCCGATCTCAGGATCATTGTTGGCACTTACGGTGGCAACTTGCTCGATCTTGTCGTAGTCGCTACCAACCTGCTCAGACTGTTCCTTGATGCTCTCTACAATCTTGGCAACAGCCTTGTCGATACCGCGCTTCAGATCCATTGGATTAGCACCAGCAGCCACATTGCGCAGACCTTCGCGAACGATAGCCTGAGCCAATACGGTAGCAGTAGTTGTTCCATCGCCAGCGTCATCACCTGTCTTGCTAGCAACACTCTTAACGAGTTGCGCACCAGCATTCAGGAAATGATCTGCAAGCTCAATTTCCTTAGCTACGGTCACACCATCCTTGGTGATTTGGGGAGCACCAAACTTCTTCTCGATAATCACGTTACGACCTTTGGGACCCAGTGTCACTTTCACTGCGTTTGCCAACTGATCCACGCCCTGCTTCATTTGTTCGCGGGCTTCAATATTGAATTTAATTTCTTTAGCCATTTTCTTATGAATTATGAATGTTGATTATTTCAGAATTGCCACTACATCATTCTGACGCATGATCAGGAACTTCTTGCCTTCGTGTTCCAGCTCAGTGCCAGCATACTTGCCATAAAGGACAATGTCGCCCTCTTTCAATACCATCTCTTCATCTTTGGTGCCACTACCAACTGCAACAATGGTACCCTGAAGGGGTTTCTCTTTTGCTGTATCAGGAATAATGATACCACCAACGGTCTTAGTCTCTGCGGGAGCGGGCTCGATAAGCACGCGGTCGCCTAATGGTTTAATGCTCATAATTTGTTTCTTTAAGTTTGAACGTTTATAATTGATAATAAGTTTCTGCCTTATTCCTACTAAGCATGTGCCAAACTGTGGTATGCGCCATTTTGTCAGTCCCCTATGACATATTTTTGTTCATTTTGTCGGTTCGTAGTTTATTTTTTGCTATCTTTGTGCGGAGATAGACTCTCTCTAATGGAATATGCGTACGGGTTTTGACATGAAAACAGCACTCACGTATCTCGTCATCTTAGGAATGGTAATTCTGATTCTCAGTTTGATTCCCATTCGGTCCGATCAAGTGTGGGAGCCTGCTGTCATCATTCCCATTACAGCAATCCTCTTTACCTTGCTTATTTATTTGTTGTGCGAGATTGCGTGCACAGGCGAGCGTCCTGCATGGATTTTTTTCACGGCTTTTTTCATGTTGGTGTTCTTTCCAGGAGCGTTCACGTTCTTCCAACTGGATGAAGCTTCTGTGATTGAGTTGGGCTCGCAATGTATAGTCCCTTTCTTCATAGGTCAATACAATCGGGTCAGTCAACGTGAGTTCCGTCGATGGTACATGCTGATGCTTTTGATGGGTATCTTCTGCAGTTATACCCACGATGGAATCACCATACCTTTGTGTGCAGGTTTCATTTGTATGGCCTTCCTTAACCGCGATCGCTTCTTCCGCTCTGGCTGTTGGCCGATGGTGGTGGGATTCCTCATTGGCACTGGCATCAGCGTGTGGCAAGCTTACAACAAAGGCATTTCGGAACCTCCTTCCGATATCGAGACACTCACCTCGCGCGCTACGATGGCTTTTCAAATCCTTTGGGACACCAAGGTTTTTCTTCTTTCTGTCGCCCTGACAGGTTATCTCTCCCTTTCCCTTTGGGGGCGAAAGCTGCTTCTGCAAACGGCTCGTGACCAATCGTTGTTGACCTGTTGCGCTGTCTTTTCCGTTTGCACTCTTCCCTTTGCGCCCTTGGGACTCGAGAATGCTGTCACAGGAGTTTGCTTCTTTGCCATGATGTGGGTTCTTTGTGTGGGGCGCAGTATGGCACTCAGATTTAATAAGCGACAAAACGACAAACAAACAATAAAACATAATCAAGATGAGATTGAAATCTAAATTCTGTATGGCTTTTGCCCTACTGTCCATGATGGGGACGCCCCAAATGGTTTTGGCAGACTCTGCCGACCGCTTGTCAGCTGATTTTCAAAAGCTTCCAGACAGCCAGCGGATAGCTGTCTATTGGTACTGGATGTCCGACAATATCTCTGTCAGCGGAGTCCAGCATGACCTGGAAGCCATGAAGGAAAAGGGCATCACTCGTGCCTACATTGGCAACATCTGGCAGGACGACGTGAAGCCAGGTAAAGTGAAAGTGATGACCGACGAGTGGTGGAAGGTGATGCATGCTGCACTTAAGCGTGCCAGTGAATTGGATATAGAGATAGGTATATTCAATTGTCCTGGTTGGAGCCAGTCAGGAGGTCCCTGGGTACAGCCCCAGCAGGCTATGCGATACCTTGCCAGCCAGAGCGTGAAGGTGAAGGGTGATGGACGTGTTCAGACCATCAAGCTGCCATCTTTGGGAAAGGATGCGAAGGATGTCCGTGTGTTGGCGGTTCCTGACCTATCTGATCAGTTCCATCCCACTACGGCTCAATTGCAGAAGAAAGCTAACGAGGATTTGGTTCAGGAGATAGATTTGGGGACAGAGCGCACTGTGCGAAGCATCACGTTCCGTAGTGATTCCTATCTCTTGACGGATGCCGTCATCGAGGCTAAGGTGGGGAATGAATTCAAGCATCTCAAGACCGTGCATCTCGACCGCACAAACCACGCCCTCAACGTTGGTTTCCATCCTCATGCTCCCATCGCTGTCAGCCTGCCTGATACTCAGACCTCTCAGGTGCGTGTGACATGCAAAGGAGGACCTCGTGATTGCACGTTTACGGCTGTTGTGAGCGATGAGCCTTGTGTGGAGCGGTTCGAGGAGAAATCGCTGGGCAAGATGTTCCAGACTCCATTGCCTATGTGGGGAGAATACATGTGGCCTACTCAGCCGGAACCTCAGGGCAGCAATCTGTTGGTTTCTGAGAGTCAGGTACAGGATCTGACTTCTCTGCTCAAGGCAGATGGCTCTCTTGCCTGGAAGGCTCCCAAGGGCCAGTGGACCATCCTGCGTACAGGGATGCTGCCTACGGGCGTCACCAACGCTCCAGCTTCTCGTGAGGCAACGGGCTTGGAGGTCGACAAGATGAGTCGTGAGCATGTGGCAAGCCATTTCGATGCCTTCCTAGGTGAGTTGCTGCGCCGTATTCCGGCTGAGGACCGTACCAGTTTCAAGGTTGTGGTAGAGGACAGCTACGAGACTGGCGGCCAGAACTGGACAGATGATATGATAGAGAGTTTCCAGAAGCGGTATGGCTACGATCCTGTGCCTTATATTCCTACGCTTTACGGTCAGGTGATTGGGTCTCAGGACAAGACGGAGCGTTTCCTTTGGGACCTTCGTCGACTGATAGCCGACCGTGTGGCTTATGATTATGTGGGAGGCTTGCGTCAGATCAGTAACCAGCATGGTCTCACCACATGGCTCGAGTGTTATGGCCATTGGGGATTTCCCAGCGAGTTCCTGATGTATGGTGGCCAGAGTGACGAGGTAGGCGGTGAGTTCTGGAGCGAGGGCTCTTTGGGCGACATCGAGAATCGTGCTGCCAGTTCTTGTGCCCATATCTATGGGAAGCAGAAAGTCTGGGCAGAGTCCTGCACGGCGGGAGGTCCTGGTTTCAGCCGTTATCCCTATGTCATGAAGCAGCGTACCGACCGCTTCTTTACGGAAGGAATCAATGCCACGTTGCTCCACCTCTTTATTGAGCAGCCTGACGAGACCACCTTCCCTGGCATCAGCGCAGGTTTCGGCAATGAGTTCAACCGCAAGAACGTATGGTGGGAACACATGGACCTGTTCTCGGATTATCTGCGTCGATGCAACCTGATGCTTCAGCAGGGCCGATACGTGGCCGACATTGCTTACTACATCGGCGAGGATGCTCCCAAGATGACAGGTGCCGTGAATCCCCCTCTCCCTCGCGGCTACAGCTTCGACTACATCAATGCAGAGATCATTGCTCAGTCCACTGTTCAGGGTGGCAAGCTCGTCCTGCCTTGCGGAATGGAGTATCGTGTGCTCGTCTTGCCTAAGCAGAACACGATGCGTCCTGAGGTCATCAGGAAGATTTCTTCCCTCGTTCAGCAGGGATTGGTTGTAGTGGGTCCTCGGCCTACCGCCTCTCCTTCTCTCCAGGATTATCCCAATGCCGACCAGGAGGTTCAGCAGCTGGCTCAGAAGATGTGGGTAGGTGGAACGTACGGCAAGGGTCGGGTGTTCCCTGATGGGACAAAGCTCAAGGAAATCATGGATGGGCTCCATCTCGTCCCTGACTGCCATGTGGATCCTCAGCAGCCTGTGCAGTTCATCCACCGCACGTTGGGCAATCGTGAGATTTATTTCCTCAGCAATCAGAGCGAGAACGAGATTGCCTTTGATGCCGAGTTCCGTGTGACAGGCCTCAAGCCAGAGCTATGGAATCCCGTTTCTGCTGAGCAGCGCGCCCTGCCTCAGTTCGACGACAATGGGCTGTTCACCACCGTTCCCATCAAGTTGGCTGCCAACGAGAGCACCTTCATCGTGTTCCAGTCCACCCAGCGCCCCACGCAGGCTCGCGAGAACTATCCCCAGCCTACTACGGTAGCTGTTGTTTCCTCCCCCTGGACCGTCACGTTCCAAAGCGAGCGTCGTGGTCCTCAGGGTCCTCAGACATTCCAGGAGCTGACCGACTGGACGAAGTCCGACAACGAAGCCATCCGCTATTATTCAGGTATCGCACAGTACGAGAACACCCTCTCTCTGCCCACCTTGCCCCCCAGTCCCTTATATCTCAACCTGGGGCGTGTCATGGTGATGGGTAAAGTCTATGTCAATGATCAGTACGTGGGTGGAGTTTGGACCTATCCCTATCAGGTGAATGTCAGCAATTATCTGCGTCAGGGCGACAACAAGATTCGCGTGGAGGTTGTCAATAACTGGATGAATCGTCTGATTGGTGACCAGCGTCTGCCTGAATCTCAACGCAAGACATGGACCAGCGTGAACCCATGGAATGCTCAGAGTACCCTCCAGCCCTCAGGTCTTCTGGGGCCTGTCAAGCTGATAAAGTTCTGATTCAGGGTTTCAAACGCTTTAGTAGTTAAGCCGATACTGTTTACCAGTCATCGTTATCGTCATCGTCATCGTCACGATTGGCAGCTGGGAGAATTCCCAGCTTGCCAATCGTGTACCCTTTCTTCTTTGCTATTCTCTTTAATATCAGTTCCATAGTTATTGATTTTGCAAATGTAACAGTGTAACAGTGTAACAGTGTAACAGTGTAAAATTAAAGCATCAAACAATCTGTTTTGCGGTAGATAGCTTTACGGGTCTTGCCTACCTGAATTTCACGTACTTTCTCCACCAAATGGTCATCCATTAGCCTGTTTACCCTAACTCGTGCAACATTTTCATTGCTCAGCTGGAAGCATCGCATGACATCCTCTGTCGTGAACTCCTCTGGCAGACGGTTGAAAGAATCGATGGTCTTCTGGTGGCGCTGCACATTCACAGCAGCTTCCTTCGTCTTGTTGTCGAAGTAGTTCTCAGCCATTGCGCCAAAGTAGTATCGCTGGCAGGCGAACTGGATATTGGCAAGGAGTTCTGCCAGACGCCAGTCCGTCTCGTCCGTTGCGAACTTGCCGCACCAGTATTCGCCATCTTTCTGCATCCTGTCCCAATGGCGCATCACCACGAAGGGAGCAGCGAAGTTCAGGGCGTGGTAGGCGCAGCGTTTCAGCAGCATCTCGTCTGCCTTCGAGTCATTCTCTTGGGCGTCCATCATGCGGCGTGCCGTCCAGTCGTAGAGCTCATCCACCAGGTTCTCCACTGAGAGCTCTCCCTTCATCCTGTCCAGTTTCCTTGCCCACTCCACCAGCCGCTCGTCGCTCTCGAGGTCGATTGCGCTCTCGCGCTCGATCATCTCGAAGTTGGTGGAAGGCAGGGGGATGACCGTCAGGCGTGTGGCGAGTCCTGAGCCGAAGTTCTGGTCGTTGACCTTCTTCTTCAGGGCGATGGGTGTGCCTGTGTAGATGAAGTTCCATGTCACGTTGAAGTCCTGCATGACGCTGTCCACGTTGGAGTAGGCCTGTCCGTCCTCCTCGTTGTGGAAGGCTTTCAGCTCCATGCTCTGCTTGTCTATCCATGAGCCTCCCTTCTGCAGGCAGAGCGTGTTGTCCAGCTCTGTGTCGAAGGTCAGCATGTGGAGCTGCATCTTCTCTCCGTTCACGTCCTCGACTGAGTTCACCATGTCCTGGATGAACTGTGCGTTGGAGGTTCTGGCAGGATGCACCCTCACGATGACCTTGGGCTTTGCCGGCTTCTCCTTGTTCGCGCCCTTCATCTTCATCTGCTCGCGGTAGGCGTTGATGGCGGCCTTCCCCACCTTGTCAGCCTCCACGATGGGGGATGCCAGGAGTTTGAACAGCCGTGTGGCAAAGCTCTTTCCGCTGGCTGGGTCGCCAATGATGAGAGCAGAGCAGTTGAGCCGTCTGAGTTCCTCAGGGCGGTGGTAGAAGCGGTAGGTGCAGCGTGTCATGAGCGTCATCATCAGCCCTCCGCCCACGAACAGGGCTGCGGGGTACTGGTTCCTTTTCAGGCCCTTGGTGATGTCCCTGAGGATGGGGTACTCCTCGAAGAGTTCCTCTATCTGCTTGCCCCACACCTCCAGCCGTGGCTCGAGAGTCACGATCTGGGGGTTCTCTTCTGGCTGCTGCTTCCTTGTGGCGCTGTCCGTCACGATTTCATCGTACGTCAATTCCGTTGCCTCCTCTATGGCCTCCAGCATGGCCTTCGAGGGATGCAGGCTGAGGTACTTCTTCTCGCGCTCTGCCATGCGCTGGGCTGCGCTCTCCACCGTCTGGGTCACGTTCTCGTCTCTCTCGCTGATGATCTCCTTCACCCAGGGCTGTGCCCTCACGATGCGCTCCACCTTCTTCTTGTCGCCGTCGAAGAGGATGAGCAGGTCTGAGGCAAGGCGCAGGCTCTCGTTGTGGCGGTTCGAGTCGGCTGCGCAGGGCAGCTTCTTCTCGTAGCGTGCGTCTATGATCTTCTGCACGTCGTGGCCGCGCCAAGTGGTGTCAGCGCCCTTGCCCTCATCGTCATCGTCATCGTCATCGTCATCGTTGCCGTCGTTATCATTCTCAGCGGCCACCTCAGCAGCCACAGTAGCTCCGCTGCGGCCTGCTCTGTAAGCGTCGTTGTACTTCTGTGCGAATTCCTTGTTCTCATAGCTGAATAGTTCCTTGTCGATATAGAGTATGTCTGATTCCTTGCAGATGAAGCTCATGCGGCTGGCGTCCTTGCAGCTCTCGTCCACCTCCACGCCCAGCACCTTTGCCATCGCGTGCTGGTTGTCGATGAGGTTCCCCTTCTTGGCGTCTGCCTTGAAGACGATCTTCAGGCCCTTGCCGGATGGGGTGATGTAGACGAGCAGGATGCCCAGCTGCTTCAGGTCGTGGGCCTTCAGCCAGGAGGTGTAGACCTCCTTGGGGTCGCTCACATGGTCCACGTCCATCACCACGAGTCCTGTCAGGCGTGTGGCTGCCTGCTTGCGCCATGCTCCCTGCAGGCCTGTCCTGGACGTCGTCTCCTCGAAGGTGGACTGGAAGATGAAGGCTGGCAGCTTGCGCTTTAGCGAGGGGTCTCCTGTCTGGCGGAACATGTCTATGTCCTCTGCCCATTGGGTTGCCCTGACGAGCGCATAGAACTGCGCTTCGTCAACGGGCTGTGTGGGATTGAAAAAATTCTTCTGATAGCTGAACATGGTCTTAAAGTGTTTGAAGGTCCGTAATGTAGAATGCGTTCTCGTGGCGGTCGCCGTTCTCGCCCCAGGTCCTGTGTCTCCAGTAGCCCTTCACGAGGTAGGGCACGTTCTGGTAGTACTGGGTCTCGCGGTTCTTCGAGGCGGCATCGCCTGTCATCTCTCCGTAGAAGGTGTCGCCACCCCGTTTCATCGTCACGCCGCGGCTTCTGAAATACTCGCTCGTGCCGTCCTGCTTCTGGTACTGGCGCTCCTGGTATGCGCCCACTGCTGTGATTGTCACTATCTGTTCCATAATGCTGTTCCTTTCGTTTTATTGTTTTCAGTAGTCAGTAGTTAAGCCGTTACTTTTTTTAACTTTTTAACTTTTCACCTTTTCACCTTTTAATAAAACTCTCTGTCAACCAGCGCGTCCTTTGCCTCCTGGGTCTCGCGGTCAATGACAGCCATCACGCGGACTGTTCCCAGTTCCTTGGGGATGCTCTCGTAGACCTTGATGCGCTCCACGCTCTCCTTCACCCAGCCGTGCTCCAGCTTGCGGATGAGCCAGTTCTTGCGCTGCTGCGGCTTGCGCCTGTACGCCCTGAACTCTATCTGCCAGTCGCCATCGAAATCCTTCACCAGAGCCAGTCGGCCCTCTACTATGCGCCCGCTCTCGAGCACGTTCATAATCTCACTCTCGTTGTTCAAAAATACCTTTTTCATTGTTTGTCGAATTTGTGAGTGAAGATTGTGCAGGAATTTGGCCATTTTCACACGCGTGACTACCTCCACTCGCTTCGACTCGGTTAATAACTTTTGTTTGTCGATGCAAAGGTACGTCAACTTAAACAAAAAAACCCCCTACGCAGGTGCTACGCGTAGGGGGTACGGTTAGGTGTAAGTTGTTGATTATCAACGGATGATTCTCAGCATTTTTTCATAGAACTCACCATACTGCTTCTGGTTGAGCGCATAGTTGTAGTCGCTTCGCATGTTGTTGCGCATCCAAAACACCTCAAAGGCCTTCCATTTATCCTTGATGTCCAACAGGGTTGCCATGCGGTCAGCAAGGACTGCGCTCAAAGCGCGAGACAGTTTTGGTTGCCAACACTCATCGACCCAGCCCACATTCTGGGCAGCGTCCCACAGGCGTTTGGCTTCCTCAGTGGCAAGAGCTTCTGGCAACTCAGCCTCGCCTCTCTCCTTTTCTTTCTTTTCTTGCTGTTCCTGATACACCACCTTAGCGCCATTCTCTACCACGCCAATCACTTGGACGTTTGTCAGCTGGGCACCATTGAACATGCCCTGCAGCAACTGCATTTTCTCTTCTGTGTTCATTGTTCCTCCTTTCCGTTTTGTGTATGTACTATCGCCGCCCCTCCCTCAGCCGTCAGGATGACCTGGTCGGCATGCGAGATGGAGGGCTGCTCTTTCTGGGGCTCCAGCAACTGGGTCATCTGCGTCACCTCGTCTGCCAGCTGGTGAGGTGCGTCCTGAGGCAGCGAGGAGAGGATGAAATGCGAGATGAAGGCCCTGTCGTGAGCGTCTTGGATGCGCACCACGTAGGCCTGTGTGCGTTGCTTCGAGAGTGGTATGAACTGCTGGCACATCCATACGTTCAGCTCCTCCTGCGCCTGCTGCGCCTGCAGGTGCTCCAGTTCCTCTGTCAGGTTCTGAATCTGCATTTCCTTGGCTGCCATCGCCAGCCGCATCATGGCCACCGTCTTGTCTCTCTCCGCCAGAACCTCTTTCAGTTGCTGGATTTCCTTCTGCAACGGGGCGAGGTGAGCGTTCGTCAGCATGTTGGTTATGTGTTCCAGTTCGTTGGTGTCGATATTCATAGCATTCCTCTCTTTCTCTTATATATAATAATGTGTATCCTTCAAAAATCTCATTCTCCGCTCCCCTCAATTGCCCTGAGGCCAGGGGGCAGAAATCCACCACCTTATCATTCTTTACTGATAGGGAGATTCATCTGGTTTATTATCAGCCCGTTGCCTCTTTTGGCGGCTCTCAGGCAAACCTTTCGCCGGAAAAATCTTCGGATTTCCTGTCTGCAAAGGTACGAATAAGCGAGCAGAAAACAAAACAAATCCCCATTTATTTTTTTTCTCGAGCGGAAGTACTTTCGACGAAGTCAAAGTTACAGCTTTTCTTCTGTATTACCAACAAAAGAAAGCAGATTTTTTGAGGAAATTTTGAGCCATTTTCGTCCCTTGGAAGTCCTCTTCTTGATTACACGCTGACTATAAATATGTTAGCGCTAAGAAGCACCAAATATAAGTTCCTCAAATGGCATTTTAAGATAAGTCCATAGAAATTGCAGCGCCTCTTGCCAAATTTTCTCAGCCCAACCATCGTCTTTCTCATAATTTTTTGGTAACTTAGCCCCCAATTATAGCATCATGGCACGATTTTTTGTGTTAAGATGGATGATACTTGAACGAAAAGACTAACATCAACCAAATGAAATACGAGAATACATTCAAGGCAATAGACCAAATCTTGTGGAAGGAACAGGGATGTGGAAGTGAGTTGGACTATCTGGAGCAGAAATCATGGATGCTGTTCCTGAAATACCTCGACGACCTTGAAACAGAGCGCGAGGATGAAGCTGAATTGGAGGGCAAGACCTACAAGCGACTGGTATCTGGTTTCTATCGTTGGAGCCAATGGGCTACGCCAAAGAAGCGCGACCCGCAGACGGGCAAGATGGTGCTGGATACCGTCAACGCCATGAGTGGCGACGACCTGGTGGAGTTTGTTGACCAGAAGCTTTTCCCATACCTCAAAGACTTCCAGAATACCGCTACTCAGACGGATAGCCTTGAATATAAGATAGGCGAGATTTTTGGCGAGCTGCACAATAAGATTCGCTCAGGCTTCAATATGCGTGAGATTATCAACATGATTGATGAGCTCCATTTCCAGAGCGCTGAGGACAAGCACGAAATGACGGTGCTCTATGAGAGCAATATCCAGCGTATGGGCAATGCTGGTCGAAATGGTGGCGAGTATTACACGCCTCGCCCCCTGATTCGCAGCATTATCAAGGTGGTTGATCCCAAGATTGGCGAGACAGTCTATGACCCTGCCTGTGGTTCTGCAGGCTTCCTCTGCGAGGCTTTCCTCTATATGAAGGACAAAATCAAGAGTGTGAAGGACCACGAGATCTTACAGAAAGAAACCTTCTATGGCAAGGAGAAGAAAGGCTTGCCCTATATCATCGCCACCATGAACATGATATTCCACGGCGTATCTGCCCCTAACATCACGCATGGAAACACGCTGGCTATGAACCTGAGTCAGATTCAGGAGAGCGACCGCAAGAATGTCATCCTGGCCAATCCTCCCTTTGGTGGCAACGAGCGTGGCGAGGTGTTGCAGAACTTCGAGATTCGCACCTCAGAAACTGCCTATATGTTTATGCAGCACTTCATCAAGATGCTGAAGGCTGGAGGTCGTGCAGGTATTGTCATCAAGAACACCTTCCTGAGCAATGGCGACGCAAGTGCTATCCGCAAGATGCTCTTGGAGAACTGCAACCTTCATACTATCCTCGATCTCCCATCTGGCGTGTTTACGGGTGCTGGTGTGAAGACAGTTGTTTTGTTCTTCACCAAGGGTGAGCCAACACAGAAGATTTGGTATTATCAGGTAGATAAGCACTTCACCAAGACGCAGCCATTGACTGAGGCTGATATGGAAGAGTTCTTGACTTTGCAGAAGACGCAGGCAGAAAGCGAACATTCGTGGACGCTCGATGTCAGCACCCTCGACGACAGTTGCGACCTCAGCGTGAAGAACCCCAACAAGGTGGAGGAAGTTGACGAGCGCACTCCCAACGAGATTGCGCAGAGCATCCTTGCCCTTAATAGCGAGAATCAGACGCTTATTAACGAAATCATGGAGATGGTGAAATGAAAGAGAAGGACAACATGATGGAACCGACATTCGTACATCGAGATGGCATGCTGGCTGACAAGGAATACGTAGAATGGTTGGCGGACTTGAAACGACGCTACAGACAGAGTCAGTTGAGGGCTGCCGTCAAGGCAAACAACGAAATTCTGGAGTATTATTGGAACCTAGGACGCGATATTGTAGCCAAGAAAGCAGAAAGTAAGTGGGGCAGCGGATTCTTTAATCAGCTAAGTCTCGACATGAGGGCAATGTTCCCTGGTGAGAAGGGTTTCTCTTCTGCCAATCTGCGCTACATGAAGCGTTGGTTTGAGTTTTATTATCAAAGAATTGTAAATCTTCACCAAGCTGGTGAAAAAATAGTTCAACGGCCTATTGAAGAAATAGGGATGGAAAATCGTCAACAACCTGCTGACGAAATTCGTCACCAAGTTGGTGATATAATTGTTCACCAAGCTGGTGAAAAATTAGAGATGCCTGCCGTTTTTGGCATTGTCCCATGGAAACACCATGTGCATATCTTCACTAAGAGCCAGTCACTCGACGAAGCCCTCTTCTATATCAACAAAGTCGCAACAGAGGGTTGGAGTCGTGCTCTTTTGGAACACCATATAGCCGCTCATCTCTTCGAATCACAAGGCTCAGCCATCACCAATTTCGATGCAACGCTACCCACATCTCAAATAGAGGAAGCAAAGCAATTGTTAAAGAAAGAATATGACCTGAGTTTTATAACAGTAGAAGCCGTTAAGGAAGAAAAAGATTTGGAGAATGCTTTGGCTAAGAACGTGACGGAATTCCTTTTAGAGCTGGGTCAAGGCTTTGCTTATCTTGGTAGGCAAAAAGAATTGCGCATTGACGAAGAAACTGTTTTCTTTCCTGACTTGTTGTTCTACCATATCCCCCAACACCGATACATCATTGTAGAGTTGAAAGCCGTGAAATTCATGCCTGAGTTTGCTGGCAAACTGAATTTCTATGTCACGGCAGCTGATAAGTTGCTTCGTGGTAAAGACGACAACCCCTCTGTTGGGTTGTTGATTTGCAAGACTGCTAAGAAAACGATTGTTGAGTGGTCATTACAGGACATTCAGAAGCCTTTGGGCGTAGCTACCTATCAACTGCAAGAGGTGGTTGACCGCACGGTAGCTGAATTGGAACAAAGGAAGAAATTAAAGGAGGAAGAGGCATGAAAGAAGGGTGGGAATATAAGAAGATAAAAGATATTGGTACAGTACTTGCTGGAACGACACCAAATACAAACGTTGCAGAGTATTGGGATGGGACATTATGTTGGATTTCTCCTGCTGAATTAGATGGCAGTCATTATCTTTATGATTCAAAAAAGAAGATAACCGAGGCTGCAGTAAAAGCAAAAAGCCTAAAGTTACTACCAGAAGGAACTGTTATTTTATCTTCAAGAGCCCCAATCGGCAAGGTCGTAATCAATAAAGTTCCAACGTACTGTAATCAAGGCTTTAAATGCGTTGTATGTGGTAAGGAAATATATAATGAATTTCTATATTGGTGGTTTTGGGGAAAGACAGAGTACCTGAATTCGTTAGGAACTGGAGCCACATTTAAGGAAATATCTAAAAAGGTGGTCGAAGAAATCATAATCCCAATTCCTCCTCTCTCCGAACAGCAATCCATCGTTGATTATCTTGACTCTGCTTTTGCAAAGATAGATGCGATGAAGGCTAATGCAGAAAAAGCCCTCAATGAAGCCAAAGCCCTCTTCCAAGCATCACTCAAAGAAATGCTTGAACCAAAAGAAGGGTGGGAAGAGAAGAAGTTGATAAAAGAATTCTCGCTGAAAAGTGGTGAAAATTTATCAGCTAAGAATCAAGTAATAGGCCCGTATCCTGTATATGGTGGTAATGGAATAACAGGATATCATTATCAATACAATCTCTCGGGTGACCAGATTTTAATTGGGCGAGTTGGTGCTTTGTGTGGTAATATACATTATATTAAAGAGAGAATATGGGTTACTGATAATGCGTTTGTAGTGAACAATATAAGCAGTTCGTGGAATATGCTTTTTTTGTCATACGAGCTTGAATATATAAATTTAAATCAATATGCTTCACAAACTGCCCAACCTGTTATTTCCAACAAATCAATGAAGGATGTAAGCATATTTCAACCTCCTCTCTCCGAGCAGCAATCCATCGTCGAAACTCTCGACTCCCTCAAATCCAAGGTTGACTGCCTGCAAGCGAACTTCGACAAGATTTCTCAGGAGTGCGACGCCTTGAAACAAGCCATATTACGACAAGTATTTACATAAGATACTCACGCTCAAAAAATCTCAAATATATTTGGCTTTTTATTCACTTAATCGTATCTTTGAATAGAAATGGACGAACAGCAGAATATCATCATCTATCGGACAGCTGACGGGCGTGCATCAGTAGCCCTCTATGCCAAGGATGGCAAGATTTGGCTGAATCAGCAACAGATGGCGGAACTTTTTGCCACCTCGAAGCCTAATATCAGTATGCACATAGCTAACATATTGAAAGAGAAGGAGTTGAACGAAATTTCAGTTGTTAAGAATTTCTTAACTACTGCCGCTGATGGAAAGAATTACAATGTGGTATTCTACTCATTGGAGATGATTATTGCAGTGGGCTATCGGGTGCGTGGTGTTCGTGGCACTCAGTTCAGACAGTGGGCCACTGAGCATCTGACGGAATATCTGGTGAAAGGATTTACGATGGATGATGAACGGTTGAAGAATCTGGACGGACGACCTGACTACTTCGATGAATTGCTGCTCCGCATCCGTGATATCCGTGCTTCAGAGAAGCGATTCTATCAGAAGATACGAGATCTGTTTGCACTCAGCAGCGACTATGACAAGAGCGACAAGGCAACTCAGATGTTCTTTGCAGAGACACAAAACAAACTGCTCTATGCCGTCACTCATCAGACGGCTGCTGAATTGATTGTCAGTCGTGCAGATGCCACACAGCCCAATATGGGGCTTACCACATGGAAAGGCAGCATCGTAAGAAAGGGTGATGTAATCATCGCCAAGAACTACCTGCAGACTGAGGAAGTTGACTCATTGAATCGCTTGGTAGATATCTTCCTGACAAGTGCCGAAGAACGGGTAAAGGGGCGCCGTGATCTCACGCTTGACTATTGGCGCAAGAATGTGGACAGTCTGTTGACATTTCAAGAAAAAGACATACTGCAAGGTGCTGGTAGTATTACGAACTATGAAGCTGAGGAAAAAGCCAAGCAGGTCTATGATGTTTTCAACACCAAGCGCAAACAGATGGAGGCGCAAGCCGCTGATGCCGATGACCTGAAGATGCTGGAGGATTTGGAAAAAAGAATAGTGGAACAAGAAGATAATAAAGACAACGAATAGCATCATGAACGAAGCGCAGACACGATTCAACAAGATTGACCCCAAGCTGAGGGATGCAGGTTGGGGCATTGTTCCAGGTAGTAAGATACTCGTGGAGCAGAGCGCTTATATTGCGCCTGGCCGAATTACGACCACTGGCAACAAGAACCCCAAGAAGGCTGACTATATCCTGGAATACAAGGGGCAGAAACTTGCTGTGATTGAGGCTAAGAGCGACGAGAAGGATGTGTCTGAGGGTGTAGGGCAAGCTAAACTCTATGCCGATGCCCTGAAGATTCGTTATACTTATAGCAGCAATGGCGATGAGATATGGTTCATCGACATGGGTATCAAGAACAACAAGGGAGAATACATCATCCCCAGCAAGGAGTACGATATAGACAGCTTCCCATCGCCGCAGGACTTGTGGCAGATGACGTTCCCAGAAGAGAACCCTTGGCGCGATAAGTTCAATCTCTGCGCTCTCAATCGTAGCGGCGGCCGTTCACCTCGATACTATCAGGAGATAGCCATCAAGAATGTGCTGGAGGCTGTGGCAAAGCAGCGCAACCGTATCTTGCTGACCATGGCAACAGGTACGGGTAAGACTTATACAGCTTTCCAGATCTGTTGGAAACTGACGCAGACGAAGTGGTGTACCAAAGGTGTTGAACGTGCGCCAAGAATCCTGTTCATTGCTGACAGAAACATACTTGCCAATCAGGCCATCAACGATTTCGATCAATTCCCTGAAGATGCGATGTGCCGCGTCACTCCAAAGGAACTGAGGAAGAACAACTACAGGGTGCCAACTGCCCGTAATCTTTACTTCACCATCTTCCAGACGATGATGACTTCGCCCAATGCACAGAAGGCAGAGGAGCAGGGCATCAAGTTGCCTGAAGGAGCAGACGATCAGCCCTATTACATGCAGTATGAGCGTGACTTTTTCGACTTCATCATCATCGACGAGTGTCATCGTGGTGGAGCTAATGACGAAAGTGAGTGGCGTAAGCTGATGGATTATTTCGACAGCGCTTATCAACTGGGTATGACAGCCACACCCAGAAGAAAGGATAATGCCAACACCTACGCCTATTTTGGAGAGCCTGTATATACCTACTCG
>JAEEGI010012986.1_pt1 | contig 17720 bp, 10 predicted proteins | sample 8958751 | NCBI WGS metagenome assembly JAEEGI01 (sample SAMN16246545, study PRJNA631951) | gut metagenome | biome: gut microbiome; feature: rumen; material: KS-attached | host: Bos | place: Iran: Karaj | collected 2018-10 | reverse complement strand
AGGCCGCGCTCCAGGACATCCAAAAACAACTGGAAGGGCTTGAAAACACAGAAGTAACAATTGACGACAAAGGCATTACTCTCCGCCTTGAAAACATAAGGTTCCGCGCGGACTCTGCGGTGCTGCTTGACAGCGAAAAACAAAAGCTGGAAAAGATTGCGGACATACTAAAAGCATACACCGAGAACGATCTGCTCATAAGCGGCTATACCGCCCGCGCCGGCACAGAAGAATCGTGCATCGCGCTTTCAAAAGAGCGAGCCGCCGCCGTAGCTGACTTCCTTGTGAACCTCGGCGTAAAAGACGCTCATCACGTTTTTACGCAGGGCTTCGGCTCGTCGTTCCCGATTGCGGACAACTCCACTGCAGAAGGCATGGCAAGAAACCGCCGCGTAGAAATCACCATAATGCACTAGCATTGCACAGGAAACAACACCGTGATAAACTCTTTCCATGCGTCCATTCAAGGTAGTTTCCCCATTCGAGCCGTCCGGTGACCAGCCGGAGGCAATAGAAAAGCTTGCGGCGGGTTTTCTTGCCGGCGATAAATATCAGACCCTAAAAGGCGTAACAGGCTCCGGCAAAACTTTCACGATGGCAAAAATCATCGAGAAAGTGCAGCGTCCGACGCTCGTGTTGAGCCACAACAAAACGCTCGCCGCGCAGCTTTACAGGGAGTTCAAATCGTTTTTCCCGGACAACGCCGTAGAATACTTCGTCTCCTATTACGACTACTACCAGCCGGAAGCTTATGTTCCAGCGCGCGACCTTTACATTGAAAAAGATGCTTCCATAAACGACGAGATTGACCGCATGAGGCTTGCAGCGACATACAGTCTTATGGAAAGACGCGATGTCGTTGTTGTGGCGACCGTTTCGTGTATCTACGGTCTTGGTATGCCGGAAGTTTACAAGGGAATGCGCGTCCACATCGAAAAAGGAAAGCCGCTCGACTTTCAGAAGTTCGCGCGTCAGCTTATCTCCATTCAGTACGACAGGAACGACATGGTTCTTGAACGCGGACGCTTCCGAATTCGCGGCGACATCATGGAGATTTTCCCGGCATACATGGAAACGGACGAAGCCTACCGCATCGAGCTTGACTGGGACGACGTTTCAAGGATTTGCCGCTTCAACACTATTACAGGCGAAATAAGCGAAGAACTTGATGAAACAGTGATTTATCCGGCGAAGCACTTTGTTTTGCCGGAAAGCATGATAAAAGCAGCCACGGACCGCATTAAGGCGGAAATGGAAGAATGTGTAGAAAACTTCCGGCAGACAGGCAAGATTCTTGAGGCAGAGCGTCTTAAAACGCGCACGACCTACGACATAGAGATGCTTCAGGAGATGGGCTACTGCTCCGGCATCGAAAACTATTCGGGTCCCATTTCCGGCCGCCAGCACGGAGAGCCGCCCGCGACGCTGCTCCACTATTTCCCGGACGATTTTCTTTGTCTTATAGACGAGTCGCACGTAACGCTGCCACAAGTCGGTGCGATGTACGAAGGCGACCGGAGCCGCAAGCAAAACCTTATAAACTTTGGTTTCCGCCTGCCGTCCGCGCTCGACAACCGCCCGCTGAAACTCGCGGAGTTCGAGTCCATGCTGAACCAAGTTATCTACGTTTCGGCGACACCGCGCGAAGAAGAAAAGAAGCGTAGCACGCGGATTGTCGAGCAGCTTATCCGCCCGACAGGTCTTCTTGACCCGCTCGTAGAAGTTCATCCGAGCGAAGGGCAGATGGAGCACATCTATTCAGAGATAAAAGACCGCGTTCAAAAAAAAGAGCGGTGTCTGCTTCTTACACTCACAAAAAAGATGGCGGAAGATCTTACGAACTACCTTACGGATCAGAACCTTAAAGTGCGCTATATCCATTCTGAGGTAGATACGATTGAGCGCGTCGAGATTCTTAAGGGGCTGCGCGCTGGAGATTTCGATATTCTTGTTGGTATTAATCTTCTCCGCGAAGGAATTGACTTGCCGGAAGTATCGTTCATAGCAATTCTTGATGCAGATAAAATAGGATTTTTGCGCTCGGCAACGAGCCTTATCCAGATAATCGGGCGCGCAGCCCGAAACGTCAACGGAAAGGTCGTCATGTATGCTGATCAGGTAAGCCCCGCAATGAAAGAGGCGATTGACGAAACGAACCACAGGCGCGAGATCCAGGAGGCTTACAACAAGGCGCACGGCATCACGCCAAAGACAATTTCTAAGGCAGTTGACGACATTCTTACAAGGCAGACGGAAGAAAAGCAGATGGACGCGCAGACGGAGACAGCCGTTCTTATCAAGAGCCACAATCTGTTTAATCCGGCAGACAGGAAGAAACTGTACAAGGCTTTGGAAAAGCAAATGCTCGACCACGCCGAAAAGCTTGAGTTCGAGGAAGCCGCGGCTGTTCGCGACACAATCGAAGAACTTAAAAGACAATACGGAGCCTGAAAATGATTGTTACGCTTACAGGAACAGGTACGAGCCACGGCATTCCGGTTATCGGGTGCGAATGTCCTGTCTGCCGGTCAACCGACCCGCACGACATGCGGCTTCGTTGCAGCGCGTACATACAGGCGGGCGACACGGCTCTTGTCATAGACACTGGCCCGGAGTTCCGCATTCAAGCTCTTAAATACAACATAAAGCACTTGGATGCCGTGCTTTTGACGCACTCGCACGCCGACCACCTGAACGGACTGGACGACATCAGGATTTTCAGCCACACCGCTTCTCCCGGCAAAGACAACAGAACAGAAAACGTTCTGCCGCTTTACGCAAACGGCGCGACTTTACGCGATATACAAATTCGGTTTTCATACGTGTTCGCGCAAACGCAGCAGGGCGGCGGAAAACCGCTTTTGAACCTGTTCAACGCGGACGAGTACACGAAAGAAAATCCGGTCGTCGTGCGGCACTCGTGCGAGGGCGGCGCATCAGTCGCAACAAAATCTATGTGCGCGCCCCAAACTGAAACCGGCGAAACGCGCGAAGTTCACGAAAACTCGTGCAACCCGGAACTTCTCTGCTTCCCGCTCCCTATGAAACACGGTACGCTGGACGTAATCGGCTGGAACATCCGCGAAAAAGACGCATCACCAGAAAAATCATTCTCGTATATGACCGACTGCAGCGAAGTCCCCGACGAAACGATACAACTCATCCAGGGCACGGAGCACCTTGTCATCGACGGCCTGCGCGAAACTGAGCACCCCACACATTTCTCGTTTCTTGAAGCTCTGGAATGTGCCGCGCGGATTCACCCAAAGAATGTATGGCTCACGCATATCTGCCACAACAGTTCTCATGAGCAGATAAACGCCTGGCTCGCCATCCATAAGAAGCAATTCCCCGAACTAGCGGACATTCCGGTACATGCCGCATACGACGGGCTAAAGCTTACAATCTAAATGCCGATAATGTTGCTATGGGAATAGATACGTCGTTTAACAGCACTTTATTTGCCGCCGTTGAATCAAAACTCGCGTGGTATGAAAGCACAGGCTTTCCACAGCTGCACGACGATTACAGATCGTTTCGTACGGTCCTTTGCAATCTGATAGGTCTTCTCGAAAAAAAAGGTCTTATCCAGCCGGATCCATATAAGAGCGACAAAAAAATCTCTACAATCGCAGTTCCTCCGGACGGCCCGTTCCTAGACAACGAACGCTCAATGGTCATGGGCGCAAGGCTTTCTGAATACGAAAGCATGATTGATTTTATCTGCAATATCCATAAATTCACCATATCGAACACGACGATGAACCAAATAAAGATTTTCCTTGGCATCAACAGCTACATCAACTGGTCATCGGTCGTTCCCACATCACAAAAACCGAACACAAAAGCACTTGCAGAAATTGTCACCTCAATAAAAATGGGAAGCGACAGGCTTGCCACAAACATGGTCACAGACTGCATCCAACAAAGCACAAAGATAATAAACAAAATAAACGGCATGCTTAAAGACATAACCGATTTTCAAAAAGAGCTTTACAAAGTCGAAATAAGAAAATCAATCTTCATGTCATCGCAGTTCCCGGTAGACAAAATATCAACAGCTTCAGACTGCGCAATCCAAGTACGAAAACTATTTCCGGTTCTTATGGGCAAAACCCCGTACTACCCGGAGCTTGTCGATGAAGTTTCAGAAGAAGAATTCGGCAACGGAAAAGAAAGATTGCAGCAGGCTCTTCTTTTAAAACTCGCCGTAGAAGACAACAAAAAAGAAAAAAAGAAAGCTGTAATAAACACAAAAGAAATGCTTTTCGAAGCGATAAAAACGCTCGGCGCACTGCCACCACAGCTTGAAATCGTTTTATCAAAAATCGAAGAAAACCACGAAATCATTCTTGATGAAAAGCGCACTTTCTGGGAAAAAATAAAAGAACTTTTCCGCAAAGCATTCGGAATAAAGGAAAAACCGTTCACTTACGAGCTTACAATAGTAGAGCCGCTCACACAGTCAAAACGCAAAGAAGAAATAGACTACAACCAGTTCCACACAGACCTTGTGCGCCGTACGCGCGTGTACAAAGCTTTTTCTGCCCGCAAAGCCCCTGGCTTTTTGAAACTTGAAAATCAGGAAGAATCTGTCATATTCGAGTATCTTGCCAAACAGCTCTCAGAATGTCATCATATACTTGTTCAGCTTACGGCGTTCAACGACTACTTCAAGACATCGTGCTTACCAGAGGACCGCCTTAAGATGAAGACAATACAGATGGAGCTTACGGCAATTAAGAACACGCTTGTAAGGACTAACCAAAGAAAGGCAGAATACACTTCTGTCATAGAAGAAGAAGAGCAGCTTAAGAAACTCGGTATATCAAATGTTTAAATCCATAAGAAAAACGCTGGCATCAGTATGCCTGTTGCTGGCATTATCATCTCTTTTTGCGCAGATTGCGGAAAATCAAAAAGAGCTTACTGTCATCATGTCAGAGTCGGAAATCAACCTTGATCCGCACACATCGTCATACGCGAACGAGGCGCAAATCCTTTCCGCGCTGTACGAAGGACTTTTCACCTACAACCCAATTTCGCTCAAGCCGGAAAAAGGCCTTGTAGACTCTTACAAAATCTCGCGCGACAAAAAAACGTGGACATTCACATTGCGCGAAAACATCTTTTTCAGCGACGGAACGCCCATAACAGCCGAGTCCATCAAAAAAAGCTGGCTCGCGCTCCTTGCGCCGGAAACAGACGCGCCCTATGCCTCGCTGCTCGACTGCATTAAAGGTGCCGCAGAATACCGCAGAGGAACAGGCTCCGCAGATGACGTAAAAATCTCATCTGCCGACAACAAGCTCACAGTCCGCCTGAACACGCCCACAAGCTACCTGGACAAAATTCTGTGCCACCATGCGTTCAGCGCAGTGCCAGAAAAAAAAGGCGTCTATTCCGGCGCATACATACTCGATTCCGCCTCTGAAAAAGAGCTCCACATGACAAAAAACCCGCATTTCTACGGTGCCGACCATGTGGAAATCCCGTCCATAAAAATAATACTCTCCGACGATTCTGACGAAAACACGTTCCTATTCAACACCGGCAAAGTGAACTGGGTCACGGACGGATTCACTTCCAAAAACATATACAACCAAGATGCCATATACGACTCCGTTCTTTTCGGCACCGAATACTTGTTCTTCGTAATAAACGACGGGCCGCTCACAAGCCCGCTCGTAAGAAACGCCCTGCTTTCAGCCGTGCCGTGGGACGAAATCCGCCAGATTTTCAATATTCCGGCGGATACGCTCGTCTTCCCAATAACGGACTACCCTTCCATTCCCGGCATCGGCGACACAGACATAGAGCTTTCAAAAGAGCTGCTGGAAGAAGCAGGCTACCCGGACGGAGGCTTCTCGCTTGTCTTTGAAATACCAAACAGCGACTTCCTTTCATACCTTGCCGATGAACTGAAAAAAGCTTGGGAACCGCTTAACATAACCCTTGAAGTCAAAAACACAGACTCTTACTATTACTTCAACCCGGGCACTTCCACAGGAGACATCTTCCTTTATTCTTGGATAGGCGACTTTTCTGACCCGGTAACGTTCCTGGAGCTGTTCAAAGGCGACTCCAACCTTAACGTGACTAACTGGAAGAACGAAAACTTTGACAAGCTTATTGAAGAAGCGAATTCACTGACGAACCAGTCTAAGCGCTACGAAAAACTTGCGGAGGCGGAGCAGCTTCTGCTCGATGACGGCATTATCCTGCCGCTGTGCTACCTTATAACGACAAACTGCATTAATCTTGACGAAATTGGCGGCTGGTTCCCGAATGCGCTTGATATGCATCCGTTCAAGTACATGTACTTCCGCGAGCAGGAACCGACACTTTCCAATTGGGATTTATAGAATAAGATTTTTAATATGGGCGCGCCGGCTGTCGCCGGCCGGGCTTTTCGGGGTTCCGGCATTCGCCTGCATTCCCGCTACGCGGGAACGGCTTACGCCGCCCCTACAATCCCGCGCGCAAGTTGCGTGCTCAATAAAGCTTTTTTTATAACGGATAATACAGGAATCGGCAGCCTTCATCATAATCAGGTTCAGCATACTTTTTGCATTACCATTTTTTAGCAAAAAAATCCTTTGTTGCTTCTATGAACGCTTCAGACCGTTCAGCTACAGTCGTTGTGTATTTGTTTTTTACAGGCTTGGCACGCATAATCTGCATGATAGCTTTTTTACCTTCCGGTCCGCGAAACACAATTCCGACTACATTCTGCTTATGCATTTTATGCCTCCTTCTTTATTCAATATAATACAATATATGCTTTTTTCAATTCAGAAAATTAAAGTAATACTTTAATGACAAAAACACAATTTTGTGATAAAGAAATAATTTTAAACAAAAAAAGGCGGGGAATTTCCCCGCCGGATAGATTACATTATTCTGTTATACTTTGTGCAAGGCGAATACCGATTGTCTCACCTAAAGTATGTGGTGTTCCCCAAATACGGAAAGAAACGCTGCAGCGACCTGCATAAGAATTCCATGCACCACCGCGGTAAACCTTTTCGTCACTTCCAGGATTCCCTTTTGGATTTACAGCTACATCACCTTCAAGATATAAATCATCTTTTGCTTCTGCACCTAGATATTTTCCAGTATTGCTATCGAATGTAACTCCATCCCAGCACCATTCAAAAACATTTCCACTCATATCATAAATATTGAGTCTGTTTGGAGCTAGTTGTACATCTTCCCTTCCATCAAACCCATCCCATTCATTTTTATAATACCACGCAACTAAATTTAAATTTTCATCATTATATAAAACTTTCTGACCATAACCAGATCCTCCATTTTTGTTATATATACTCCTTAATGATTGCGCACCTGCAAAAGCATACTTCCACTCCGGTGCAGACTGATTTCCGCCTCTTGCCGCAAACTCCCATTCCGCTTCTGTAGGAAGGCGATAACCATCTGCTGTCCAATCGCAAGTCATGTTGTCCCAATTAGCAACACTTGCTGCAGTAGGACTTGTTGAAGGCCAATTGTTAGTTCCATACACAGCCTCAGGCCATGTTCCATCCTGAAGTTTATAGCATCGCGTTTTGCCCATCTCATAACTCAGCTTGTTACAGAACACAATAGCTTCATACCATGAAACATAAAAGGCCGGCAGGTTATCTCCTTCTCCATATTGTTCATAAACCAGTTGATACTGAGAACCTTCTGGATCATAATCTTCATCTCGTCCAGTATCCATTATTGCTTCATACAACGCCTGCGTAACTTCGTGTTGTGCAATACGATACGGACTAAGTTTTACATTTCTTCCTTCTACAAATGCACCCTTATATGATTTTGCAGAAGTTGCCGGATCCATATAAGTATTCCAGTTATCATCGCTTCCAATTATTGTTACAGGATTATCCATTACTTTAACAAAGGCTGTATTATCGAAAGTTGTAGAGTTAAAAGTAATATTTTGACCCCAGATTGCATACAGATTTATAGTTGTTTCTTCTGTTGCCAGGTTTTTCACCTTGCATTTATCTGCAAACAATATAGTTTCTGAAGCACTGTTTGTATTCCATCCCAAGAATTCGTATCCACTTTTTGCAAAACCATTTTGTGTAAGGTTCGTAGCAGTACCATAAGTCATAGAAATATTATTCATACTTCCAGTTCCACCGTTAGCATTGAATACAATTGTATATGAAGGTTGTGACCACTTTGCATAAAGAGTTATTTCTGCCACAATCGGCGTATCAAAGTTGAATGCACTTGTAAATGCACTGTCAGCATACCAGCCGACAAACACATAATCAGTCCGTGTAGGATCAGTAGGCCTTGTTACCAGATTTCCGCTTTCAATAGACTGTGCAGTAATCGCACTCCCACCGTTTGTTTCAAACGTCACCGTATAACTAGCCGCCGTACTTGGTGTACTAGGTGTACTTGCTGGCGTACTAGCCGGTGTGTCAGGTGCGGGATCCGGAGTATTCGCGGCGTTACCGCAGCTCCAGAAACAGAACAACAATGCCACAATCAGAATAACAGACGCAGCTTTCAAAAACTTTTTCATATTACCCTCCAATGAAAAACAGTTTTATAAAAAAAACCGCGAATCTTGCTAAAAAAAAGCAAAACCCGCGGTTTTATAAATTACGAGAAAAATATATATTTTTGTTTTTTGTGCCTATGTGTACCAAGTTTTTATCCTTTTTTAAAACGATACTTTTTTCGCCCAAAATTACATTATAACACGCCAAATTTTAATTTCAGGTTTTCGTAAAAAATTTTTGCGGTAAAATTTATCAGATTAAGCTTTTGACCCTTATTAAAATTTATGGTATAATAACCCTATATGAGTAACGAAAAACCAACTTTTAAGGTTGACCAAAAAATTGTCTATCCAAGTCAGGGTGTGGGCAAAATTGTTGAAATCAAAGAAAGAAAATTCAAGGATGAAATGATTCTTTACTATGTCATTTATCTTGAAGTTTCTGATATGACAGTGCTTGTACCTGTAAAACGCTGCGATGAGCTTGGCATTAGAGCCATCGTATCGCCAGAAGAGGCACAGAAAGCCCTGGATATGATAGGCGAAGAATTCGAGCCTGTTACTACGGACTGGAAGCTCAGATATCAGATGAACCTTGAGCTACTTAAAAAAGGCTCTGTTCAGGACATTGCGACAATCGTGCGCTGTCTTTACCACAGAAGCAAGATAAAGGAACTCCCGATACTGGAACGCAAACTTTACGATTCAGCAAAAAAACTTCTGGAAGACGAAATTTCTTTCGCACTTTCAAAGTCGCCAAAAGAAGTTGAGGCTCTTATCCATGCAAAACTGGAGCCGCTTGGTTTGTCACGCGACAGCAAACTTCCACAGTCTGATGATGACGATTTTGACGACGAGAATTCAGATTTTATGGATGACGAGGACGAGGTCGGCGACGTAGACGACATGGACGAGGATGATGACGACGAGGGAGACGAAGAATAAGTTTGCACTTGTTCTTACAGCCGCAGGATCATCCACAAGAATAGGAACAGGCCAGAAGAAAGAATTTATGCCGTTCAAAAGCGGTACGGTTCTTTCCGCCGCCTGTTTTGTATTTTTAAATACACTTCAAAAAACACTTTCACTCATTGTAATCACATATCCTAAAGGAAAACGCCAGCAAACAGAAAAAGCGCTTTTTTGTGATTCACGCATTAAACCGCTTTTGGAAGCTTGTTCCGCACAAGTTTTGTTCGTTGAAGGCGGCGGCACACGGCAGGAGTCCGTGCGGAATGCACTGGAAGCGGTCGCTGCGTGTGCATCGCGTGTTCGCGACTCATGTGTCGGCGATTCAAGTTCCGGCGCGAACAGAAACTCTGCTCTTGGCGGCTTATGTGTCGGCGCGGATTTCGTGCTGATTCACGATGCGGCGCGCCCCTGGGTCACCCCAGAGATAATTGAAGACGCATGCGTTACCGCGCAAAAATACGGCTCGGCTGTTCCGGCCGTGCCCGCAACGGACACGCTTGCAGTCGCGGGAGGCGGCGGTTCGAGTACAAACTCGAGTTTCGGCGCGGGCGGTGGTTCGAGTTCCGAACAGGACGACAGAACTGTCATTTCGTACATAGACCGCAGCACCGCTTTCTGCCTGCAAACACCGCAATGTTTTGCTTTTAAGGAACTGCTCGAAGCGCACCGTGCCGCCGCCGCAGAAAACCGTAGCGGCTGTACCGACGACACTACAGTTTGGGCAGCCTACTGCTCGCCGGTTCATCTTTCAAAAGGCTCGCCCGCAAACAAAAAAATAACGTTCGCCGCAGACCTAAAAGACCTAGCAGGAACAACGGCGCCAGCAAAGCGCGCGACCACCGCGCACAATCCAAACACTTCCGGAGGCAGCATGACAATTCGTACTGGACTTGGCTACGACCTTCACCGGCTCACAGAAGGCAGACCGCTCATGTTGGGCGGCGTCGAAATCCCGTTTGAGAAAGGCGAGGACGGCCATTCTGACGGCGATGTGCTGCTACACGCAATTACGGATGCCCTGCTTGGTGCCGCCGGTCTTGGCGACATCGGTGAACTTTTTCCGCCGTCCGACAACCGTTGGAAATGCGCGGATTCACGCGAGTTGCTGCGAACCGCTTGGGAAAAAGTGTCGGACGGCGGCTGGCGAATTGAGAACATAGACTGCGTTGTCGCTTTGGAAAAACCGAAATTTCTTCCGTACCGCGAGCAAGTGCGCAAAAGCATTGCGTCTGTTCTTGGCTGTCCGGAAGAAAGCGTTTTTGTAAAAGCCAAGACCGGCGAAAAACTCGGAAAAATCGGGCGCGGCGAGGCTGTTGAAGCATGGGTAACGTGTCTTATCTCCCGCTGACATAACAACAGAAAAAAAGCGGGGCTGAAAAATCAACCCCGCTTATAATCTCTTTCAATTACCTAATCTCTTGTACCTTTGTAGTCAAGAATCAGCTCAACTTCGGAAATAGAAAGCTTAAGCGTGTTCGCTATCTCTTCTGGCTTCCATCCCTTATGCGCAAGCTCAATGACGTTCTCACGCACGCCAATTGGCGGAGCATGCTCCGTTCCGTTCTTCGGGCGTGACTGATTCGCTTTTGTTATGTCATGCAAAAGCTTTATCTGGTCCTGAGCTTCTTTTGAAAGCTGCTGCAGCCTGTTTTCGGTGTTGGAAATAAGCATGCGCGAATTCTGAAGGTCTTCCATGCGTGTTTCTGTCTCCGCAATGATGTGATCAAGCGAAGAAAGCTTCTCGACTGCATTGTTGATTTTCGGGCCGGCATTCAGTATCTTCGCGATATTTCCCTGAATGTCGTTCAGCTTATCTGGAATCTTCTGCGTCGCGTTTGTACACGATTCAAGCCGTTTTTCCAATTCCTGCAGATTTTCGAACGACTTATCAAGGTTAAGTATCGTCTGGTCAAGAACAGGATTTTTCTTTTCTATGCGCTCATACTTGCCGGAAAGCTCCGCGAACGTGTCCTGGAACTTCCTTATATCGCTCTGCATAAGCTGCAAATCGTCCTGGCTGTTCTGCAAATCAGTGATTTTCTGACCCATAGAGTTGGACAGAGCCATAAGATTGCTGAAATCAGATTCCATAAGGTCTATGCGCTTCTTTTCGCTAGAGAACCGTTGAACTTTTGCGTTGATTTCTTCTTCAATCTTACGCACTTTGGCAAAATGCTGCTCTACATCGTCCGCAACCTGAAGGAAATTATCGAACTTCGCCGAATCGGTACGCAGAATACTTATCTGCTCTTCAAGCTTGTTCTTCATTTCCTCTGTTTTTTCTATAAGCTGCGACTGAGAAGTGAACTGCTTAAGGCGCTTCTCCAAGTCATCAAGAGAAAGGTTGAGCGCGTTCGTTTCTGACTGTATCTTGTGCATCGCCTTTTCCTGAATATCATCAGTTTTGGAGCGGATATCCTGAACCATTGCCTTAAGCTCGCGAAGTTTCTTTTCGGAATCGGCATTATTCTCGCTTATGCGGTGCTGGGTTTCAGCAATCATCGTGTTATACGCCTGCTGAAGCTGCTCCATGACTTCACCGCTCTTTTCTTCATAGGAAGAAATTGCGTTGTTCACGTCCTGCTGCAAAGCCGCCATACGTGCGTCCGCCGCACTCTGATCCTCGTCGCGTTTTCTGTTGAACTCAACAAGGTCCGTCTCGAACGTCTGCTGAACTTGCGCAATAAGGTCGTTCGCGTTTTTGTTAAGGCTTTCAAGCTTTTCGTTGAACAAGCCCTTAGACTCGTCAAACTGATTGTTCATGCGGTCGCGCCAAGATGTAAAATCGTTGAATACGTTGTCAAGGAAGCTGTCCGTCTTTTCCTGAGCGTTGTTGACGTTCTGAGCCAAAGCTTCAAGTCTTGTAGAAAGCTCTCTTTCGTACTTTTTGAGCATATCATCCGCGGCGTTTTTCTGGGTTTCAAGCTCCTGCTGAAGGAATTCGCCCGCCGCTTTTCCAGCGTTATCAAGCTCTACGCGCTGCTGCTCAAAGAACGAACGGATTGTAAGCTCTGTTGTGCTTATGCGCTCCTGAATCATTTTCTCTGAGTTTTTAACAAGGTCTTCAAGACGAACGGACTGCTCGTGGAACTTGCTCTGAACGGCTGCAAGGCGCTCTTTCAAAGTCTCGCTGTATTTGCCTTCAACTTCGCGGCGCTCTTGCTCGTATTCGTCTGCCATGTTCGTGAGCCGGCTGTCAAAGCCTGCCTTCCACTGCGTTATGTTCTCGTCAATCATGTCGCTGCGCTTTGCAAGGTCACGGAAGAAGTCGTCCTCAAAAAGCTTAAGTTTTTCGGATACATTGTCGTATGCCTTTTCTTTAAGCTCGTTAAGGGATGATTCAAGTGTCTGCATCTTCGCGGTAACAGAATCGGCCTGAGTCGTCATATCCTGCACAAAGTTTGCCTGAGCTTGCTGCTGCTTCTGCACGTACTTCGCGAACTCCGCGTCGGCACGGAGCGCGGCGTTGTCTATGCTCGTGCGGAGCGTCTGTTCAAGGCCTTCAATTTCCGCACCGGCTTCGTCAAGGCGGCCAAGCCTGTAAGCGGCGTCTTTCTTGTATTCTTCAAGCTTTTCATCAAGCTCGGCAAAAAGCTGCTTTTCGCGGTCCGAATAAACGGTTGTCGTTTCTTTCAAAGCTTTTTCAAGCGCAGCATTTATACCGTCGCTCCGCTCTTTGACCATAGCCTCTATCTTGTTCATTATGTCTTCGTAACGCTTGTGCTCGGCTTCCGTGCGCTCTACAAGGTTGCTTTCTGTGCCGGACACAACGGAATCAACTTTCTCTTTAAGGGCGGAGATGCGGCTGTCTGTCTCTGACGCAAGGTTCTGTGTCTTTTCGTTAAGCTCCGCTTCAATGTTGTTCGTTATGCCGCCTATCCTGCTAGAAAGTGCGGAAAGCGTTTCCTTACAACGCGATTCTTCTGTAGAAGCCATGTCGCTGACCGACTTTGTAAGGCGGGAATCGGTTTCTGTCATGATTGCGTTAAGGTTTTGCTCCGTGTTAAGCGCGACATTCTTAAAACGCTCCAAAGCTTCTTCTACAGCCGCTCTAAGTTCGGATTCAGTGTTTTCAACTTGTCCGTGAACTTCGTCAGCACTGTTGGAAACAGCGGCGCGTAATTCTGATGTAGTATCTGAAAGCATATTTCTAAGCGAAGAAAGTTCCGTCTCAGAATTACTTCTGAATGCCTGCGTGTTCTGGACAAGCTCATCAAGTTGCCGTTCTATGTCGGTGCTCCGCTCGTGGATTTCTGACATTTGAGCTGCGCAGTCCTGAACCATTCTGTCGAGTGTTTCTTTTGCCGTTCCGAGCAACTGATTAGAGTTTTCATCAAAGTTCAGGCGGAACGATTCGATAAGCTCGCGCGATTCGGTTGTCTTTTCGTCGAGCGTCCTGCCAAGTTCGGCAGTCTTTTCGTCTATCGCATTGTCAAGCGAATGGGCTCTTTCAGCGAGCATTCGTGAAAGTTCACCGGTACGTTCTTCAAGCGTTCTGGCAAGCTCGTCCGTGCGGCTGTCGATAGAGTTATCAAGAGAATCGGTTTTATCCGCAAGAAGCCGGCTAAGTTCGTCGGTTTTGCTGTCGATAGCCTGTTCCATACCGCCTGTTCTTTCAGAAAGGATGCGTGAAAGTTCGTCCGTACGGCTGTCAATCGCCTGTTCCATGCCGTCTGTTTTTTCAGCGAGTATTCGTGAAAGCTCGCTCGTGCGGCTGTCAATCGTCTCTCCGAGCTCGCCGGTCTTTTCGGCAAGCATCCTGCCAAGAGCCGCTGTCTTTTCGTCAATCGCACTGTCGATATTGTCAACTTTGTCCGAAAGCAAGCGGCTAAGTTCATCGGTACGGTTGTCGATAGCCTGCTCCATACCGCCTGTCTTTTCAGCGAGTATGTGCGAAAGTTCATTCGTTCGGCTGTCAATCGCCTGTTCCATGCTGCCAGTTTTTTCGGCAAGGATGCGTGAAAGTTCGTCGGTACGGCTGTCGATAGTCTGACCAAGCTCGCCGGTGCGCTCTTCAAGCGTCTGATGTACTTCACCAGTACGCGCCGCAATGCTCTGTGAAAGTTCTTCTGCCTTGCGGGAATTGTCTGCGGCAATCTGCTCGTAGCGTGAATCTGCGTCCTTAAGCATTTCTTCAATTGCAGAATGCTGCTGTTGCGCACCGTTCTCCACTTCTCTTGAAAGCGAAACAGTTTCCTGCCGTATTTCATCAATTTTTTCCTGAACTTCTGTCTGAAGGTTGGAAAGCATCAGTTTAGACTCAACATTAAAGCCCGTGAGCTGATCCGTGAACTTCGTCCGCAAATCTTCAAGCAGCGTCGTAAACTCTGCGTCAACAGAAGTTTCATGCGACCTAGCCCGCTCGCGAACAACTGTCTCCAGGTCGTTAATTTCCGCGAGCATCTTTTCTGCCCTTTCCTTAGCCTCTCCGCTTATATTCTGTATGGAAGCAATTGTTTCCTCACGCAGCTGCTCGGCGCGTGCAACAGCATCTTCCTGCGCGGAAGCAAGCTGTCTGCCTGAATTATTGCGCATTTCCTCAATTGCAGAATCTGTCTGTGACTTGAACTCCGCAATTGCATTTTGTGTCATCTGCTTAATCGTAACAATCTGCTCGGCTATTTCGCTTCGCATAACTTCAATTGTAACGTTGTTCTGCTCGCGGGCTTTTGCCATATCAGAATTAACGCCGTTTCCAAGAGCCTCAACGTTCTCCTGTACTTCCGCCTGAATGTCAGCAAGCTGTTTTGCCGTATTTTTCCTGATTTCCGCAAGCTCGTCCTTCGTAAAGTTCTTAAGACCGTTAACTTCGCTTTCAGTGTCATTTTTAAGAACGGCAAAAGCCGCCGACATACCTGTCTGCAATGACGCTATGCCGTCCATCGTCTCGCGTTTAATGGCAAAAAGCTTATCTGCCGATTCTTTGCGGACTGCGGCAACATCGCTTTCGGTGTCTGCTTTAAGCCGCGCAATTCCGTCCGCAGTACCGGTCTGCATGGCGGTAATGCTTTCTGTAACTTCTTTTTGTACGGCGGCGACACCTTCCACGGCTTCCCGGCGCACTGTAAAAATATTTTCGGAAGCTTCGCGCTGAACGGCGGCTGTTTGTTCCGCCGCTTCGCTCCGGACCGCTGCAATTTTTTCAGCAGCTTCTTTCTGAACGGCCTCAATTCTTTCAGCCGCCTCACGCTCAACGGCTTCTGTACGTTCTGCCGCTTCACGCTGAACTGCGGCAATCTTTTCGGCAGCTTCGTCTTTAACGGAAGCAAGTTTCGCCGCCGCTTCGCCGCGCACGGACTCAATTCCGCCCAAAGCCTCGCTGCGAACTGTATTAAGTGATTCCGCCGCCTCGCTGCGGAACTGCGAAATCTTTTCTTCTGTATTTGTTTTGAACGACGTAACATCCGCCACAAGAGAATCTGTACAACCGGACGTTTTTTCGGCGGCATCCGCTTTAACATCCTGCAAGAACTGCTCTATTTCTGCGCGGAACGCCCTTAAGCTTTCTTCAATGCCAGCCTTAACCGCCGCAATGGATTCGTCATTTTTGGTGCGAACGTCAGCAACTCCGTCGTTCGTCCGCTCAACAACGCCTGACAAAACGCCTTCTGTCCGCTGCTCAACGCCTGCAACCGCGTCATCTGTACGCTTGTTAACATCCGCCAAAACAGCGTCCGTGCGCTGCTCCGCATTCGCAACAGCATCGTTCAGTTTTGTTTCCGCTCCGTTAATTACGGCATCAGTCTTCTGTTCCGCCTTCTGCACAGCGTCCTCAACTCTGCGCTCCAGCTTGTCCAGCCGTGCGGAAAGACCTTTCTTAAGCGAATCTGCCGTAGATATCGTGCTCGTCTTGTGATTTTCGAAAAGCTCTTTTGTATCCTGTTTGAATTTTTCAATTTCAGCATTAAGGGTTTCATTGAAGCTAGTCACTTCGGCATCAGTTTCCTCGCGCATACGGCGGAACGCCTCTGCCTCAATTTCGCCCGCCTTTTCCGATGCGGATGAGAAAGCTTTTTCATAAGTGCTTTGAATCACTGCAAGAAGCTCAGAATTCTTTCGGATTGCCTCTTCGGTACCGTTTTTAAGTTCTTCTTTCGTGTTCTCCAAATATGTGCGCAAATTCTCGCTTTGTTCCTGAAGGTGGCCTGCATTCAACTTGTCGAATTCTGCAGTTATTGTGGGGATTTTTTCTTCAAGTGTTTCAAGCTGTTCTTTTTGCGTCTGAAGTCTTTTTGCCGTCTTATCAAGGAAGCGTGACTCGTTCTGGAGCCGCAGCATATTCTCTTCCGCAGCGCCTGTCATCTCTATAACGTCTTTAATAAGACTGTCGAATTTATTTATACGGTCCTGAATTTCGAGCACGGCGGAATTCGTCTGATCAAGCCCGGCAAGGTGCTCCTCTGTTTCCTGCTTAATTTTCTCAAGGCGTTTGATGGCAGCAACAGCTTCGCTCTGTGCGGTCGAAAGCTCCGTGCCAGAATTCTGCATATCAAGGCTTTTCTCTTTAAAATACGTGTCGAAATCAGAAAATACCTTGTCTGTAAATTTTTTTACTTTTTCAATAGAGCGGTTCTTTTTGTCGAGCTGCCTGAAAATAAACAAAGCACCCAGACAAACCACCATCGTAACGATATTTAATGTCATTTGCCCCACCCGCGGATAATTCCGCTATCTTATTGTAACACAATTTTCTGCAATTGGCGATAGTTTGTGAAGCAAATATCTGCTTCTTTTAGCGGCAAATGAAAGATTTTTCTCCATAACGGCATGATATAGGCAGTTTTCATGCCCGCATTGCGCGCGCCCATGATGTCAGAACGCACACTGTTACCCACATAAAGGATAGAACTTGCTGGAACACCCAGTTTTTCGGCAAGAATTCCGAACGGATAGACAGAAGGCTTCAAGGCACCGCACTCTTCAGAGCCCATAACGACATCGCAAAGAGGGAGCGTTCCCCAAATATCGCCTTTTTGCCGCGGAGGGAAATCAGAAAGGATACCGAGCTTAAGCCCCGCATTTTTGAACGCCAGGAACGTCTCGTAAACATAAGGATACGATTTAAGATTCGCGAAGTACGGAGTCAGGCCGTGGTACACAATTTCGTCTATTTTATTGCGGGCTTCGGATGCCGTAAGCCATGTGCCGTCGGCAAGAAGCCGCGCCTGATACTCAAAAAAATCGGGGAGTGGGCCCGTTCTGTGCAGTATTTTGCGGACTT
>JAEEGI010012985.1_pt1 | contig 17721 bp, 14 predicted proteins | sample 8958751 | NCBI WGS metagenome assembly JAEEGI01 (sample SAMN16246545, study PRJNA631951) | gut metagenome | biome: gut microbiome; feature: rumen; material: KS-attached | host: Bos | place: Iran: Karaj | collected 2018-10 | reverse complement strand
CATTCCACATTCCACCTTCCACATTCCTCGAAATCTCCTTCCTCGAATTATCCTTCCTCGAATTTTCTTCAACCAGGATCTCCTCCGCCAATGCAATCAAGTGCTCTGCAGCATCGCTGCGACGATTCAGGATGACATCTTCGATAATCTCCAGCTGTGCTTGAGGTATATCGGCGTATGTCACTTTGGTCGAGGGATTTACGATTCCGAAGTCCATGCCTTCCTTAATGGCATGATAAAGGAATACAGCATGCATCGCCTCACGGATATAGTTGTTGCCTCTGAATGAAAAACTCAGGTTGCTGACTCCTCCGCTGATATGAGCGCCAGGCAGATGCTTCTTGATCCAGCCTGTCGCACGGATAAAGTCAGCAGCATAACTGTCGTGCTCCTCCATACCTGTGGCTACAGCCAGCACATTGGGGTCGAAGATGATATCAAGCGGATTCATACCCACCTGCTCGGTAAGCAGCTTGTAGGCTCTCTCTGCAATCTCGATTCTGCGCTCATAGCTCGTAGCCTGACCCTGTTCGTCGAAACACATCACGACGACTGCTGCGCCATAGCGTTTCACGTCGCGGGCATGCTCCAGGAACTTTTCTTCGCCTTCTTTCAGCGAGATAGAGTTGACGATGCTCTTGCCCTGCACGCACTTCAGTCCTGCCACAATCACCTCCCAGTCTGATGAGTCGATCATCACGGGCACTTTGGCTATATCTGGCTCTGCAGCAATCATGTTGAGGAAGGTCACCATCTCCGACTTGGCGTCGAGCAGACCGTCATCCATGTTGATATCTATCACGAGGGCACCATCTGCCACCTGCTTACGGGCGATACTGATGGCCTCGTCGTAATTCTTTTCCTTGATCAGTCGGAGGAACTTTCTCGAACCTGCCACATTACAGCGCTCGCCTACGTTGACGAACTGCACCTCAGGCGTCACGTCGAGCAGCTCGAGTCCTGAGAGCCACATCGTCTGGGGCTTCTCCACAGGCACATGGGGCTGCTTGCCCACCACCAAAGGCTGATAGGCCGCGATAAAGGTCTCGTCTGTACCACAGCAGCCACCGATGATATTCACCATACCCTCATCGACGATTTCTCCCATCTTGGGTGCCATCGTCTCAGCTGTCTCGTCGTAGAGTCCCAGCGAGTTAGGCAGTCCGGCATTCGGATATGCCGTTATATAATAAGGTGCCTTGCGAGCCAGTTCCCTGAGGAAAGGCTTCATCTGGGTGGCACCAAACGAGCAGTTCAGTCCCAGTGAGAAGATGTCGTATGTGCTGATGCTAGCAAGGAAGGCATCGAGCGTCTGACCGCTCAACGTGCGACCAGCCAGATCGCTGACAGTCACAGAGAGCATGACGGGCAGCTTGACACCTCTTCGCTCCATCACCCGGGTAACGGCATCGATGGCAGCCTTTGCATTGAGCGTATCGAAGATGGTCTCGATGAGCAAAGCGTCTACCCCACCCTCAACCAAGGCGTCTGCCTGTTCTTCATAGGCCTCGCGCAGCTGGTCGTAGGTCAGGTCACGGGCTGCAGGGTTAGTCACATCGGGCGACATCGAACAGGTCTTGTTTGTTGGTCCCATCGAACCAGTCACAAAGCGCGGCTTGTCTGCTGTCGAGTAGCGATCAGCCACCTTGCGGGCAATCCTGGCACCTGCGAGTGCCATATCCCAGGCTGCATCTTCCAACTGGTAGTCTGCCTGTGATATACGCTGGCTGCTGAATGTATTGGTTGCAATAATGTCTGCGCCAGCCTCAAGATACAGTCGGTGGATATCCTCTATCACGTCAGGACGCGTCAGCGAGAGAATGTCGTTATTGCCCTTCAGCTGTCCAGCCACATGTGTAAAACGGTCTCCACGGAAGTCAGCCTCCGTAAGACCGTAAGTCTGTATCTTCGTACCCATCGCTCCATCGAGGACGAGTATCCTCTCTTTGATAATATCGTTAAGCCTACTTTTCACCTTTCACTTTTCACTTTACACTCCTCACTTCTCACTCCTCACTCCTCACTTCTTCCACACTTTCATCGCCCTGTCCATCTCACGGCGATCCTCCTTCTCCTTGAGCGTCTGACGCTTGTCAAACTCCTTCTTACCCTTACAGAGCGCGATATCCATCTTCGCACGACCTTTGTCGTCGATGAATATCAGCAGGGGGACGATGGTGTAGCCCGTCTGCTTCGTGGCACTCTCCAGACTACGTATCTCCTTCTTTGTAAGCAACAGCTTGCGGTCGCGCTTCATCTCGTGGTTGTTGTACGAACCATAGAAATATGGACTCACGCTCATGCCCTTCACCCACATCTCACCGTTGATGATCGTACAGTAAGTGTCCACCAGACTGGCCTTTCCCAGTCGGATGCTCTTGATCTCAGTACCCGTCAGTACGATGCCTGCCGTGTAGGTCTCAATGAAGAAGTATTCGAACGATGCCTTCTTATTGCGTATCTGTATAGGACTTTTTTTCCTAAGTTGTTCCTCTGTCTTATTCAAAGCTTAATCTTTAATAATGGTTGCAAAACGTTCAATATGATCGTCCACGTAGTGGGCAATATCCTCCGTCCAGGCCTCTTCGTTCTCGATAAACTGATCGTCCATCGTCTCAAAGTCGGGGAACTGCTCGAAAAGAGCCATAAACTCCTCATCGCTCAGTTCGCGCTCTATCTCCTCACGATGCTTCAGCCAGAGAGTGTGGGCTTCGTAGATGAACTTCGAGGGCTCACGTAGTCCCCACTGGCGCAGGGCCTTGGCAAAGGGGTTCTTGAAGATGAAGGGACCATAGCCGTTATAGATCAGCTGGACGAAGCCGCCGTCCATCAGCTCCTCGTGCAGGATATCCCATGAGAGCAGTGTCAGCTGGTCGCTGTTCAACTCGCCCATGTTCTCTGCCGTCAGTTCTCCACCGATGGCATCATAGATGGCCTTTGTAAACACGCCCAGGAATTCATCCATTCCCTCCATCGCCACCTGCTGCAGGTCGGCATCCTTCACTATCACTTCCTTCATTCCCCTAAACTCTAAATATATCCGTAAACTGTAAACTGTAAACCGTAAACTCTAAACTGTAAACTAAATAAGCTCATACGGCCCCGAAGGCAACGTACGCCTGAGAACCTCCAGCTCTACATCCTTGCCTGGTATCACCCCATGACTGCGCAGGATGGTCTCCACCGTCTTGCGAGCCAGCTCAGGATGATTGTTCTCCTCGCTGAGATGACAGAGCCAGACGTGGCGCAGATGTTCCGACATGTGCTCTGCCAGCGCTTTGCCACAGTCTTCATTCGACAAATGGCCGCTCTTGCTGGCAATGCGCTTCTTCAGATACGCAGGATAAGGACCGCCCTTCAGCATCTCCAAATCGTGGTTGGCCTCGATCACCAGATAATTGGCATTGGCAATAGCCTCATAGCACTCCTCGGTGATACTGCCGGCATCGGTGATAATCACGAAACAGACATCTCCTACCCTGACCTCATAGCCCACATTCTCACTGGAATCATGGGGCACGGCGAATGGCTTGATGACGAAATCACCCAGATTCAGCTGCAGTCCTGGCACAATGGTCACCTTCAGATCTGGTGCCACCTTCCGCGTGATGCAGTAGTTCGATTCGATACCCATGTGCACGAGCTTGGTGGCATAGACGGGCACCTTGTAGTCATGACTGAAGGAGCCCACCGACTTGATGTGGTCAGTATGATCGTGAGTAATCAGCACATGATTCACCTTATTCAGGTCTACGCCGTAGTCCCTGCATTGCTTCTTCAGTGTACGGATACCCACACCTATATCTATGATGAGTGCGTCAGTTGCGGTGGCAAGATAGTAACAGTTTCCACTGCTCCCGCTTCCGAACGATATAAACTTAAACATCCTATTTTATAATTTTCGTGCAAAATTACGAAAAATCAACTGAAATACCAAATAAATTTCGTTTTTTTACCTTTTTACCCCTTTACCTTTTTACCTTTTTACCCTTTTACCCTTGTAAATTTAGAACGGCATTCCTACAGCAAAATGGAAAGCCAGATCTCTGCTCAATCGAGGATGCAACAGCGGGAAATGGTCTTCTTCCTCCGTCTTGTAAGCAGGATTGATGGCCTTCATACCGAGGTCGAAACGTAAGATAAAATAGTCGAAATTCAGGCGCAGACCCAAACCATAGCTGAAGGCAATATCATCAAGGAAACTGCTGATCTTGAACTGTCCACCAGGCTGATCCTTATAGTCTCTGAGCGTCCAGATATTTCCTGCATCGACGAATAAGGCTCCAGCGAACTTCCAGAAGAGGTGTGTGCGATACTCCAGATTCAGGTCGAGCTTCAGGTCACCCGTCTGCGTGATGAAGTTGATACGTCCGTCTTTATCCTTGTACCTTCCTGGCCCCAGACTTCTCACGCTCCAGCCTCGCACACTGTTCGCTCCTCCCGAGAAATAACGCTTCTCGAAGGGCAGGATACTGCTGTTGCCGTATGGATAGGCGATGCCGAGTCCGAAGTGGAACACCAGCTGGTCGCGGTTCTGCCTGCCCAGCAGCTGCCTGGTAAACTCGAAGTCGCCCTTCACATACTGGGCATAGGCGATGCCGAAGAGCATGAACTGGCCTTCCTCATTCTTCTCAGCACTGAAGATGTGCGACGAGAGGTTCAGCAGGTTACCAGCCGTCTCCACGTTCGTCTTCAGCGCATAGCGGCCGTTGTTGTAGGTATAGCCGAAACCCATCTTCATGATGAAGAGGTCCTCGTAGTTATAGCGGAGGATGGCGTTCGAGTTCGTGTCGTCGTCCAGGTATTCCTTCTTGAAAGTCTCACTGATCCAGGGCATGAACACATAGTTCAGGTCTATCAGGTCGATACGATAACTGTCATGATGGTTCTGAGGTCGCCAGTTATATCGCCACACACCAGAGAGCACACGACGGTGGAACTCAGGGCGATCCTGCGAGTCGAAGGTCACCGACACCTCACTCGTAGCGATGATCCTGCGACGAATGTCATTGTTGAGGAAGGGCACGATGAATCGTGGGAACGACAGCCTGCTCTCGATACTGTATTCGATGAAGTCCTGATTCTTGTAGCCCTCCAGCCCCTTGATGGCCTCATAGGCTCCACGCAGCTGCACGCTGAACGTCTCCGACCCTCTGAAGAGATTGCGGTTCTGATAGGTCAGCGAGGCTGCAGCGCCCAGGTCGCCGGCAGTGTTCGTCCCTTCAGGCTGGAAACTGATGGTCGAGGGTTTGTTGGTCTGTATCAGTATGCGCGAGTCGAGCAGCGTCGTGTCAGGCACCGTCTCGAAGCTGATGTTGGTATACCTTACGGCTCCCAGTCGCCCGAAGTGGTTATACGTGTTCTGCAGGTCGCTGGCCGAATAGGGCTTGCCCGCTTCGAGGAAGGTGTTCTCCTCGAGCACATGTCTTCTCAGGTGGATGGTCGAGTCGCCTGGCGTACCACTCTCATAAGTGATGTTCCTGATGTCGTAGTGCGAGTGCAGCGTGTCCTTTCCGTCTCTGGTGTAATACGGGTGGAGTATCAGCTTCACGTCCACCGTCTTCTCTTCGTCGTGCCTGTGGGCTTTATAGGTGACGAACTCCTTATGGAAACGGAAGTAGCCACGATCCTGAAGATAGGAGGTGATCTCTTGTCGCTCACTGTTCAGCGCGTCCACACTGAACCTGTCGCCTATTCTGATCTTCGACCGCTTGTCCTTCAGCAGACGGGCTATCACCGAGTCGTTGATCTCCTCGTCGAAATCGCCCACGTAGTAAGGATCTTTCGGATGCAGCACGTAGTAGGTAGTCACCTTCTTGCCCTTCTTGTCGACGAACAGCTCTACATCCGCGTCGAGATAGCCCTTGTTGTGGAGAGCCAGCCTCAGGTCGTCGCAGGTCTGCCTCGCCAGCAGCGAGTCGTAGACCACTGGTGCCTCGCCCATGCTCCTCAGCGTGCGGTTGATCCACGAGCTGTCCTTGCCTGCCATCGCATACAAGCCCAGCGGCAACTTTACGGCCGAGAACCAACGGGCATTGCCTTTCTGACGGACATAGCTCTGCAGCTTCGAGGTGTTGATGTCCTTATATTTCCCATCGGCCACCACCCTCGCCTTGTCGAGCATATACGCGTCCTCAGGCAGATCACGCGTAGCCGAGCAACCCGCCAGCAGCAGTGCACCTGTCAGCAGTATGGAGTATGGTCTGATAAACCTTTTCTTCATTTCATTTGCAAAATTACGAATTTATTTGTATTTTTGCATCGGAATTAACGACTTTTTTGAAAATGATCAGTAAAAACCAGCTCAAATACATCCGACAGCTCGAACAGAAGAAGTATCGCCGTCGTGAAGGCGTCTTCGTGGCCGAGGGGACAAAAGTCGTGGGCGACCTCCTCCAGCGCTACCGTCCAGAGGCTGTTTTCGCTACCGCCGACTGGCAGGCTCCTGCTGGCATCACCCCCCAGCTCGTCACCGACGACGAACTGCGCCGCATCAGCTTCCTCCAGCACCCTCAGCAAGTCCTCGCCCTCTTCCCCCTCCCCGTAAACTGTAAACCGTCAACCGTAAACAGTAAACCGTCAACCGTAAACTGTAAACCGTCAACCGTCAACTCAGAACTCTCCCTCGCCCTTGATGGTGTGCAGGATCCGGGCAACTTAGGCACCATCATCCGCATTGCCGACTGGTTTGGCATCTCCACCATCATCTGCAGCGAAGATACCGTCGATGCCTGGAATCCGAAGGTCGTACAAGCCACGATGGGCAGCATTGCGCGCGTGAACATTATTTATTTAAATCTTCCCGATTTCCTCGACACGCTTCCTGCCGACTTCCCCGTCTACGGCACCTTCCTCGACGGCGACAACATCTACACCCAAGAGCTCACCCCCAACGGACTGATCATCATGGGCAACGAGGGCAACGGCATCAGCGAAGCTGTCAGGAGTAAAGTAAACCGCCGACTGCTCATCCCCGATTTCCATCAGGGACCCACCGCCGACAGTCTCAACGTCGCCATAGCCACCGCTATCACCTGCTCCGAGTTCCGCCGCAGATAGAGCGTTACAAATTCACTTGAAAGTTTGGCTGTTTCATAATAAAAATGTACCTTTGCAGCCAGAACCAATTAACAATAATAGAAACAATGGATCAGCAGAATGCAATTTATGATGCGCGCGAGCTAGGTACGCCACGCATGATGATTCTTGGTGTACAACATTTGTTCGCCATGTTTGGAGCAACCGTACTTGTACCATTACTCACAGGCCTTGACGTATCTGTCACCCTGCTTTTTGCAGGTATCGGCACGTTGTTGTTTCATTTCATCTCCAAGTGGAATGTGCCCGCATTCCTTGGTTCTTCGTTTGCTTTCTTGGGCGGTTATGCCTCCGTCAAGGAGATGGGCGTGGCTCAGGGACTCTCCGAGACGTTAGCCCTCGACTATGCCTGTCTGGGAGTGGCTTGTGCCGGATTGCTGTATTTTGTGATGGCAGGACTGATCAAGTCGTTTGGCATCCAGAAGATCCTCCACTTCTTCCCGCCCGTTGTCACTGGTCCCATCGTCATCGCCATCGGTCTGGTGCTCTCAGGCTCAGCCATCGCCAATTGCCAAACCAACTGGCTGTTGGCTATCATCGCCATCGTCACCGTCATCACAGCGTCAGTTTGGGGCAAGGGCATCATCAAGATCATTCCTGTGCTTCTGGGAGTCTTGGTGTCATATATCATAGCAGCCTGTATGGGTGAAGTCGATTTCTCACCCCTAGGCCAAGCAGCATGGGTAGGCTTCCCCATCGACAGAGACCGTACCGTCCTGGCTGTGTTTGAAGATGCCAACACCACCCTCATGCTGTCGTCTATCCTGGCCATCATGCCTATTGCCTTTGCCACCATCATGGAGCACATTGGCGATATGTTTGCCATCAGTTCTACTGTAGGAAAAGACTTCCTGAACGAGCCAGGTCTGCACCGCACACTTTCTGGCGATGGCTTCGCCACAGCCCTTGCATCAGTATTTGGCGCTCCTGCCAATACCACCTATGGCGAGAACACAGGCGTGCTGAACCTCACGAAGGTATTCGATCCCAAGGTGATACGTATAGCAGCCTTCCTGGCCATCATTCTGGCCTTCTGTCCGAAGTTTGCCTGTCTGGTTCAGCTCATGCCGGCAGCCACCATCGGAGGTGTCAGCCTTATCCTGTACGGCATGATTTCAGCAGTAGGTGTGCGCAATCTGGTAGAAGAGAAAGTCGATCTGAAGAGCTCCCGCAATGTGTTTGTGGCAGCCCTCATCCTGGTGCTGGCCATTGGTGTAAAATATGGAGCCAACGACAACATCGCCATTGGCCCCATCCATCTGTCAGGACTTGCCATCGCAGCCCTTGTAGGTATCTTCCTCAACGCCATCATGCCCACCAAACTCGGCATGAAAGTCAAGTCATTCAAAGGCAAAGAGAAATCATAACCCCCAGCTCTGGCGCCGCCCCCGAATCTGGCGCCGCCCTTGGGTCTGGCGCGGCCCCCGAATCTGGCGCCAAAGTACAGTCGCTTGCGACTTCACTCTCGCCAGACCCGGGGGCTGCGCCTGAAAGACACGGCTGAATAAGAAATAAAGGCAGTGTGAATCCGTGCCGAAATTAAAGAATCTGTAACTTTAACCATTAAAATCTTAAACGCGTATGACAAAGAAAGAAACCTTGAAATGGGTTGTGCAGATCATCGCATCTATTGCGTCTGCCATCCTTACCGCACTCGGAGCAACGTCCTGCATGGGAATGTAGTAAAGGGTAAATAAGTAAAAAGGTAAAAAAGTAAAAAGGTAAAAATAGGGGGGCTCCCAACATCATGATCGGTGAGTCCCTCTACTTTTTGCAACTTGGGGCCTGGCCCCAGAGTCAAAAAAAGTTATTGTTGATGCTCCGAGAGGAAGCGGAGCTCTGACTCCAGCATTTCGAGCTTGGACATGTATTATCTAAAAATGGGCGCATAGGGATTGACTCCTTATGCGCCTGATTTTTATTATGTCCTGATGGATGGATTACTTGCTGTCGGCCTCTGCCTGCTTGGTCTCGGGAGCATCCTCTCCGTAGTAGTTGTAGTAGGCATTGTAACGGTTGTAACCCCAGTTGCTCTGCAGACGGTCGGGATCGAGCTCCTTAGCCTTGTCGAAGAGTGTGATGGCCTCCTTGTAGAGTTCCTTCTTCTTGGCAGGATCTTCTGTCTCCTGAGCCTGTACGCTGTATGCGGTACCTGCATAGGTAGCGATCACGGCGTTGTCGGGCTTTACATCGAATGCCTTCTTCAGGTAGGTCACAGCCTCGGCAGCCTTCTTGGCCTGGAGCAGTGCGAGACCCTTGTCGGCGAGGGCTACGAAGTTGTTGGGGTTAGCAGCGAGGGCATCGTCGAGGATCTTGTAGGCACCAGCCTCGTCGCCCAGTCCGAGCAGTACGTTGTAGAGCTTCTCCATCACGCCGTCGTTCTTGTCGTTAGCGTAGATGTCCTTCAGCTGGTTGCAGAACTTCACAGAGTCGTCCTTGGTCTTCAGCTCTGCTCCGAGGATCTCGAGCTTGAGGTAGAGGGCATTCTCCTTCTCCTCAGGATCCTTCATGGCGATGTCGGCGAGTTCGAGGGCCTTGGCCATATCCTTATCCTGGAATGCGAAGACAGCGGCGAAGCGGGCTACCTGGCCGAAGAAAGGCTTCTGAGCCTCACGATCGCAGTATTTAAACATTGGAGATAAATCAGAAAGTGCATATATTTCCCAGTATTTGCGTGCCTTAGCGTTGTCGCCAGCGGTGAGAGCCTCCTGACCTGCGTTAACCAGTTGTAATCGTGGACTTGTCCACAGGCGCTCAGCGTTCTTCTTGGCGAACTTGGGAGATACCTTACCCTTCTCGTTGGGCATCTGGTCGTACTTGTCACACTCTAACGCAGCTGAGACAGCAGCGAAAGCCATCTCTGACATGAGCTTCTCGTCGAAATGTTTTAAATTCTTTCCTAACTGGTTCTCAGTCTGGATTGTGCTCTGGGCACTGAATGCTTTGTAAGCAAGATCGACGAGTTTATTATATGCAACAGCTCTATCTTTTATAGTTAAGTTATTGATATTATTTTTCAATATGTATTCAGCCTGAGAATAACTTGAAGTATTAAGGATAGCCTTTAGTGCATTAGGATCACTTTTTTGTGGGTAATTATTTGTATTTAGTTGATTATCTTTAATTGAATAATTAGATGAAACTGTTGACAAATCATCATTTTTCTTTTCTTTTAATTGAATTGAAATACTTTGTACATCACCTTCCTTTATTTCAATAGTCTTATATTCTATAGCATAACCATCTTTTACTATTGATAAGTCGTGTTTTCCTATTAACAAATCAGATATTAACTGTGGAGTTTGCCCAACCTTCTCCCCGTCGATATAGATATCAGCCATACCTGGAGAACTATTTATATCAGCTTCTCCATAAACAGGAATTGGTGCTTGTAACGTTACAATCTGAGGTTCTGGAGTTACATCAATATCTCGAGTTGTCATAGTGCTTCTATGACCAGCTTTCTTAGCTTCTAATTCATAGGTGCCAGCACCAAGATTCCCAGACCATGATCCAACGCCCTTCTTCTCGCCATTTACCCATATTTCTGCATTATTATCTACCTTTATAGTAACTTGGGCAAAGTTAGGCTTAAGAGAGATATTGACCACTTTCTTGTTATTTGGGTCATCTATGGTCACAGACCCTGCCTCAGACAGATAATCTGGTGCTTTTATACGATAATTATAAGTACCAAATTTCATCATCTTTGAGGCAACACCTCCTTCAGTTTTGAGAAGTTCACCATCTAACTCAACAACAGCATCAGGAGGAGTTAAGTTAAAAACAATATATTGAGAAGTGCGTGCTTGCTTTACGATGGTTTGAACTTCACCACTAACAAGAAGCATTTCGTAAGTTCTACCTGATTCTATAGAGCATGGGAAATAATAGTCACGGAGGACTCCTAATTCAGCATGTTTTATAGAGATTTTCTTGGAACCTCTTGGTATATAGACCCAGATTTCTCCTGGTGTTTGCTTTGTTTTCACAATACCCATAGATCCTCCATCAAAAGTAAAACCTGTCTGCGTTGTCACAACTTTGATTAGTGCAGCAGTTTCACCATTCTGATCCATCTCCATTGTTCCTGCAGTGTTAGCTGTTAAATCTGTTTCGAGTAATTTGAAACTACTAACAGAAATTGTCTGAGCAGAGCCTATAAGAACAGAAAATAGTCCAACAATAATTATTAATCTTTTCATACAATTTTGTTTTTATCGAACATAGATCTCACGATCTTTAAAAGAAACGTGAAAGAAATTTTGCGAAGACTTGAATTCAACACGCCTACTTATACTTTTCTTCCCATTCAAACTAAATCTCAGTTCATGTACTCCGGTCTTGAATTGAGCCTTTACAGGTTTCATAGATAAATTTGTAAGGGAAGCTTTTTCATCAATAATCACATATGCATCTTCTTTGTCACTGGTAAAATATACATTAATATACTTCGGTTCCAAATTTATATCAATATGATTATTCGACCCACTGACAGTTACATATTTTACATATTCTGCATAATTATCACTGCTATTCGATTTTACTTCAATTCTGTGTTCACCAACCTCCAATTCTCTCGTACAAGTTGCATCTCCCACGTAATTCCCATCAATATAAAGATTTGCATTTGGATGATTACAGGCGAAAGAAACGGTTACCGTATTTTTCAAAATCGCTTCTATATCAAACAATTTGTTCTCTTCAACCTTTATAACAGAAGAATAGTCGCCATAACCTTGATGTTTTACAACTAGCTTATGATTACCAACTAAGAATTCTGGAAGATATAAAGGAGTTTGGCCATATGACTTTCCATCAATATACACATCTGACAACAATGGATTACTTGTAATGTTTATGTTTCCTGTTATAGGATTAGGCTTTTCTAACTGGATATAATATTCTTTTTGCGAAGAAGTAATATCTTGATTCTTCTTAGTCGATCTGTGATTTGCCTTTCTTGCTTCAAAAAGATAAGAACCTGAACCTAGTTTCCCAGTCCAAGATCCGTTTCCTTTATACTCGTCATTTACATATATGGCCACATCATTTTCAGTTTTTATATTTACGTTAGAAAAATCAGGAACCATAGCGGGTTTTATTATTGTTGTTTCATTATCCTGCACATTGATAACTTCTTCATAAGCATGATAAAGAGGATGAGCTACTTTAATAATATGCTTACCACTTGAAAGAACAGTCGATTTTATAGGTGTTTTACCAATAAATGAGTTATCAACATAAACGAGAGCGCCGTCCCATTCTTCATTATCAGCAGTTTCAATCCATCCAAATGCAGGAGTTAAGTCTATAGACAAGACCTTCTTTTCATTGGGGTTGTCAATCGTTACCTTACCTGCTGAAGTATGATAGTTCTTGGCAAGAACGCGATAATCATAAGTTCCAAATTTCAAGAACTTTTGGGCAATACCATCAGATACAGGAATCAATTCGTTATTTACTTCTACAATAGCGTCTGTAGGAGTTACCTGAATCACTAAATATTGACTGTAATTTCCTTCTTGAACAATAGTCCTAACTTCACCTGTAACTAGTTTCATCTCATAAGTTCTTGCTGCATCAATAGGGATATTAAAATAGTAGTCCCTTAAAATACCAAGCTGTGGATGCGAGATCGTTATTTTTTTCAGCCCCCTTGGAACATAGACCCATATTTCAGATGGTTTCAGAACAGTTTTCACAATACCCATCGCCCCTCCATCAAAGGAGAAGCCAGTCTGAGTAGTCACTACTTTGATGAGAGCAGCAGTTTCACCGTTCTGATCCTGCTCCATTGTTCCAGAAGTGTTAGCTGTTAGATCTGTGGCAAGCAACTTAAAACTGCTAACAGATATATTTTGAGAATAAATACTCCCTACAAATATTAAAAATAGAATAAGAAAAAATGCTCGTTTCATTATTTGCTTGATAATTCAATTTCTGGTTTTACATTTCTGAAATCAGGCATACACATACCTATTGAGGCTCCGACGTATGTTGGGTCACATATTACGTATTGTTTGCCTTGATACATATAATAATCTGCATTCAGCTTCTGAGAGAAGTTTACTGCAGTGCATTCGTGCATGGGATAATGTACTAAATGCACATCATTCCCTAATAAGTTGGTGACTAAAAAATAATAGAAAATGGCTCTATCTTCACAATCACATTTTGGATAATATAGCGTTTCTTCAACAAAGAAAGGTTTCTCATAGCCGAATTGCTCATCATCGGTGGCATAATCAAATGACTGAATAAACTGAAGAATAAAATTAGCTGCTTCAAGTTCTGACATACCATAGATTAATTTCTGCATCTGATCAAGCACCTGTTTTCTCGCTTTATTGTCTCCCTGAGAGATTGCATATGCAGGAATTGGCATTTGTGGGAATTGAGACATCACTCTTATAAGATTCTCATTAACTTCACCATTAAGTGTCCGCCCAGAAAAACTATGAGAAAATCTTTTTGCCTTATATGGAATTTCAAGAGGTCTCGTCAGAACAAGATTAATGTAATCGCCCGCATCATCAGGAACGGATGGTGTGAAAATGTCCGCGTTTTCATCCAAATTCCCTTCTCCCCAAACGTAATACGGGGTGTCATGTATTAATATATAATTATGAGCAAAAACACGCTGTTTAAAGGGGATCAGATAGAAAAGCCCATTACCGATGAACGATAACCTTACGTCAAATCCGAATTGTGCCATCATATACCAACATATAAAGTTACGAGTGTTGGCATTAGCATTTTGCTTTATTTTTTTGACATAGCTTTGTATCAAGAGGCATAAACACCAGTCATTGAACTTTGCACCAGAAGCTATGTTTGCAATTTGCGGCAGTACCTTATCGTAAATACTTGAATTATTGAGTGTTTCGAAATATGAGAGGAGACTTTCTTTGTCTAATCCTCTCAAATTTCCTTGAATCTTAGCGTCAGGCAATTGCATATTCATCCCACACCATTCAAAGTTTACAATATTTGATGGATCTGGAGCAACAGGCTTGGGTTTATTCGGTTTGTCACCTGTTGTTGGTTCTGATGGCTTAAACTCTTCTGGCACAACTTCTTTAGGTTTGGGCGTTGGCTCATCCTTTTTCTTCTCGGGTTGAACTTTAGGCTTGGGAAGAGGGTACGCTTTGTCCCCCTTAAAGGCTTTGTATCTGTCCCATACACCATTCAAGAACTTGGCGTAATCGTCCATGATGGACTTCCTGAATCCTTGGAAACCTGATAGCATCTTCTCGCGATATGATTGGAAATCATCCTTCTTGTCTTGCGCTACAGCTGATAAAAAAGGGAGAAACAATAATATAGAAATAAAGAACGCCTTTCTCATAATTAGAAGTTTGAAAGTCCGTAAATACCGAAGTCTGGATCCTTTTCAGGCTGCCATGTCCTTACCTTAATAATCGGGCTGTCGGGATTGTTCACGTCAACCATTAGGAAAAGATATCCAGTATCTCCGTATGTGCTAGAATAATAGTCCTGTTTAATCTGTATTCCATAGGTCTCACCGCCAACACCAGCTTTTACAATATCATTATTTGCAAAGCGAATGTTGATGTACTCATTTCCAGCAAAGCAATGCTCCAAATTTCGTAAGTATTCGTTTTTTGTTTGGCGGTTATATTTTATAATCTTGGAATCCAAATATTGTGATTTCTCGATAACATTCTTAGGTCGATTCGAGACACGTCCTGTAATGATAACCGCATTATCATCAAATACATTTCTAACAAAATCTATATCCTTCAATGCATATGCAGTCTTGTATTCTTCCAAGAAGTTTGCTAATATCAGGCGAGCATCCATATTCCAGACACCCTTCATCATGATATCATTGTATGCCTCTTTTCCAAGACCAAACAACACTTCATCTATCTTTAGCTGGTTATTAAATGTGAAGACCACATTCTCAACAAACTTCCTATTATTATTCCTAAAGCCGAATGACATAGTCAGACCACGACAGATAACCTTGTCACCAAGTGAGTTAAATTGTATATCTGCATTATCAATTAATGTGGCTCGCCCGTAATGAATCAATTTTTGGAATTGCCCCCAACCCTTTGTCGTAAAGTGTTTCTGTAGAGTATCGTATGTTTTTTGAGATATTGCCTTAGAAATATCATTCAGTATCCCAAGATGCTTACTATAGTCTCCCTGTTTGGTCTCTGTATTAGTTGCAGATTGATAGTTCTTTATCTCCGTTTTGGGTTGACTTACTATCTGAGGAGCAGATCCGACATTAATATATGAATTTCTGAAAGAAATACCACCAGTAAGAGCCATTACATTTTCCATCTCCCTATCAATATGACTCTCACCTGCAAACTCATATTCACATTTTACTCTCAGATTATCTGCTATCTGACCTGGGCGTAAATCAATTACTCCCTGCCCATCCTTTGCGCTATATATATTACTCCAATCCATACCGTCAAAGTAAGTATAGTCAAAGCTATTTATAGGCTTACCTTTATAACTGATAGACAGGACAATCTCATTTCCCATTCTATTTTCAGGAGTTATTCTGATTTCAGAGAAAATATCATTCATCTTCTCTGGAATCCATGTTGAAAGAAGCCTTTCTTTACCATCAGGGCATTTATATTTGACCTCATTAGAATATTGAAGGCTCTTTAAAAGGCATAAAGACCAGTAATAATAACGAAGGGCATCATCAATCTTTCCTTTCTGCTCTGCTCGCTCTGCACAATCCACCATATCGAAGACCTTCGCTTTGCGTCCCTCGAAAATTCTGGCTATTTCTTCAACCTTAACATATCGAAGCACATGAGCATCTGGCTCATTCTCAATCACTATGCGCTGGGTGTTAGTCAGAGTTGCCTGAGAATAGGTTTTGATTATAGAAGTATATACAGAAGAAGCATCAAGATTCCCGTTTTTGTTCATTTCCTCTTCAACGCTGGTAAATGAACTCTTTACATTCACAGAAATTTTGCTGATGAGGTCTTGCAACGCAGCATCATCAGCTTGCTTTAATGTAGTGCCCCATCCTTCTCCTGACAGGTAATTACTATCTGCCTTTATCTCCGATACACTTTGTGGAAAAGCATATATGCTGGTTACCAATAGGATAAATGATAGAATTGCTCTCATCATTTTAGATATCTATTCCATTAGCTTGTTGGGGTGTTTCTTGTGGAGCCTCAGAAGGATTAACCTTCTCATTGATATATTTGGATATAATATCAGCATACTTTTGAGCTGCTACTGATTCTTTTGCAGCATTCTCAAATGCTTTAACCCTCGCATTCAGAGCAGAGTCTTCGTCGAATAGGAAGAAAGATTGCATTTCATAAGAGCCATCTTTATTTTGCCTGATGATGCTAAAACTTTCTTTGATTTCTCCTCTGATTTCTTTTTCTACAGCTCTTTCGTAAGCAGCATAGAAATGGTCAAATTCAACAGTCAGGTTATCTGCATCGGCTCCCATGTCACTGACGACTCGACCTTTAACCTGAGAGCCAGCCTGAGATGAATAAATAACGCATGCATTATTCATCGCCATTTGTCTTCCAATATTTTTGGATTTGAAAGCACTGGCTATTCCAACTATCTCATAAACATTATCTCCACCTTTATTTAGCTTATCATAGTGGTTTAATAAGGCAACTTCAAGACTTCTGGAACTGCCGAATATCTCCCATCCTCCTTTCTTGAATTCCTTCATTTTTGCTTTGTATTCCTTCTGAAGAGCCTTGTTCAACAAATCATTTTGAGCAAATGATTGAATTTGGCTAAATAAAGCCATCGTCAAAAAAACTAAAAATATCTTTCTCATGATAGTAATAATATGTTTTGATTGTTTCTATTATGCGGCAAAGATACGATAAATAGTTCAGAATCAAAAGAAATAAATATAAAAAAATGATAAAACACATAAAATAGAGGTAGAATTAGTATAAAATAAGAAATCTCGCCCATTTTTTTGAGCGAGATTTCTTTTCTAGTTGAGTCCCATGCAGGACGTTGCGCCGAGTGCAGTGAGGATGGCAGACGCTACTGAGGCGATGATCTGCACAACCCATTTGATAGTTTCTTTCTTAGTCATACGCGGTTAAGATTTTAATGGTTCGACATGTTTTGGGTTAGAGTAGGGGACTCACTCTTTTGTGAGCAAGTCCCCGATAGGTTAAGGATTGACAGGTCCGTCGCCATCGTCATTGATAGGACCATCGCCGGAGTCGTTGCCGCCCTGAGTGCTGCCGCCCTGGGTGTTGTCACCTGTTGATGTGCCTTCGCCCTCGGGATCCTCTACCGTACCTGCATCTGCCGATGTGACACGCTTCACGATGTCGCCGTTGCGGTCGTAGCAGGTAATCTGGATGGCGGTGTCGGCCAACTCGTCCTTCAGATCCTGCGTCGGCGTGAAGATGATGCGGCGGCTCGAGATGAGACCAGCCTTCACGTCCTCCACCTTCTCAACGCTCTTGGCGCGCAGACCGAAGCGCATCGTACCCAGTCCGGGCAGTGCCACAGAGTGGCCTTCGGTTGCCCACGCCTTGATCACCTCACCGGCTGCATCCCAGCAGGCCTTCATCACACCCTGACTCACACCCGAGCGGAGAGCTGCCTCGCGGA
>JAEEGI010012984.1_pt1 | contig 17722 bp, 13 predicted proteins | sample 8958751 | NCBI WGS metagenome assembly JAEEGI01 (sample SAMN16246545, study PRJNA631951) | gut metagenome | biome: gut microbiome; feature: rumen; material: KS-attached | host: Bos | place: Iran: Karaj | collected 2018-10 | reverse complement strand
CGCTTCGGGGTTTTCGTCAACGAATTTTTCTATCATCTTCTTGGTCTCTGATGTTTCTTCAAGTTCTATGTTCTCAAGCATGGGCTCGGGATTGGACTGAAGAAGCGTTTCGACAGACAACTCTTCGGGCTGTTCCTCGGGCTTTTCCGATCTCATGCTTCTTAATACCACGATCGCAAGAAGTGCGAGTATGAGCACTATCAAAACGATCTGAACAATGTCGGTAAATTCTACGCCGAGTCCGGGACTGTCGACAAATACGTTTTCTTCGTATGCCACAATGTTGATCTTCTCTGCGGGTACACCGGAAGCGTTGGCAACAAGCGTTACCATTTCATCATCCACGGTCACTCTTCGCTTTTCCGAGTTTGCCTGCTGATATTCGGACCAGGTGATGCCGTCCAAAAGGCCCTGGTCTTTTACATCGTCTTCTTTAACGACTATATAATTGACCGAAGAAACCGCTACGGAAGAATTTGAATATCTGATAACTCCCGCGGGTATCTGCGTGTAAAGAATGTCTTCATTGGGAAGATATTTCCTGTAATATTCCTCGATCGTGGAACTCGAAGAATCCTGATCTCTGTACTGGTAAGTGGACTCTGTGTTCGAATCGGTTCCGGGTGTGCCTCCCGAAGTTCCGTTCGATTCGGATGAGTAATACTCTTCTTCACCGAGAAGTCCCTGAGTCTGTCCGTCGGGTGCCGAATAATCGTGAGTCGTATGTTCCGAACTGGAGAAGTCGATGTCAAGATTGCTCGCAACTTTGATGTCGCCGAACTGACCGGTTCCCTGCAGAACGCTTCTGACCTTATTGTTCATGATCGTCTCGGCTTCATTCTTAACACCGAGCTGCGAACTTGCATTGCCCGCTACCGTGTGCTCTTCTTCTCCCGAGAAAAGAAGGTTTGCATCGTAGTCCATGATCGTGATGTGATCGGTATTTGAAAGGCCGAGAGCTCCGGCTATCGCTTTTGCCAGAAAAGCTGCATTGTCGGAAGTAAAATCGCCTTCAACATCGATAACTACCGCTACCGTGGTATCCTTTTTCTCGCTTAACAAAAATCCGTCGTCTTCAGCGAGATGAAGATCTACTTTTGCGATTTTTATCGCATTGAACGCCATAAGGAAATCCTTAGCGAGGTGTTCTTCCTGATAGCGTTCGTACTTTTTCTGTTTGTCGGCTTCCGTAACGGTAAAGCCTCCTTCAAGAGCGGAGTCTATGCTGTAAGCGTTGGGAACGATACCGCTTGATGCAAGCTGTAAGTTTGCACTTGCGAGATCTTTCTTGGGAACGGTTATCCTGGTGCCGTCGTCGTTGGTTTTGTACTTGATGTTGTTAGCTTCAAGCACTTCAACAACCTGTGCGGCTTCCGTTGCGTCCGAACAGGTTTTTAACACGGTGTAATTGGGATTGGAAAGCAGCGCATACAGTCCCACAAACGCAAGCAAAACGGCACCCGCTATAGCTATGACTGCCGTTTTCTGTCCGGAAGTGAACTTGTTCCACCACTCCGTTACTTTTCCCCACAATTCCTTTAACTTTTCAAGAATCCGTTCCATTTTACGTCTCCGTTTTTGTTACATTTATCCCGAAAATGTATTACTTATCGCATTTAAAACTAAATCTGCATCTGCATGATCTCTTTGTAAGCATCGAGAAACTTGTCTCTTACCGCAACCGTATACTGTAAGGCAACCGATGCTTTCTGAAGTGCGATCATAAGATCGTGCGTATTTTCGGTCTCGCCCATAGCAAAGCTTATCTCCGCATTTTCGGCATCGGATAAAAGACCGTTCGTATTGTTTATGTTTTCGATGGCGGAATTAAGCATCGTGTCAAAGATCGAACTTGTTTTTGAACCGTCTTTGCCTATCTGGGAAGGCTTTGTGACGTTTTCGTTTACTATCGATGAAACTCCGAGCAATGAATTGATATCCATTTAAAACTCCTTTATGTCACTGTTACTGTCCGAGCTGCAATCCCTTCATCGCCATTGCTTTGGTGGCGGTGAAAGCAGTTGAGTTGGCTTCATACGATCTTGAAGCATCGATAAGGTTCGTCATCTCGGTAATGATGTTGACGTTCGGATAAAGAACATATCCGTTCTCGTCGGCATCGGGATGAGAAGGATCGTAAACCATATTCATCTCGGTAACTTTATCTTCGTAAACACCCGTGACTTTAACGCCTTTTCCGGAATATCTGTCAAGATGATCGTTCATGACGCGTGAAAACGGAGTCTGTCCGTCCTTTTCCGCAAAAGTAACGACCTTCCTTACGTAAGGCGTTCCGTCTTTTGTACGGGTAGTGTTTGCATTGGCAACGTTCTCGGAGATTATATCCATTCTGTAGCGCTGCGCAGTCATACCCGAAGCATTGATATCAAATGAAGTAAACATTCCCATGATCTGACACCTCCTACTTCATAACCGACTTAAGGTTGGCAAATTCCTGATTGATGCTGTTGATGAGTCCTTCATACATCAACTGATTTTTGACGAGCATCGCATTTTCGGTATCGATATCGACATTATTTCCGTCAAGTCTGTACGAAAATCCCGAATAATCATTATAAGTACGCGGTTTTAAACGATCCGTGGAAAGATGTGACACCCTGTCGTCCATAGTGTCGTAACTGTTGTGCTTAAGTGCGGTCCTGAGTTCGCTCTGGAAAGTGATATCCTCACGCTTGTAGCCGGGCGTGTCTACATTTGCGATATTGTTGTTTATCGCTTCGTCTCTTAACCATGAAGCATCGGCCGCCTTGTCGAGAACATTGATGTAGTCGAATGCGTTTGTTCTTATCATGTCTGTCCTTCCCGGGTGAAGACCCAAATGCCGTATATATCGCAAACACAACATATAGGCACAATGACCCATTTCACCCACTATATTTTATTATAGTGTAAACCTGAAAAAACACAAGTGCATTTTATCAAAAAGCACACAATATTGTGGTCTTAAATTCAAGGCGGTACAATATCTATGTTTACATAATGTTGTCGCATAACTATACGCATGCCCTGTTTTCTTGATTATTTACCACAATATATGGTTTACAAAAAGGGACCTATCAAATGATAAGTCCCTTTACCTTAACGTAATCCGTTACAATCTGTTATATCGGCTCATTAACGCTTTTTATTAATATAACAATTCTTAATAAACATTAAATTAATCGATCAATGTTTACTGCCCTTCTTTTTTGAGCTTGTCTATCTCCTCAAAGACCGCATCGTTCAAAACTTTGATATATGTTCCTTTCATACCCGAGGATCTCGATTCGATAACACCCGCACTTTCAAATTTCCTGAGCGCATTAACGATAACACTCCTCGTAATGCCCACTCTGTCGGCAATTTTGGAAGCTACAAGTATTCCTTCCATTCCGTTGAGTTCATCGAAAACGTGTGTTATTGCTTCCATTTCGGAGAAAGAAAGCGTTCCGATCGCGCTTCTTACCACCTGAAGTTTCCTTGATTCCTCAGCATTTTCTTCGTTGACCGCACGAAGCATTTCAAGTCCGACAACGGTACTGCCGTATTCGCAAAGGATGATATCGTCAATATCATACTGATCACTCGTTCTGTACACAAACAGCGTTCCGAGTCTCTCTCCGGCTATTTCAATGGGAGTGATGACCGCGCGGAATTTGGAAATGTCGGTTCTTTCAAATCCGAGTGTCGTAAGATTGACATTTTCCTTTGTGGACAATACGGCGAGCAATCTTTCGTTTAACAACGCGTCGATAAATCCGCCGACAGTGTTCTGAATAAGTTCGTCAATGATCTCAATATCCGCAAGATTACCGACACCGAGAACCTTGCCTTTCTTACTGATGACAAGGATATTGGACTCAAGGATGTCCTTCATGACCTTGCAGATATCGTTAAATACAACTTTGCTCGAATTGTTGTTATGAAGAAGTTTTCCTATTTTTCTTGTCTTATCCAACAACTGTACACTGCTCATAACGATACCTCCATTAAATTGTGCTCACTGTATGACATCTTAACATAAATATCGTAAAATTTCAAGTAATTATGTGTAATTTATAAACAATTTCAGATAATTCATTGTTTTAACAGATTATCATGCGAAATGACAAAATACAGGTATAAAAAAGGTATAAAAAAGACCGAACGATCGTCTCGTTCGGTCTTTGGGTATCAATCTTCTTTTTTGGGGCGCTGCCATACCATGTAATCACACTCGGGAATATCGATACATCCGTAATATCTTCTTCCTTTCTTTGTGTGTCTTATGACAACATCTTTTCCGCATTTGGGACACGGAACACCGATCTTTTCATAGAACGGTTTTGTGTTTCTACACTCCGGAAATCCGGGACAGCCGAGGAATTTACCGTGCGGTCCGTATTTGATGACCATGTTTCTTCCGCAAAGTTCGCAGACTTCGTCGGTCACCTCATCCTGGACCTTTACATGCTCAAGTTCCTTTTCAGCTTCCGATACGGCTCTGTCAAGATCGGGATAGAAATTTTCAACAACGGTCTTCCACTTTATCTTGCCTTCACCGACGCCGTCAAGGAGTGCTTCCATATTCGCGGTAAAGTTTGCATCGACGATCGAAGGGAATGCCTCGACCATCATTTTGTTTACGACTTCGCCAAGATCCGTAACAAAGAGATTCTTTCCGTCTTTTGTCACGTAATGTCTTGCAAGTATCGTTGTTATCGTAGGTGCGTAGGTACTGGGACGTCCTATGCCGAACTCTTCAAGAGCGCGTACAAGCGAACTCTCGGTATAATGAGCCGGAGGCTGTGTAAAATGCTGTTTCCCCTCGACATCGTTAACCGTAAGTTTTGTCTTCTCATCAAGTTTTCCCGAGAACACATTCTCTTCCGAAGAATCCGGGAGCGCATCTTCGTCCTTTGTCTCCATATATACGTTCATGAAACCGTCAAAAGAGAGTTTTGAAGCAGTCATCGTAAACAGATGACCCGCACACGAGAGCTTAACGTTTGTGGATTCATATACGGCGTCCTGCATACGGCTTGCAACAAATCTCTGCCAGATAAGCGTATACAATCTTAATTCATCACGTGAAAGATAAGACTTCATATCCTTGGGAGTACGGTTTACGTCCGTAGGTCTTATCGCTTCGTGAGCATCCTGAATCTTTCTCTCATCTTTCTTGGCTGTTCCGGCTTCTCTTAAATACTTATCGCCGTACGTCTTCTTAATGTATTCCGAAAGAGATTTTTCCGCCTCATCCGATACTCTGGTGGAATCGGTACGAAGATATGTGATGATACCGAGTGTATCGGATCCCATTTCAACACCTTCGTAAAGATGCTGCGCAAGTCTCATCGTCTTCTGCGTTGAGAAGTTGAGTGCCTTGCCCGCTTCCTGCTGAAGCGTCGAAGTCGTAAAAGGAAGCGGTGCTTTTCTTGAACGCTCGCTCTTTTTTACTTCGCTTACGTCAAACTGCTTTCCCTTAACGTCTTTTAACACCTTGTCGGCTTCGGCCTTGGAATGAAGTTCTTTCTTTTTGCCGTCGCTTCCGTAATATTTGCTGACAAGCGGTTTCGAAATGCCTTTGGCGGAAAGAGTTGCCTCGATCGTCCAATACTCTTCGGGCTTGAAAGCTTCGATCTCGGCCTCACGGTCGCATATCATCTTAAGTGCAACACTTTGTACACGGCCCGCACTTAATCCTCTTTTGATCTTAGCCCAAAGGAGGGGTGAGATCTTATAACCCACCATACGATCGAGCATTCTTCTGGTCTGCTGCGCATCTACAAGGTCCATGTCGATCTTTCTGGCGTTCTTAAGCGATTCTTTGACCGCATTTTTGGTGATCTCGTTGAAAGTTATCCTGGATGTCTTCTTGGGGTCTAACTTGAGCGCCTCACAAAGATGCCAGGAAATAGCTTCTCCTTCGCGGTCCGGGTCGGTTGCGAGATATATCTTGTCGGCTTTCTTCACTTCTTTTCGAAGAGTTGAAAGCACTTCGCCTTTTCCGCGAATAGTAATATATTTGGGCTCATAGCCATGATCGACGTCGATCCCCAGCGAACTCTTCGGAAGGTCTCTTACGTGACCGTAACTTGCAACCACTTCATAATTTGTACCCAAAAACTTTTTGATCGTTTTCACCTTTGCAGGTGATTCCACAATAACCAGATTTTTTGCCATTTATAAACTGCACTCCGTATTGCTTAATATTCCCATGCGTTTGGCGTCTTATTGAACACTCACCCGCAATCGTGAAGTAATATACACTAAAACAATAGAAGACGCAAGTACAAAAACAAAAGATATGCCAAAATGACTTCCGATTAAAAACAAATAATCGCCTTCTTTCCCATCCGTGTTCATCAAGCCACCCATGCGTAGATTCGGAATTTTCAACTTGCATTCACCAATCGAGATCGTCTTCATGCCCTCTTTCTTCTTCCTTTATAACCATATTTCTTATATCTGTTCCTTTTTTTGTAGGAAGAAACCGTCCCGCGCCGAGAGATGAAAGAACATCCTTCTCGACCAAAGACATACAGATGCCGAGTATTTCAAAAGGCGGCATATCGATGACGGACGATAAGTGATCGATCGTAAAGGAATCTTCACCGATGTTTCTGATGATCTCAATCTCCGTTTCGGAATATCGCGACAGATTCGGCGGAACTTGCGATGAGGCAGGCCGGCTTAACGACGTATGTCCGAATCGATCAGCGATTTCAGCGGCAAAGGCGTTGATGTCCGATATGACGCCGGCACCCTGTCTGATAAGTTCGTTAGTGCCATAGCTTGTTATATCGGTAATGCGTCCCGGAACAACGTAAACGTCACGCCCCTGCGAAAGGGCATTGTCGACCGTGATGAGCGTTCCGCTTTTTTCTTTGGCCTCTATTACGGCAAGAGAATGGGATATTCCGGATATTATTCGGTTACGCATGGCAAAAAACTGTCTTTGAGGCATGGTGCCCGGAGGATATTCGGATATTATGGAGCCTTCTTTTGCCAGTTCGTAATAAAGACTTTTAGACTCGCGGGGATAGATCACATCGACTCCTCCGCCAAGCACGGCAATACTGCTGCCTCCCGCTTTAAGCGCGGCTGCCTGCGAAAGAGAATCGATCCCTCGTGCCATGCCGCTCACAACGCATACTCCCGCTCTTGCAAGCGCATCACCGAGTCTGTCCGCGACCGCCTTACCGTAATCGGAACATTCTCTGGCCCCTATGACTCCGACGTTCACAGCCGTCTTCGAGGGATTCTTACCCTTAACAAACAGGACAACCGGCGGATCGGATATATCTTTTAACAATTCCGGATAATCATTATCTTCTATCGGTATCATCTTTATTCCCATGTAATTCATCCGATCGAACTCTCTTTTTATCCGATCGTCCTTCTTAACATCGATGAACCTTTGTATCTGCTTATCGCTGAACCGGCCCGTGTTTTTAAGCGTCTTCTCATCGGCAAAAAGAAACTCCTCGGGCGAGCCGAATGTACGCTTAATGCGTTCGTACAATACCGGTCCGACATTTCCGCAAAGGCTTATATAATAGAAGAAATAGAGATTTTCCGAGCTTGAGGTGTCAAAACCGTTCTCAAACATTTCCGCCACCTCCTGTCGTATACTCGGGGAATCGATAACACGACGCTTCCATAAGGTGTTGTGCCAAGACGTTTTCTTCGCCTTCAAAATCCGCTATCGTCCTCGCGACTCTTAAGATCTTGTAAAAAGAACGCGTGCTGAGCTTTAGCTTCTCATACAAAGAAAATGCATACTCGCGCTCGCTTTCTCCAAGTCCCACATACTTATCGGTCTTTGAAGACGGGATATGGGAATTGAACTTAAAGTTTTCGTCTTTGTAGCGTATCTTCTGGCGTTCTATGGCATCCGCTATGCGCTCTTTGAGTTCATTTGCACTTTTATGGCGGATATTGTCATCGCCTGTTCCGATCGGTGCCCTTACCATGTCTTTTAAGTCCATTCGAAGCACTTCCACACATATATCTATCCTGTCCGCGACGGGTCCTGAGATCTTCGAAAGGTATTTGGATATCTGCGCCTGAGTGCAGGTGCATCGGTTCCTGTCGGGAAAATAACCGCAAGGGCACGGATTCATGGCACCTACGAGCATGAATTTTGCGGGATATGTATATGTGTTTCTGGCTCTTGAGACCATTATCTTTCCGTCCTCCAAAGGCTGTCTTAACATATCGATCGTCTCTCGTTTAAACTCGGGCATCTCATCCAGAAAAAGTATCCCTCTGTGGCTTAAGCTCACAAGGCCCGGCGAAGCGTTCGGACCGCCTCCGGCGAGCGATTGCAGCGTTGCGGAGTGATGCGGGCTGTAGAACGGACGCCTTGTTATGAAAGGCATCTTTTCGTTTAAAAGTCCCATTACCGAATAGATCGAAGATATCTCAAGACTTTCCTCGTATGACAGTTCCGGCATGATGGAAGGAAGGCTTTTTGCGATAAGAGATTTTCCGCTTCCGGGCGGTCCCGTCATGAGAAGATGATGAAAACCCGCCGCAGCAAGTGCAGCCGCGCGTTTTGCTCCTTCCTGCCCCACTATATCATCAAAATCGGAAACGTCTTCACTTAAAGAGGCATCCTCCGTAACCATAGGGGGCTTGTACACTTCAAAGCAGTTACCGCTAAGTGCGGCGAATGCTTCCGCGAGCGTTGAAACGGCCACTATGTCTATCCCGTTTATAACACTCCCTTCACGAGCATTGTCCAAAGGCAGCATAACGCGCTCGAACCCCCGCTCTTTTGCCATCCTCACTATCGGAATGATACCCTTTACGCTCTTGATCTGACCGTCGAGCGCAAGTTCGCCGATAACGAGTGTCTTTCTTTGTTCAAATTCCGGAATGTAATTGAAGACTCCCAATATAGCCACCGCTATGGGAAGATCGAATGCCGCTCCGCTTTTGTGTTCGTCGGCAGGCGACAGATTGACGGTGATGCGCATTGCGGGAAGATTTATCCCATTGTTCTTTAGCGCCACCCTGACTCGTTCTTTGGCTTCTTTGACTTCGCTTCCGAGCAAACCGATCATATCGAAAGTCGGAAGTCCCGTTGAGGAATCCACCTCAACCGTTATAAGGTCGCCAAAAACACCTCCGACTCTGCCGGAGTAAACCTTATAAACCATATTTCGTCCTCTTCTTCTCTCCCTGAAGCAAACGATCGAACGATCACAGATCACAGGGCGGAACGATACTCATCCGCCCGTGACTTTGATTATTTTGAAATACCGTATTTTTTGAGTGTGTCTTCGTCCATTATGTAACGGTTGTCCATCGTCTTCATAATGTCCGCTATTTCAAGATCGTCGTACATATTTCTGTCCGAAAGATCGATGATCTCGTTAGTATTGAAAACAAGCACCATGGGGTGCAGTATATCGTATGAATTGACTGAGATAACAAGTGCCTTCTCGCCGCTTGTAAGCTCCACGCTCGTACCCGGAGCAAGGAAGTTTATCGATTCCACGAGTGCTTCCACTGCCTTTGGATGGAATACTTCGGGGTGCTCGTAAAGATGTCTTAATGCCACAACTTCGCTTCTTGGGCCGCCGACTGCACTCATGGCCGTCATCGAATCGTAAACCTCGGCAACGATCATAACTCTTGCGCCTGTGACAAGCTTTATCTTGTCATTGACTTCACCGTATTTAAGCTCCTGAAGCGTCCTTTGCGTCTGCTGGCATATTCGTCTTATATTGGGGTTCGAAGAAAAAACGGTCTCTATAAAATCAAATCCCGTAGTCTGGCTCGTCTCATATATCCTCTCAAGACTTTCTTCGTCTTCTCCCTTAAGAAGCGATTCGGGTATCATTATCTTCCCAAGATCGTGAACGATACATGCCGTGATGCAATCGTTAAAATCTTCGACCGAAACGTTCATCCTGTGGCACATTAAAGCCGAAAGGATGGCTACGTTCAAAGAATGCTTATATACAAAATCTTCTTTGCTTCGAAGGTTTTGGGTAAAATTGATCTTATGACTTAAATGACCGTAATTTTTTACGATAGCCGCCACGATCTGATCTATTTTCCTTGTTCGTTTGGAATTGACTATCTCTTTTAGCTCTTCTTCGATGGCATAAACCTGAACGGTCTGAAAACGTTCAAATTCGATATCCTCGTCGCTCATGGGAGGGCACGGCTCAGCCGGCTCAAGAATAAAGATACCTATAAGACCGAAGTTTTTAATACTGTTTATGGCAGCGTCCGTTAGCTTGGAGTCACGTTCATAAAGCAAAACGCCCTTTTTGTTGTAGATGGGTCTTGCAATCCTCATGCCCGTTTTAAGCTGTTCGGTACTGACGAACTTCATAGACATATCCCCCGCAGATATACACTTCAAGATAATTATAAATTTTCTTTTTACTTATGTAAAGCGGTAAATTATTACTTTAGGAACTTTGCCATTGCGACGTTTGACACGTCGAGCCCGAAGTCCGTCAGATACAGTACCTCTTTTTCGTCGATAAGAAGCCCTTCTTTGGTGAGTTCCGCGATCTCTTTTGCGTAAACGTCATATATGCTTAAAGAAAAAGTTTCTTCAAATTTCTTTTTTGATACACCGCTTGTCAGCCTCAGTCCCAAAAACATAAACTCAGCCATCGCATCATCCTTCGATAGCTTTGTGACTTCCTTTTCAAAATCGCCATCAGCATATCGCTTAAGATCGGAATGCATCAGGTATCTGTTCTCATCATAAAACGAAGCGGCGGCTATACCGAACCCAAGATATGGCTTTCTAGTCCAATAGCCCATGTTATGCTTGCACTCAAAACCGGGTTTTGCATAATTCGAGATCTCATAACGCTCATATCCGTTCTCTTTAAGAAACGCTTTCGTATCGTGATACATCTCACGGTCGGTTTCTTCGTCCGGAAGGTCCTTTCCGTCTTTATATCTTTCATAAAAAGGCGTCCCCTCCTCGATGATAAGGCTGTAGGCACTTATATGCGCAGGTTTAAGACTCACCACGCGTTTAAGAGTATTAAGATACGAAGAACGCGTTTGCGTTGGGAGTGCACTCATTATATCGATATTTACATTTTCAAATCCGGCATTTCTCACAAGCTCGTACGAATGCAAAAAGCCCTCGTAGTCGTGAACTCTTGATAGCAGTTTAAGCTCCGCATCGTCAGTCGACTGAAGACCTATGCTTATCCTGTTTATGCCCGCTTCTTTATAGACTGAGAGTTTCTCTTTTGTCACAGTGCCGGGATTAACTTCTATCGTGATCTCCGAATCGTCGCTTATGTTAAAACGGTCTCTTAACTTTTCAAAAAGCTTATATATATACTTTTCATTAACTGAGGACGGAGTTCCTCCGCCCACAAAAACGGAGTCTATGGAGAGATTCTCCACAGACTCCGACTCTATATCGATCTGCTTAAACAGACTTTCAAAATATGCTCTTTTACTCTCTTCGTTGCAGACAAACGAAGTGAAGTCGCAATAATCGCACTTCTTCACGCAAAAAGGGATATGAACATAGATCATTGAAGTCTTATTCATCATCTAACTTAAGTACGCTCATGAATGCCTTTTGAGGAACCTCAACGTTACCTACCTGACGCATTCTCTTCTTTCCTTCTTTTTGCTTTTCAAGCAGTTTCTTCTTACGCGTGATATCACCACCGTAACACTTTGCAAGAACGTCTTTGCGCATTGCCTTTACGGTCTCTCTTGCGATAACTTTTCCGCCGACCGCTGCCTGAATGGGTATCTCAAACAGGTGTCTCGGGATCTCTTCTTTCAGCTTCTCGCACATTTTTCTTCCGCGTTCATAGGCACTTTCTTTAAACACGATGAAAGAAAGCGCATCGACTTCTTCGCGATTTATAAGTATGTCGAGTTTGACAAGTTCGGACTTCTCATAGCCTTTAAGATCATAGTCGAAAGAAGCATATCCTCTCGAACGGCTCTTAAGCGCATCGAAGAAATCGTAGATTATCTCATTTAACGGAAGCACATATTTTATCAAAGCACGCGACTCGTCGAGATATTCCATGCTTACGTAACGGCCTCGTCTTTGCTGGCACAGTTCCATGATGGAGCCCACAAATTCTTTGGTGACCATTATCTCGGCGTTAACGACCGGTTCTTCCATGTAGTCTATCTCCGAAGGATCGGGAAGATTGGTCGGATTGGTGAGTTCTATCATATCACCGTTCGTTTTATGGACTCTGTAAACAACGCCCGGAGCCGTCGTTACAAGATCGAGGTTATATTCTCTTTCAAGTCTTTCCTGAATGATCTCAAGATGCAAAAGTCCAAGAAAACCGCATCTGAATCCAAATCCGAGAGCAACGGAGGTTTCGGGTTCATAGAAAAGTGATGCGTCATTTAGCTGAAGTTTCTCAAGCGCGTCTCTTAAATCGGGATACTTTGCTCCGTCAGCGGGATAAACACCGCAGTATACCATCGACTGTACCTTCTTATAGCCCGGAAGCGGCTCTTTGCAAGGGTGTTCGGCATTGGTCACGGTATCTCCGACCGCTGTGTCACGAACATTTTTGATAGATGCCGTAATGTAACCTACCATACCTGCCGAAAGCTCGTCACAGGGTATGAACTGGCCCGCTCCGAAATACCCCACTTCGACTACTTCCGCCGTGGCGCCGGTAGCCATCATCTTTATGGGAGTCCCCTTCTCTACGGTACCGTTCTTTATACGTACAAATATGATGACCCCTTTATAGGAATCGTATAAAGAGTCAAATATGAGTGCCTGAAGAGGAGCATCGGGGTCACCCACCGGAGCGGGCACCTTCTCTACGATCGCTTCAAGAACCTCTTCAATGTTTATTCCGTTCTTGGCGGATATTCTCGGGGCATCCATCGCCTCTATACCGATGACGTCCTCTATTTCACGCGCAACCTTATCGGGTTCTGCACTCGGAAGATCGATCTTGTTTATTACCGGGAACACATCAAGATCATGATCGAGAGCAAGATAAACATTTGCCAGCGTCTGGGCTTCGATACCCTGCGCCGCATCGACGACAAGTATGGCGCCGTCGCAGGCAGCCAAAGAACGGCTTACCTCGTAGTTAAAGTCAACATGGCCGGGAGTATCGATAAGATTGAAAATATACTCCTCACCGTTACGTGCTTTATACACGGTACGAACGGTCTGCGCTTTAATGGTAATGCCTCTTTCACGCTCAAGATCCATATTGTCGAGCACCTGGGCCTGCATTTCGCGGCTCGTAAGCAGACCGGTCATCTCAATGATACGGTCGGCAAGCGTCGACTTGCCGTGATCGATATGAGCAATTATGCAAAAGTTTCTGATATGATCGCGGTTCATAAAACCTCCACCTCAAAGATCGCATATTCTTTGGATATGCGACGTAAAATGTGCACATCCGTTTCTCTTATGTTATATATCATAGTTATATAACAAAAGAGAATCGCATGACGGTACGATTCTCTTAGTGTTTTTATAAATATAGGTTATGCAAAATTATGCAAGCTTGTTAACAGCTAAGGTCATACGGGAAACTTTTCTCGATACGGTATTCTTATGATAAACACCCTTAGCTTCAGCCTTTGCCATAACAGAAATAGCATTTGCAAGAGCTGCGGTAGCTTCTTCTCTGTTGTTAGCATCGATAGCTGCATATACCTTCTTAATAGCTGTCTTAACGCCGGACTTGATAGACTTATTACGGTCTGCCTTTGCCCTGTTAACTAAGATACGCTTCTTTGCAGATTTGATGTTAGCCAAGACTATACACCTCCATTTTAATCAAAATAACGGGTTAAGCGTGTTGCATCCGGACACGGACGACTGCTGCACGCACTAAAACATGGTAAACGATTTTGTTTGCCGTGTCAACAAGATTCTTTCGTATTACATTGTTTTTTTTCATATTTTTGTAAAACACTTTAATCTAATACTTTAGCATCTGGCCGGCTATTATCAAATTTGGATTCTGAATACCGTTAAGTTTTGCAAGATAGGAAACGCTTGTATTGTATCGTCTGGCGATGGAAGTCAGTGTATCGCCCGAAACTATGCGGTAATTTCCGTTTCCGGAGATCAAAATACCGTGAAGGCTTTCGTCGCTTGGACTATCTGTCCGGTCGGACGTCGTCGAAAATCTGTGATACTTTGCATAAAGATATAACGGACCGTACCATTTTATCTTGGGATCGCTCACGACGTATTTGCCGGGAATAACAAAATGATAATCCCTTTCCCGGTAACGGCAATCAAATACCAGTGTAAGATTTGGATTGTCTTCCAATAATTCCATGATGTCCAAAGAAAGCGAAGTTCCCTCATTCCAGTAAACGGTTACAGGCTTTTGAGGATCATCCGAAGCCTTTACGGTATCGATCATTTTTTCTTCCAAAACGTTCAGATAGTCTGCTTCCTCCTCTGTCGGAGTCTCCGGCCCCGGATCTTGTACGGGCTTTGTTATCACAAATGTCTTTATAAAAGATCCCGCGAAACAACCCTTTCCTTTTATCGTGATCTCATATGTTCCGGGATCGACAGCATTCAAAGGATATACAACAGTAAAATCGATACCTTCCTTAAGCAGATCGTCCCCGCTTTTTATCGCAACTTCCGGAACAACCGCGCCGCCGGTATATTTGCCCGCAGGTATGCTCACAAAAAGTTGAGCATCTTTTACCGTAACAGACATATTCCCGGCATTTAGTGTAAATAATCTTTCGTTTTCCGTGTTGCCTTCTTTGATCGTTCCTGCCGAGATTTCCAGCTTTTTAAAGCCTGTTATGCCCGTTGTATCGATCTTCACCGTATCGCCCACACATCCTTCGTTGTCGTTAAGAATGGGACTGTTATTGATAACAATACAATTTAACGAAGCATCAGACGTTACTTCATAACACTCGTGCACCTCAGTCGCAGAATTTACCGGAAGAATCACCCCCGCAGGAGCATATATCGCTCTTAGACTCGTGCAGACCCCAAGCGCGTCATCGGTAAATGTCACTCCATCGGGAACATAAAGTTCGGTAAGAGACGGTAAATCTTCAAAGAAATCCGGCCCAAGCTGAGGTAAACCTTTACCGAGTACGAGTGTCTCCAAGTTTGAAGAATCCTCAAACGGATATCCATCAACGCTCGTGACGGAATCGGGTATGGTAAGCTTCGTCAGTCCGTCACAATTATAAAAGGCAGCAAGCCCTATGGTAGTCAAGTTTTCGGGTAACGTTATCGATTCAAGGACGGAACAGTAGGAAAATGCAGTCTGTTCTATAGTTTTAAGAGAATTCGGAAGAGTTATAGAACTTAACTTTGCACATCTGCAAAAACAGCTCCTATCCAGTTTTTCCACTCCTTCGCCGATGGTCACGGAAGTGAGGTTAGGCAACTCGTAGAAAGCTCTCTCCCCGACTGTTCTTCCGCTTTTTCCGGGATTAATGATAACCGTTTCAAGCAAATTGCAATTAGAAACCAGACCTGACGGAATAGTTTCAAGCCCGCATCCGACAGTGACGGTCTTTAACGATGCGATATTGCTGAAGGGACCCCAACCGACCTCGGTAACACTGTCGGGTATCGCGACCGAAATCAGGGCACTAGAGGAAAATGCCGTCGATCCTATAAATGTAACGCCATCGGGGATAGTAACCGAGTTTAAGGCCGTTCCTTGAAAAGCGCATGCTCCGATCGACTTAAGAGTGCTCGGAAAACTTATTGTCGAGAGCGCTCTACAGTAACAAAAAGCACCGGCGTCTATCTCTGTAAATCCTTCACCTATACTTACGGTCGACAGAGAATTATAACCGCCGGCAAATGCTCCGGAATCGATCTTTCTTCCGTTTTCTCCGTCTTTAAGAGTAAGTGTTGTAAGATTGGTACATCCGTATAAAGTACCGGAATAAATTAACCTGACTTTGCCTCCTATGGTGACGGTCCTAAGACTTTGACACGAAGCTAATGCTCCCCCGGCAAGTGTTGTGACGCTGTCGGGAACGGTGATCTCCGTTATTCCCGTAGCATATAACGCCCCGCCTTCAATAGTTTCCAAGCCGTCAGGTAGCGAGATCGACGTAACAGACGAGCAACCTGCAAAGCATCCCGAGCCCAACGTTTTCAATGTATTCGGAAGTGTGACGTTCTCCAATGTCAAAATAGAACTGAAGGCATTTGAAGGGATTGAAGAGATGCCCGAACCTATGATCAGGTTTTTTACTTCGCTGTCGCTCCATGGATACTCTCCGGAATCGCAGGTCGCAATGGCGCCTGTTCCCAAAATTGTTAACGTATCGCCTGATATAACTGCCGTTACGTTACTTGCGGTCTCAGCGCCTACAAGCCAGGGATTATCCGCCGATCCGTCCTGTACGGTCTCTGCATAAGTATCGAGATTTTTGATACAAAAAAGCAGCGAAACCAAAGCTGTTAGTTTCACTGCTGTTTTAACGATCACTTTTATCCCATTCACAATAATACCTCCAATGCAAACTCCCCGTTAAAAATTATATACGAAAAAAACAAAAAAAGCAATAGTACTGTTTATTTGAATTATGGTTCTTATAGTGACTGCATTTTAAAGCGTTTGCAAGGAGGATTTAAAGAACGATTGTGATTTCTTTTTCCGGATTTATAACAATCCCTTAAGCCGCCTGTTCTCGATGTAAAGAGCCGATACGGAACCGAGTGCGGTAACAAGATGCTCCTGATCTTTTGTAAAGACCACAGGGTTGCCGAAGCGGTCGACCATGTTTCCTTTGTCATCCATCGTATTGATAAGCTGAAGTACTCCGATAACATCATCGTTACCGACCGCCATAGGGATAACGAGCATAGAACCTGTGCGGTAATTGTTCATCGCGTCGTACTTCTTGGAACCGGAAAAATCAAACTTACTCGATTTATAAACGTCCTGAATGTTAAGACGTTCTTTGGTTATGGCCGCATAAGCACATACAAAAGATCTTGATAACGGAACAGGCGGTATGGTGTCCGCCCCTGTCGACGAACTTAGCGACACGTTCTGTGACCTCGTGATGACATGCTTAAAATGCAGATAGTCATCTTCAAGAAGATATATCGTTCCCGCATCACAGTTGCCAATCAGCATAGCCTCACGAAGAATGACTTCGAAAAGCTTGTCCGAATCGACCTGCGATGACAAAAGGATAGTCAAATTTACAAATCGGTTTATATCGTAATACATTTATTCCCCCATTTTACTACAGCCATTCACGGACGTAATTAAGTACTCGTTCCTTTGGTAACGGTTTCGAGAAATAGTAACCCTGAATATACTCTACGCCGAGCTTTTTGAAGTTAAGGTACTGCTCTTCGGTCTCGATACCCTCAACAACTATCTCCATACCGAGGCGGTGCACCATGTCGACGGTGTATTCCGTTGCGACTCTTGCCTTTTCGGATGAATCGTAAGCAATCGTGATGGAACGGTCGATCTTGATTATCTTAAGCGGCATGCCTACCATGTAGGTAAGGTTAGAGTAACCCGAGCCGTAATCGTCCAAAGAAAAGCTGGTGCCGTATGCGATGAGATCGTCCATGTTCTTTTCAAGAGTGTATCTTGTGTTGATGGCAGCAGTTTCGGTAATCTCAAGATTGATCCTGTGAGGCGGTATTCCGTACTCTGCCATTATGTTCTTAAAGTCTTTGGCAAGGTCGTCCTGCATACACTGAACTACAGAAAGATTGACTTCGATATATTCTATTCCGTAATCTTCTATCTTG
>JAEEGI010012981.1_pt1 | contig 17726 bp, 18 predicted proteins | sample 8958751 | NCBI WGS metagenome assembly JAEEGI01 (sample SAMN16246545, study PRJNA631951) | gut metagenome | biome: gut microbiome; feature: rumen; material: KS-attached | host: Bos | place: Iran: Karaj | collected 2018-10 | reverse complement strand
CCTTTAACATCACTGCTTATTGAATCACCGATATGAATGACTTCGTCAGGCTTAAGCCCTGTTTTGCTAAATGCCAGTTCGAAAAGTTCTCTGCGTGGTTTATAGGATCTCGCATCCTCAGATGTAAAAACACCTGCAGGATTAAGACCGTGGTATTCAATGGCACACATTATGTCCGATGTATCAATATTTGAAACAATATAAATCGGAACGGGACTTTTTCTGAAGAATTCTTTGGCTTCTTCAAAAATCGGCGGTTTCATCCAATGTTCAAACATCATATCACTTAACTGTGAAGCATCTGCCGAAGAATTGAATTTTGCAATCGTGTGTTCCAATGATTTCCGCTCGAGATCTCTTTGTGTCTCAAACTCGTCACCATATGAGTTAAGAAACATCGTCCGAAAATCATTCCACCAAAACGAACCGATATCAGATGTGTCAGATCCGTCACCGGTATCTTTAATCATCTGAGTAATCACCTTAATGACTGCGCCATCTTCATGAACAACAGTGCCATAAAAATCTACAAATAAAGCCTTAATCATTATCCCTCTCCAACCATTTTACTGTTAATCTTCTACATCAAAAAGATCAAACCTCTCCTCAGTTAAACTGTTTATTTTCTATACTATAAAAATCAAACCTCTTGCTACATTAAACTGTAAGATAAAATATACTCAACCTTAATTATCGTTCATTCCGAACTTGATGCTTTGCAGTTTTGACTTCCACAATGACTCCGTATTTATAACTTCCTCGGGAGACATTGTTTTAGGAAGAATCTGCAGTATTGAAAACTGAATAGGAAAGTTTCCCCATAAAACCGACAGCACAATTATAACAAACCCATTTTTTTTCACTAAAAATGTTTAAAACAAAAAAGAAGCTCCCGAGGGAGTCTCTCAGCCTCACCCGCTTTATACTGCTATTTCCGCACCATTCTTGAACCGATACAGCAGCCTGCCGTCCTTCCGGGCCTCGACCTCTTGAACAAGTCCGCTCCAAAGTCCCTCATCGAACTCTCGAACAACATTCCCCGTGTTCTCTAAGCTCCTTATGAAGCCCTTCATATAATCCTTCTGAGCGTTCTTGTGCTCAATCGCCTCAGTCCCCGCCTCATACTCTGCCTTTATCTTTTCGTACTTTTCAACCAGCTCGTCATACCTCTTATTGTACTCGGTCTGGTCAAGCGGTATCCGGCTGTTCTCATCAATTCCGCATATGTATTATGCAATATCTATTTTCTTTAAAAGAGCTTCCTTCGTGATCTTAGAAAGACTGAGTTTTCTGTTGTCTGCTTCTTTCGCAAGCCAGGAAGGTAAAGAGATCATCCTTTTCACAGCCCTGGTATCTCGATGATACCTGTTTGTATCAGTTGATATATATGTCTTTGACGCATCTTCAGAACATTTTACATTCTCAAGTTTTGACGTAAGCGGCAACTCTTCTCCTGCGTCGATCTTAGCGGCTAAATACCCACCCAGAGCCTCTTCGGCATTTATCATAAGTTCTTCAAGACTGTCACCATCTGTATAACACCCCTTAAGATCCGGGAACTCAAGCCAATATCCCCCTTCTTCTTCGTGTATAATAGCCGGATAAACTTTTATCATTGTAAAAACTCCTTTCTGTTCCCCAAAATGCTGATACTATTTTAGTCCGACATCCTTTAACAAAGAGCTGAGCAGCCCGGGGGTTAACGCCTTATTTCCATGGACCGGAACACAAACAGTTTCACTGTCTTTTCTCATTATATGATGACTCCCCTCAATCCTGAAACTACCCAGCCATTCTTCTTGAGTAGTTTCACAAGTTCTTTCCCACTCATTTCCATATTAACATTCCCCTTTTGCATTTATATTATTATATATTTTATATAAAGTCAAATTTTTCTTTCTCCTTTCAGCCGATTTCGTGGTTAATCCCCACTTTCCTCAAAAAGCATAAAAAAATATACCTCATAAGTGTTAAATACAAGCTTCTCTCTCATAACCTTTTAACCTCGGCAATTAATGCTTCCTGAAGTGTCTTCGAAAAATTGATCTTCTTTTCCCGTGCGATCTTATCAAGCCACGCAGGGATCGTTAAAGTCTTTCGCACAGATTTTTCAAAATGTTCGCGGGCATAGGCATCCACATCAACAGAAACCATATTTACAAAAGCATCTTCAATATCGACACCCAGTTCTTCAGCGATTTTTGTCGTAGAAACACTGTTTCGATCCGAGCTTTTAGGGATCTTATCACCGTCCTGTTTCAGCGTAAATAAATACCCCGCAAGGCATTCAACCGCCATTTTCATAGCTTCCTTCTCGTTTTTTCCCGATGTTGCCAGATAGTTAAGATCCGGAAACACCACCGAATAGCCTTTCTTTTCTTTTATAAAACATGCCGGATATATTGACAGCATATGTACCTCCCTATCATTCAAGCTCTGCCTGCTTTCTGATTGATTTCTCAACAATCCTGCTTAATTCTTTACTATGAAACGGTATAGTAACTTTTCCCTGCTTTATCGGATGAACATAAAGTCTATGTGACCCTTCCTGATTTTTGAACACCCACCCGTCAGCAAGTATTTCCTTTTCCATTTCTTTTGGTTTTAATGGCATTCCATATGTCCTTTCTTGCAGTATATGCTGTAATACGCAGCTTGTCAATATGTATAAATCTAATATGCATTTACACTATTCATGTCTGGTTACTGTTCACACGTTATCAGGTGATTGATGCTCGCAGATGTGCCGTTGATAAGCCATTTTGGAAAAACACGTTTTTCCAGAAACGGCTTAATAACGGCAACTTCTGCGTTGCAGAAGTCCGCGTGGAACACGCGGCGCGAGCATCAATCACTGTAAAACGGTGACCTTTTATATCGTGTGAACCATGTCTGTTAGTTGCTGTTCAAGCTATAAGCCACATGGGTTCATTCTTTGAAGATCTCCTTTATCATCCTTCCTGTCCCTTTGATATCCAGCGGGCTTTCCTCCGTTTCATAAGAAAAGAGCAGATTCTTGCCGGAATAGATCCCGTTCTCCCTGTATTCAGCCATCTTCTTGAGGCAGCCTGTCCTGTATTCCTCATCATCCAGTAACCCGAAATGTTCAAAGTATATTTCTTCCCTCGCACCGATATTGAGGAGCGTAAAATCGGGGTACCGTAAGGCTCCGTTTTTTAGCTTGAGTTCTGCCTCATATCTGTACGGGATTCCCAGATCATAGAACATATCCGCAAGGATCGCCTCGGACTTGGATCTCACCTTATCCCCTTTCTTTGTGTCATAGATCTTTTTTTCGGACATGAATTGATTTGTCCTGTATTCCGCGCGGATCCACTCTTCTGCATACATCGTATCGGGAATGATGTACGGTCTCAGAAGCCCTTGCCTGTCGACCGACAATTTTTCAAAAGCTTTGTCTGCATTCTTTTTCGAAAGACTTGCTATCAATCTTTCAAGCTCGCTCAATTCCTTTTTCGCATAAGCAAGGAATGTTTCGATATAGTCCTTTTCGGCAAGTTTCTTTACGAATGCCCCTTCTTTTTGGGGTATGTATTTTCCGATTGGTTGCCCGGGATCGGTCACATGATAATAACGTGGATATCCCGCGCTCCGTGAGATCCGCAGGTGTCCCTCCGGGAAATCCTTCTTTTTGGCGTCGTTCTCCGCTGCCTTGATCGCACGCTTAAGAAGCACAGCTCTTGCTTTCATCAGTCTGATAATCTGTTTCATGATTAAATCTCCTCTCTGCTTTGTGTTCGTTGTTGCACTTTCGTTGTTGCAATTTCTTTGTTTTGCTTTCTTTGCTTTCTTTGCTTTCTTTGTTTTCTTTGTTTTCTTTGTTTTCTTTGTTTTCTTGTACTCTCTGCTCTCTTATTTTTTGCGCCCGGTAGATGCTCACAGGCACTTTTATGGTTCAAACGGTCGCTCACTGCATTTAAGTCAAAGTTTTTCTCCCCGTCCTCGCTGCGTATTCGGAAGAATTATGGTCTAAATGGTCAAATTCCGCGTTTAAGTCATACAGTTTTGATCCGCTCGCCGCGATCGTCGAAGAATTCTTTGACTTGAAACGGAGTTTTGCGCGTTCAAGTCAAAAGGTTACGTCGCGCTCGTCTCGATTGCCGCGGATTTCTTTGACTTGAAACGGAGTTTTGCGCGTTCAAGTCAAAAGGTTACGTCGCGCCAGCCTCGATTGCCGCGGATTTCTTTGACTTGAAACAGAGTTTTGCGCGTTCAAGTCAAAAGGTTACGTCGCGCTCGCCTCGATTGCCGCGGAATTCTTTGACTTGAAATGAAGATTTGTGCGTTCAAGTCAAAAGATTACGTTCCGCTCGCCGCGATCGTCATAGAAACCTTTGACTTGAAATGAGGTTTTGCGTGTTTAAGTCACAAAACGTCGCCCCGCTCGCCGCGATCGTCATAGAAACCTTTGACTTGAAATGAAATTTTGCGGGTTTTGGTCATAAAAGGCACCGTAACAGCCATGTCGATATCGTAGTGCCGCCCCTCGCCCCACGCAGGACCTCCGTGCCACCGCCACCACCCCCGCCACCGCGTTGCCTCGCCTCGCGCGCCCTCGGATTTCTTCCCCTCATCTTCCGATCACCACCGCACCGTCTTTGTCCGTGCGGTGGACGGTAACCCCCGCAGCTTTCAAAACTGAAAGTACTGACTCGTGCGGATGTCCGTAAACGTTGCCGCGCCCGCAGGAAATAACCGCATCCGAAGGCGAGATGAATTTTAGGAATTCCTCGGAGGTAGCTGTTCGCGAGCCGTGATGACCCACCTTAAGGATCACGCGTTCAGGGCGGGCACGCCCCATCAATGACTGCTTCCCTCCCGAACTGTTCAGCTCCCCGGGGAAAGCTTGACGCGGCATGCGTTCAAGCATTTTCTGCTCTGCCTCATGCCCCGCGTCTCCCATAAGGAAAGCCCAAAATTCAGGCGTTTTAAGAAAAAATACAAGTGAAGTTTCATTTTCCGAAGTCAAAGCATTCAGAGGAGACAGGCATGTCAATCCGCAGCGTCTGTCCTTAAGCTGCAGCTCTTCTCCCGCTTCGATAAAAACGACTTCAACATTCTTGCTCTTTGCCAGGCGTAAAAGTTTCCCGTAGTTTTCACTCCTCTCCTTCACCACAGGCAACACCAGTGTTTTCAGCCCCACATTTCCGTTGTATCTCATTCTGTAATCAAAATCGTTCCGATACACATTCATTTTTTCAAGTATTTCTATAATCCCGTTCACATGATCCGCGTCGGTATGCGAAACAGTGGCTTTATCCAGAAGCATCAGTCCTTCAGACTTCATAAAAGGGGACAATATACGGCTTCCCACCTCGGTCTGATCCGTGCTTCCGCAATCAAACAACACCGACGTTCGATCTCCCGTAAACACACTGCAATCCCCCTGTCCCACCGACAAAAATGTAAGTTCGGGGGTATCGGGAATAAATTGCAGCATCACGGAAATTGCGATCCCGCCTCCGAACAGAAGAACCGTTCGCTTCATTCTTTTCCTTAAATCTGCTCTCTCCGACTTCCCTTTTGCTTCCTTCATTTTTCCATACAAATTCAAGCCTCCCGCAAAAATCTCCCAAAGGGCATAGAAAATAACGATCGTTACAAGTTGCGGCTTTCCGGTCAGTATCAAAGAGAAAGGCAGGTTGGAAGTGAATTCCGATACAGCCTCAAAAAATCTCAATATAAAAAACACTGCCCCGCCGAATACGTTTCCTACGCAAGGAACAAAAGCTCCGAACAAGCCTGAAAATATCCCAAGTAAAAGCAATACTCCCGTAAGAGGGATGACCAAAAGATTTGTGATAAAAGAATAAGTGGGGATTTCAAAAAAGACAAACGCAATCACGGGAGCGGTAAACAACGAGATCACAAAACCGAACAATACACCTGCTTTGACCTCGGAGGCCTTATACACCGCAACTATTGCCGTAAATGAAAGCAGAAAGGAAGGATCACCGATCTCCCACGGATAGACCAAAAGGATGAGGCAGGCTACCGCCGCAAGTCCCGAAAGCGGGTCATAATGCTTTCTGCACAAGCGTCCCAGAAGAAGGATCAGGCACATTCCTCCCGCCCTTAAAGTGGATACGGATGCCCCTGTGAAGATTATAAAGAACAAAAGAAACATGGTTGTGAGGATCGTCGATACGTATTTTCCGCATGTCAGCTTCTTAAGCAATTTCCACAATCCCAGAGCCAAAAGAGAAACATGAAGACCGGAAATCGCAAGAATGTGTCCGATCCCCGCTCTCCTGTATAACTCTGCGGTATCCTCGTCCTCCATGTTTCGATTTCCGGTGATCATCGCCATAAGGATCCCCGCATCCTCGGGATCAAAAACCCGAGTCAAACCTTCCTCAAGCCTGAACCGCAGCCTGCACAGCCCTTCTCTTATCCGGTCCGATACGTTCCTTTGTTCTTTGACAACCCGCATTTTCTTGGCGATCACCCTTGCATGAACATCCTCCTTCAGGCTTTTGGGCAATTTATCATATTCTCCCGGATTCTGAGTATCCTTTATAAAATAAAAATTCCCATATACCCTGACCGTATCACCGCATCTCGGCAGCTCCTCTTCACTCATTGCGGAAACATACACAAGACAGCCTCCTCCGCTCCTTTCAACGTTCTCAAAATAGCCCGACACTTTGCATTTTACAATGTGCAGCACATAGCCGTTCCCATTCAGGTCCTTGTCCTTCACCCGTCCGCTCAAAATGCACTGCTTTTCATCCGCCTCATGCAAGGCTTCGAAGGCTGCCCTTTTATCCACAGCCTGCCTTTCTCTCACTCCCGAGATCCAAAAGGAAAGCACAAAAAGCAAGGGCACCAGCCCGAAAAGAATTATTAAATTACCGTACCATGCGGGTAAAACAATTTTAAGGATCCTATCCTTAAAACGTTCCGAAAATAGAAAGAAAAGAAAGATCAGAAGTGCATATAAGCACAGAACCCCTATGACAGCCGGAATTCCCCGATTGTTTAGGATCAGCCCCAGAACCACGGCTGCCAAAAGGGCAAACATAGGTCTTTTTATCATTTTTTACCTTTTTTTCTGTAGACAAGCGGAATCTTCAAGGTGAACAGCGTTCCTCCGAGAGCGGAGTCCGAAACCTTAATGCTGCCATGATGCATGAGCACAACTTCTTTAACGATGGACAGCCCAAGTCCCGTTCCTCCGGTTTCTCTCGAGCGCGCCTTATCCACACGATAGAAGCGGTCGAACACACGCTTCTTTGCATCTGCAGGAATACCGACGCCCGAATCCTCCACCTTCATAACAAAGAATCTGTGGTCCGCATTCACGGAACACTTCACCACTCCGTTGTCTTTATTATATTTGATCGCATTTTCAACAAGGTTTGTAACTATCAGTGAAAACTTCACTTCATCGATCTCTGCAACCACATTGCGGAAGCTTTCAAATATCATTTCGATATTTCTGTTGAGAGCCAGAGGCTTGATCTGCCGCATGCAGTTCTCAACCAGCTCGTTCACCGAAGCAGGTGCTATGGTAACAGCCTCCTCCTTCTTCGAGATCTTGATCAGCGTGAGCAGATTGGAAATGATCTTGTTTTCACGATCTATCTGAGAATTGATATCATTCAAAAACTCAACATACATCTCCTTCGGAACATTGTCCGAAGAAAGCAGGGAATCCGAAAGCACCTTCATCGATGCCAGCGGAGTTTTAAGTTCATGGGAAACATTTGAAACAAACTCGTCTCTTCTCGCATCCGTCTGCGACATTTCTTCAAGCATATCATTGATGGCGTCCTGAATGTCCCAAACCTCGGATGTACCGTTGATCGCCAATTTCTTATCATGATGTCCCTCGGAAAACTCGCTCACATCGTCCGCAAGCTTTTTTAGCGGGAATGACAGCCTGGCGGATATCAAAACAGCAAGCCCTATGATGGCAAGAACTATCGGTAAAAGCACCACCGGCAAACGGGCATAGTAAATGTCGGCCAGTTTGTCCGCATCCGCTCCCGAATTAATGGCCGAGATCGCAATGCCTATGACCGCGGAAGAAGTGGTCACCATCGGTATGATGCCAAACAGCAGTAGATACAAAAGCATCTTAAACTGCATGCTGTTCAGCTTTTTCATGAATTTTTTAAGCTTCAAAATAGTACCCTATTCCCCATTTGGTATGGATGTAAACCGGATTTCCCGGATCTTTTTCAATCTTTTCTCTGAGTCTTCTGATGTGCACATCCACCGTTCGTGCATCACCGTAAAAATCTTCGCCCCAGACGGCAGTAAGCAATTTGTCCCTGTCATATATCTTGTCGGGATTGGAGGACAGCAGCTGCAAAATATCAAATTCCTTTGCCGTCAGTCCCACATCCTTATCGTTTACAAGGGCTCTGCGGTTTTCCGGATCCACTGTCAGTTCACCGAATACACAGGTGCTCATTTCCTTTTCTTCCTTTTTAGCCGCACGTCTCAGGATCGCCTTTATCCTTGCCTTTACTTCTATGATATTAAAGGGCTTGGTAACATAATCATCCGCGCCGTATTCAAGTCCCATGATCTTGTCCATATCCTGATCCTTTGCCGTCAGCATGATGACCGGAACATCGGAGAATTCACGAACCTCGCGGCAAACATCATAGCCGTTCAGTTTCGGAAGCATCAGATCCAAAAGCACAAGATCGTACACATTTTCTTTGATCTTATTCAGCCCTTCCTCACCGTCATAGGCGCAGTCGACCTCATAATCATCCTGCTCAAGTGAAAATTTGATCCCCTTAACAATGAGTTTTTCATCATCTACCACAAGTATTTTTCTGCCCATATTTTTTCCTCATTCAACGCATATATGATCGACGATCTTTGAATACAGCGATTCTCCGATGCCGCTCACATTTTTAATGTCTTCTTTTTTTTCAAACGGACCGACTCTGTTCCTGTATGCAATAATATCCTTTGCCCTGCTCTCTCCGATACCTGGCAAAACCGTGAGTTCCTCGGCCCTTGCTTTGTTAATGTTGATCGGTTTAATGTAGCCGCTATCGCTTCCGCTCCCGTCATCGAAGCCCGAGCCTTCCATCCTCTCTCTTAAGGAAAGCTCCGCGGTTTCCTCGACAGAAGGAACATATATCCGTTCACCGTCCTCCGGCATTCTCGCCAGATTCAGATAGCCCCTGTCGGCATTTTCCGTAAACCCTCCCGCTTCCAGAACGGCTGTGATCAGCCTGTCACCCTTTTCAAGGCCTACAACACCCGGAGAATTCACACTTCCGCATATATGCACCACTATCAATACTTTAGGGGTTATTGTGGGAGAAGGTGATGGCGCATCCGTTGGGGGAGTTTCCGAATATGTTTTCGTTTCCGTATTGTCTCCCTTATAGAAAAATGCGTACCAAAGACCTGAAAGAACTACAAAAACAACAATCAGAACAATTAATATCTTTTTTTTCAATGTACAAAACGACCTTCCCGTCCGCACATCTGTCCGCAGGAAGTATTTTAAATGAAAAAAACTCAATAAGCAACCATAAAATACAAATATTGTCTTATCAATGGGATTAAAATATGATATGCTTAACGGGTATCGAAAGCGGACGGCCCACGGTTTCTATGCCTGTGCGCCAACTTTGCAATAAAACGACCCGGAGGCAAAAATGAACGAAAAACAACTGCGAAATCCCTCACTTGACTTTATCCGAAGCATCGCGATCTTTTTGGTGGTGAACATACACGCTTTAAACAAGGTATATTCCTTTACCCTTAAAGGCATGCGCACCCTTTCGCCGCAGTCCTTCACTCTTGCCGCCTTCGGGCGTGCTCTGGGTTTGGAAGGTGTCCCTTTGTTTTTTATGCTGACCGGCTACCTGCTTCTGCCGAGAACCTTCGAAACCGCCCATGACGTGATGACCTTCTGGAAAAAGAAGCTGCTTCCGCTGTTCCTGTGCTTTGAAGCCTGGATACTTATCGGCGAGATCTACATAATCTCGGACTCCGGTTTTTCCGTTACCGGCTATCTTCGCCGCGCTCTCATGCTTGAAACCTATCAGACGATGGGGCACATGTGGTATATGCCTACGATCATCGGTATCTACATCTTCCTTCCCTTCATGTCGATGATCGTCCGCAGGTTTTCGCCGAAGCTCATGATCCTTCCGCTGTCCGTTGCGGTATTTTATCTTTTTCTCGTTCCGACAGCCAACCTTTTCTTTGAAGCAAACGACCTTATCCAACTGAATGTCAAGATCGACATAGCCTTTGTCGGAGCCTATAAAGGCATATACGTTCTGTTCGGCTATCTGGTCAAAGCCTATATAGAACCTGCTCTGCTAAAAAAAGAAAACAAGACAAAAACCTGCATTATCCTTGCCCTTTCGGCACTGGCAGGTCTCCTCACTCATTTTGCCGTTGTTTGGCTCTCCTTCAAAAACGGTTATGTTTACTCGATGCAGTACAATAACATATTCCCGCCCCTTTTTGCGTGTCCCTTCTTCATTCTGATCGTCATCCTGGGCAGTTCCATTCCCTTTGCCGGTCTGTGGAAACGGATCTCGCAAAATGCGCTGGGCATATACTTCGTACACTATATCTGCATGTTGCTCTTCCTTGACCGTTGGGAGTCGTTACTGGATCATTTCAAAAAACCGGTGGCAACCGTTCTGTTTACGCTTTTCCTCCTTGCAATCTCATTTGTCCTCGTGGAATTGATAACAAAATTGCTGCCTCCCGTCGGCAGACTTTTGTTTCTGAAAAAATCAACGAAAAAGACAGCGGAAACCAAAATTTTTCCTTGACATAATCAAACTTCCGCGTTATTATTCTTGAGTATGTTTTAGAGGAACGTCCGTGTCCGACTCTTCTAAAGCCGTCATGCAGAACGAAATGAAGAATTCATTATATCGGAGGTGTTTCAAGAAATGGCAAACATTAAGTCAGCTAAGAAGAGAATCCAGATTATCGAGACAAAGACATTAAGAAACAAGATGATCAAGTCCAAGGTTAAAACCCTTGTTAAGAAGGTTGATGCTGCCGTTGCAGCAAGCGATAAGGCTGCAGCTACCGCTGCTCTCACAGAAGCTATTGCCGAGATCGACAAGGCTACTGCAAAGGGAATCTTCCACAAGAACACAGCTGCAAGAAAAGTTTCCAGACTTACCAAGGCTGTTAATGCAATCGCTTAATCAAGCACTTTTTAAGGGCCGCAGGGTATGCGGTCCTTTTTCTTTATTAAAGATCACAGGAAGGAAATACAATGAAAACAACACCCGTTAAAGGAACCAACGATTATCTGCCTTCTCAGACCAAACTCAGAGACTATGTTCAGAGAAAGATTTTGGAAATATATGAATCATGCGGATTTGAAAGAATTACCACACCCGTGATCGAAGATATGGAGAATCTGAACAAGAGTGAAGGCGGCGACAATCTCAATCTCATGTTCAAGATCATGAAGCGCGGCGACAAGCTCAACGAAGCTCTTGAGGCTTACAAAGCGGGCAAAGGCGAGGAACTTGCAGACCTCGGTCTTCGCTATGATCTCACTCTCCCGCTCACACGTTTCTATGCAAACAACAGAAACAGCCTTGCTTCACCTTTCAAGGTTATACAGATCGATCGTTCCTTCAGAGCAGAACGTCCTCAACGAGGTCGTCTCCGTGAATTCATTCAGTGCGACATAGACATTCTCGGAAGCACCTCCAAAAACTGCGAAGTCGAACTCATCGATACAACCGCAAAGGCACTTTTAAACATCGGGATCGACAATTTCAAGATCCGTATTAACGACAGGCGCATTTTAAGGAATCTTATCCTCTCCGCAGGCTTTGCCGCTGAGGATTGCGATTCCGTATGCATATCCTTCGACAAGGCCGACAAGATCGGAATTGACGGGGTAAAGGCTGAATTACTGGACAAGGGTTTTGCTCCCGAAGCTTGTGACAAGTTTACGGAAATGATGTCCAAGAAGCCCTTCACTCTCGAGGATGCCGCCTCCTACCTGGAGGACAGGGAACCCGTTGAATCCGTTGCGGGCATCATCGACAAGGTCCGCGCACTGAACGACGATAAATATGCCATCGAATACGACTGCTCTCTCGTTCGCGGGCAGGGCTATTACACCGGTACGGTTTTCGAGATCGAATCCCTTGAGTTTGGCGGATCCGTCGGAGGCGGCGGAAGATATGACAATCTCATCGGCAAGTTCATCGGCGAAAATGTTCCGGCAGTAGGTTTTTCCATCGGTTTTGAAAGGATCGTGTGCATATTAAACGACAACAATTTCAAGATCCCCGACTCCAAAAAGAAGCTGGCGGTCATATATCCCGCAGACGATGTCGTTAATGCGATCCGGATCGCAGACACCTACCGCAGCGAATATGACGTTACTCTTTTTGAAAAGATCAAGAAGCTCGGAAAGCTTTTCGGGAAGCTTGAAGAAAGCGGCTACTACGGCTGCAGGATCACAGACGAAAGCGAAGAGATAAAGGTTTTTTGAAAAATAATAAAACAAGCATTGTCTCCTTTGGGGGAGGCAATGCTATTTTTTTACAGATACTTTGAAAGTGTTATGCACATTTTTTCAAAATCGATCGGCTTTGCCAGATGCTCGTTCATTCCCGCATCCTTCGCCTCATTGATGTCCGAAACAAAGGCATTTGCCGTAAGCGCGATTATGGGTATTGTCTTCGCATCTTTACGACGCATCTTTCGTATCAGGCGGGTAGCTTCATAGCCACCCATAATGGGCATCTGGATATCCATAAAGATGACATCGTAATAATCCTTATCGGAGGCTGTGAACATGTCCACTGCGTTGCGCCCGTCGCAGGCCCTCTCTACCTCTATGCCCGTCATTTTAAGAACTTCCAGTGCGATCTCGGCGTTCAATTCGTTGTCCTCAACAAGAAGAGCTCTCTTCCCCGTGAAATCTTCACGGATGTTTTCTTCGGAAACCTCAGGATCTCCCTCTTCCTCTTCGTTATTTTGGGAAACAAGGAAATTCAAACGCAGGTATACCTTTGTCCCCTCTCCTTCTACGGAATCCACGTGCAGTTCACCGCCCATCATGTTGACCAGATTCTTTGTGATCAGCATTCCGAGCCCGACTCCGTTGTCAACGTCTCTGTTCATCATCTTCTTGACCACAAAGGGTTCAAAAATATGCTTCATGATCTCGGAATTGATCCCAGCACCCGTATCTTCGAAGGTTATTTCATATTTTGCCACATCACTGCCTCCGGTCTCTTTTTCATCCGCAGTCAAAGTGATCTTTCCTCCTTTTGGAGTGAATTTGATCGAATTGGAGACAAGATTCGTAAAAATCTGCTCTATCCTGGTGGGGTCGCCTACTATGCGCTGATCCTTAAGATCATTTTTAACAATTGAGAACTCAACACCCTTTTTCTTTGCGGCATCCCGGGTCATAGCCGCAAAATTATCCAAAAACTCGTTAAAGTTAAAATCACATACGTTAAGCTCTGCTTTTCCCTCTTCGATCTTCTCGATATCCAATACTTCGTTTACTATTGTAAGTATGTATCTGCCTGCATTGAGTATCTTTTCAAGATCTTCAGCCACCTTCCCGGTGTCTTCGATCCTTCCTGCTGCAAGAGATGCCAGCCCCATAATGGAATTCATGGGGGTTCGGATATCATAGCACATACCGTTCAGGAATTCCGTCTTTTCTTCGTTGACCTTTATCGCACTTTCGTAAGAATCCCTGTAGTCCTCCATCATCTTTTTGGACTTCTTTTCGGAAGTAATATCACGTGCCACGCCAAATACACCGATAATGTTATGGCTCTTGTCGTAGATGGGGTACTTTGAAGTAGATAAGGTGCATCTCATGCTCCTTCCGGTAATCTTGCCTTCCTCAAGAGAATCCAGTATCGGTTCCCCGGTGGTCATTACTTTATAGTCACCTTCTCTTAAAGCATTTCCTATGGTTTCGTTTTGTGTGAGTTCAATAGCATCCAGACCCACTATCTCTTCGCCGCAGGCATATCCGAAAAGCCCGGCAAACTTGTCCGAAACGGCAACATAAACAGAATTCTCGTCTTTAACAAAAATATAGTCCTGAGAATTCTTCAAAAATGAATCAACCAGTGCATTCAGTTCTTCGTTATCATTCCTGAAATTCTTCATGATATCCTCCAAATAGATATGTTGATTTTACCTTAAAAATTCTCTAAAAACAATACTTTATCTCGTATAAAGCGAAACTTTTCTGTTTTTTTAATAATTAACGGAAATATTTGATGTATTTTGATATATTTTTGGTAAGAATTGATATCTTTCAGTTATTCCAAAAAAAGACAGCCGACCCTAAGATCGACCGTCTGTCAAGATCATTTCTTTTCAATATATTTCTGAGCAACCAAAAGCTCTGCTGAAAGAATAGCACCACCTGCGGCACCTCTCTTTGTGTTGTGTGAAAGGCCCACGAACTTCCAATCGTAGATCTTATCCTCACGAAGTCTGCCTGCAAATACGCCCATGCCCTTTTCCGAATCACGGTCAAGCTTTGCCTGCGGACGATTGTCCTCTTCAAAGTAGGTGATGAACTGCTTGGGAGCGGAAGGAAGATCCAGCTCCTGAGGAAGTCCTTTAAAGTTCTTCCATCTTTCAAGTATCTGCTCCTTTGTGGGCTTCTTCTTGAAGTTTACGAATACAGCAGCCGTATGCCCGTCAGATACGGGAACACGCAGGCACTGAGTGGTGATCGTCGGAGTGTCGGCCTTTACGATCTCGTTGCCTACGATCTTACCCCAGATCCTTAAGGGTTCCTGTTCACTCTTCTCCTCTTCGCCGCCGATGTAAGGGATAACATTATCGATCATCTCGGGCCAATCCTTGAAGGTCTTGCCTGCACCTGAAATTGCCTGATAGGTTGTGGCAACAACCTCTGTGGGCTCAAATTCTTTCAGTGCATGAAGCATGGGAGTGTAGCTCTGGATCGAGCAGTTGGGCTTAACCGCAACAAAGCCTCTCTTGGTGCCGAGTCTCTTTCTCTGGCTTTCGATGATCGCAAAGTGCTCGGGATTAAGTTCCGGAACAACCATGGGAACATCGGGAGTCCAACGATGTGCAGAGTTATTTGAAACTACGGGCGTTTCCGTCTTTGCATATGCATCCTCGATAGCTCTGATCTCTTCCTTGGTCATGTCTACAGCGCTGAAAACAAAATCAACAAGTGATGAAACCTTTTCAACTTCATTAACATTGAGAACCGTCAACTTCTTAACAGCTTCAGGCATAGGTGTCGTCATCTTCCAACGATCCCCGACTGCCTCTTCATAGGTCTTACCTGCGCTTCTGGGACTTGCCGCCACAGCAACAACCTCAAACCAGGGATGATCTTCAAGCAATGAAATGAATCTTTGTCCTACCATTCCCGTTGCACCGAGAATACCGACTTTAAACTTTTCCATAGTGTTCTCCTTTTTCTCGCTGTTCATCTTCAATCTATTTTGACCTTTTGTACAGCTTTATTCGCACTTTATCGTGTTAATGCGAGACATTGTAGCACAACACTTAACTCATTTCAAGTACAAATTCAATATTTTTTCAAGGTCATCGTAACTTTCTATGAGACTGACCTGTTCCCTGACCTTAGTTGCTCCGGGGAATCCGGCCATATACCAGGCAACATGCCTTCTCATTTCTCTGATACCTGTGTATTCTCCCTTAAACTCTATCAGCATCTTTGTATGCCTAAGAGCCATGTCTATCCTATCTTTAATGGTAGGCTCGGGCAAGAGTTTTCCGGTTTCGAGGTAGGTATTGATCCTCTCAAATATCCAGGGATTACCCTGCGCGGCTCTCGCAACCATAACGCCGTCCACTCCCGTTTCCTCAAACATTCTTGCGGCATCCTGAGGAGAGTTCACATCTCCGTTTCCGAGAACGGGGATCTTAACAGCCTCTTTAACTCTTCTGATGCAGTTCCAATCGGCTTTCCCGAAATAATAATCCTCTCTGGTCCTTCCGTGAACCGCTATCATCTTGGCACCGCCCGCTTCTGCCGCGAGAGCGCACTCAACCGCATTTTCTTCGCCTTCTTCAAAGCCTTTTCTGATCTTCACGCTGACAGGTTTGTCGGTATTCGATGAAACGGCATGAACTATGCTTTCGATAAGCCTCGGATCCTTCATGAGCGCAGCCCCCTCACCGTTGTTCACAACTTTAGGCACGGGACATCCCATATTTATATCCAGGATATCAAAGTTCCTGTCATTTATCATGGCAGCAGCTTCACCCATCACCTCCGGCTCTTTGCCGAATATCTGCAATGCGACAGGGCGCTCGATCTCGGAAACGATCATAAGATCCTCGGTATTCTTGTTCTTATATGTGATAGCTTTGGCACTCACCATCTCCGTATAAACCAGATCCGCCCCGTGCTCCTTGCACAAAAGTCGAAAGACCATGTCCGTCACAGTGGCCATAGGTCCCAACACAACCCTGTTAAATTTCAGCTTTCCGATATCAATCATTTCTTTGTTTTTGAATAAATCAGCCAAAGTCCCTTCATTGTAAGGTCTCTGTCATATACCTTGATCGCGTTGCAGTTATCTGATATCAATCTTCCGAGTCCTCCTGTGGCAACGACGTTGACATTCTTCAGTCCTGATTCTTCTATTACCTTTCTTATAATATAATCCGTTTGTCCTATGCAGCCGTAAACAAGTCCGGCCTGCATACTCGTAACGGTATCTTTTGCAAGTATTGACGGAGGCAGCTCTATCTCGATCTCCGGCAGCTTTGCCGTATCGTTCCACAAGGCATTGGCACAGATCTTAAGTCCCGGGCTTGTGATACCCACAACAAACGCTCCGTCTTCGGTGATCAGATCGTAGGTGGTGGCAGTTCCGAAATCACAGACGATCACCGGTCCTCCATACAGATCATATGCACCGACGGCATCCACTATTCTGTCCGCTCCGATCTCCTTGGGGTTCGCGGTCTTTATCATCAACCCCGTTTTTGTACCTTCTCCGACTATCATCGGCTTTTTGTTCAGATACTTGACGATGGAATTGACCAGAGAATGCATAACCGCGGGAACAACCGATGCAATGATGACATCTTCGATATCCTCGATCGCAATGCCCCCGTGCTTCAAAAAATCGGTTATCAAAAGTCCGAATTCATCGGACGTCCTCTGAAGCTTGGTTGTGATCCTGAAGGAAGTCTTAACCTCCATTTTTTCCATAATGGCGCATGTAATGTTCGTATTTCCCACATCAACGGCAAAGATCATGTTACCCTCCTATTTTATATAGCCCCCGGCTGCATAGTAAACAAACGCGAAAAGAATGATTATCCCCAAAAAGATCATAGACATTCCCATGGTCTTCTTTTCTTTTTTCTTTATCATTGCCAGCCCGTTCACAATGTTCATCAACGCTCCGAGAATAATGACCGGACCGATGGTGAGACTGTTTTTTGTTATAGAAAAAACCAAAAGGGCAACCGCCATAAGGATGCCCAAAAAAAGGTTGAAAAAGTCTTTCGTAATGCCTTTTTCTTTAAGAAACTTACGCAGTTTTGCAAACATATGCATTAAGCTCCCAGTGTTGCTGCCATAACAGCCTTGATAGTGTGCATTCTGTTTTCGGCTTCATCAAAGACCACAGACTGTGATGACTCGAATACTTCATCCTCAATTTCAAGTTCACTGAAATTGAATCTCTCTCCCATATCTCTGCCGATTTCGGTCTTAAGAT
>JAEEGI010012980.1_pt1 | contig 17727 bp, 19 predicted proteins | sample 8958751 | NCBI WGS metagenome assembly JAEEGI01 (sample SAMN16246545, study PRJNA631951) | gut metagenome | biome: gut microbiome; feature: rumen; material: KS-attached | host: Bos | place: Iran: Karaj | collected 2018-10 | reverse complement strand
TATCTAGGTATGTTTATTGGTAAATTAATTAACATATTATCCCCAGTACTTATTGGAATCCTTTTTGCTTATCTACTTAATCCATTTGTTAAGAAAGTAGAAAATTTAGTTAATAAAAGCGAAAAAATTAGAAGTAAAAACAAATTGGGAAGAATATTAGGTATCATAATCGTATACCTAATCGTATTAATATTAATATTCTTATTTATTAATTTCTTTATTCCTAGTTTACTTGATAGTATTAACTTAATGATAAATAATTTCCCTACTTACTTAGAAAAAGCATCTACTTTTTTAAGAAAAGTATGTGAAAAATATAATATTAATCCTAAGTTCATTGATGAATATACTACTGATATCAATGCTTTAATTAAAAAGAATGTCGTTCCTAATATCGATGTTATTATCAATAATTTAGCAAGTGGTATATCTACCGTTATCAAAGGATTAATAAATATCATTATAAGTATCATTATTTCAATCTATTTAATATTTGATAAAGAAATGTTTATCTCTGGTACTAATAAAGTACTAAAAGCAATCTGTCCAGAAAAAATATATAACGATATATTAATCGTATCTAAAAATGTTTATAACTTATTTGGTGGATTCTTAGTGGCCAAAGGATTAGATTCCCTAATTATTGGTGTTATTACCTTCATCATTTTAACAATATTTAAGTTCCCATATACCTTACTTATTGCTGTAATGGTAGGTGTTACTAATATAATTCCATTCTTTGGACCATTTATCGGAGCTATTCCATCAGCATTCTTACTTCTTATGATAAGTCCACCAAAAGCCCTAGAATTCATTATTATCATATTGATAATTCAACAATTTGATGGTAATATCTTAAGTCCAAAAATGATTGGTGATAAAATAGGTATTAAAAGCTTCTGGGTACTATTTGCTATAATTCTCTTTGGTGGATTATTTGGTTTCCTTGGAATGATTATAGCAGTCCCTCTATTTGCTTGTATTTATGAATTTATCAAACATAAAATAGAAAAAAGATTAGAAGAAAAAGATTTAGCTAACTAAATCTTTTTTATTTTAATTTTGAAAACACTTTTCCAAGTCTCTCATGTATAACTAAACTAGCAATTCTATCATATGGTGTTTCCGTTTCATTAACTATAACTAAATTTTTTCCATTAAAATACCGGATTAAACTACTGGCAGGATACACTGTAAGTGAAGTTCCTCCCACGATAAGCAAATCCGCTTGTCTAATAACTTTAATTGCCTTATCAAAGTCTACCGGTAACATTTCCCCATATAGTGTTACTTCTGGTCTAACCATTCCTCCGCACTCACATTTAGGAATACCTTTACATTTAAATATATAATCTTCTTTATATTTCTTACCACATTTCATACAGTAACACTTATATGTCGTTCCGTGCACTTCAAGGACATTTTTACTACCTGCCTTTTGATGTAATCCATCAATGTTTTGCGTAACTACGGCCTTAAGTTTACCACTATCTTCAAGCTTTTTTAGATATTTATGGGTAATATTAGGCTTTACCTTTGTAAAATTCATGTTTTCTTTATAATACTTATAAAACTTTTCTGGATTGCCCACTAAACATCCAATACTAAGCAAGTATTCAGGATTATCTTCATGACTAGTCGTATATATTCCGTCTTTTCCTCTAAAATCTTTAATACCGCTCTCTGTTGATACACCTGCTCCGCCGAAGAAAACAATGTTATTTGATTCGTCAATTAGTTTTTGTAATTCACTTATTTTATCCATGTTTACACCCAAACAAATTATACCATATTTTGTTTACTATAAATATAAAATATGATAAAATGATACTAGGATATTAGGTGATAAAATGAAAAAAATAATCATCCCTATATTATTGATATTAACAATAATATTTATAAATAACACATATAGTGCTACCACATATAGTGGCGGTGACGTCAATGAAGATGGTACAACTGATATAAATGATGCTAAATTAATTGCTAATTACATTATCAATAAAACTAAACCATCCGGTTTTACCACTGACACAAATGTAGCTGATGTTAATAATGATAGCAAAGTTAAAATGAATGATGTCATACTAATAGCAACCGGTAAAGTTACAGCAAGTATTGCCCCAACAAGTATTTCATTAAATAAAAGTGCTGTGAGAATGGACAAGGGTTCTAATAGTACGCCATTTACTGCCACAATTGCACCAAATAATGCTACAGATAAAACTATTACTTGGACAAGCAGTAATACATCTGTGGCAACTGTAAATTCTAGTGGTAAAGTAACTGCCGTTGAGGCTGGCGCTGCTACTATTACTGCGCAAACAGTAAATGGTAAAAAGGCAACAGCTTCTATCATAGTAACAAAAGCGGATATATATGATAGTTATGAAGGAACAACGCTAAAATATTGGATTGAAAGGCCAACAAACGATTATATTCTTACAAGAATTTGGGTAAAAGACGCCTATAACCAAATGAAAGCGACAAAACCTGTAGAATTGCCATTACCAGCACATACCGGTTATGAAGCAATTGATACATGTGCCAATGATCCAAATAGAGAATACGACATGTATGCTCTAAGAACTGCTAACACTATCATCAGCACAGAAATTGATGAAATGAGTCTTCAAAATAAAGCCTTAGTTGCTATTAATGCCAGCGGCGTAGTTAACCCATACTGGGTACCAGGTTCACCTTGTAGTTGGTATGGTACACCACCTATTCCATACTATATTTGGAATACTCAAGAAATACGTAACAGTACCAATGGAAAAAACTATGGAATAACAGCAACCACATTTTCTTCAACTTTCGGTATGAATGATGAAAATGAATTGCAACCTTTTTACTTTAATAAAGGAGAGACCGACGAAGAAATTGCCTACAACATAGAGAAGAAGGAAGAGATAAAAAAGAATAACGTTAAATATACTTTTTCCTTCGGTGGATATTTAATAAGAAATGGTCAAGTAAAAGATGAACAAATGAGTAATCAAGCAGAAAGACAAGATTTATGTCAAATTGATGAACATAACTTTATTATCTTATCGAGCACAATTGAAAGTGACGATAGTGAAACGAGAAGAACACATGGTTTAGCAACTGGAGAAACTGCCATAATACTCAAAAGTTATGGATGCAAATATGCTATGTATCTAGATGGTGGCGGATCAGAAGTACATTTTTATAAGAAGAATACAAATGAACTAAAGCAATTAAAAATTAATGGCAACATATCATATGCCGGAAGGCTTTTAGGAGATATGCTATATTTCGTAGAAAAATAAGGAGGTACCATGAAAAAAATAATCATCCCTATATTATTGATATTAACAATAATATTTATAAATAAAACATATAGTGCTACCACCTATAGTGGTGGTGATGTTAACAAGGATGGAAGTATTAACAAAACCGATGCTAAACTAATTGCACAGTACATCATTAGTAAATCTAAACCATCAAATTACACCGCTGAAATCAATGTTGGTGATGTCAATGGTGACGGTAAAGTCAAAATGAACGATGCTATATTGGTAGCCACGGGAAAAGTTGATGATACGACAGGAATTAAATTAAATAAAGATGCCGTAGGAAAACAAATCGGCGAAACAATTACATTGACAGCAACTACTACTCCATCAGGCAAAGCCGTTACTTGGAAAAGCAGTAATACCGTTGTCGCTACAGTAAATTCTAGTGGTAAAGTAACAGCAAAAAAAGAAGGTGTTGCTACAATTACAGCTACAACTAACAATAATCTAACAGCATCTGCCAGCATCATCGTATTCAAACATCCAACAATTGATTCATATGAAAGTAGTACACTAAAATATTATATTGAAAGGCCTACAGATTATGGTACAGCAATAGTATACCCCGGAGCCATCGAGGGGAGTTACAATGAACAAAGATATATTTTAACTAGAATTTGGGTAAAAGACGCTTATAACCAAATGAAAACTGTCTTAGCAAGAAGTTATGGAACAAATGTATCAAAACCTATCCCAATGATTACAAACGAAATAAACAATAAAAATTATGCGAGCAAAGGCCTTGTTGCCGTAAACGCAAGTGGTTTTATTACATCAACAGGTGATTTTGCCACTGTAATAAACATTAATGACGGTGTTGAAGTACACAATGCCATCGAAAATCCAACTAAAAATCAAGTGGTAATGGGATTAACAAACAAAAATTTATTAAAAAGTTACACATTTAGTACAACAGATATTGAAAAAAATAGAACCCTTTACAATACTCTTAAAAGTGATGGTGTAAGATATACTTTTAATTTCAGCAATCCAATACTCATCAAAAAAGTAAATGGCGTTATGACCGTATCTAACACCAACACAGCACAAGATCCGCGTACCGGATTGTGTCAAATAGATGAACATAATTTTATCCTATTCTCATCAACAACAACTCCAAAACAAAATGATTACGGTCAAAATGTACACGACCAAAATGGTAATTGGTATCGAGAAAAGCATACCACAAGCAGAAACACGATGGGAGCAATATGGGTTAACTATGGATGTATATGGGGAGCAAATCTAGATGGCGGTGGAAGTTCAACTCATATTTTCAAAAAAGGAAATAGCACTTCATTATATAGATTCTACGATCCAAAAGATGCAATGGGAAATAATATAACAGGAACTAACACATTAATTCCAGCCGTAACTAACGAATATGGTACTGAAAGATCTATTTTAGATATGCTATATTTCGTAGAAAAATAAAATCTCTTTTGAGATTTTTTTCTTTTAATATGTTATAATATTCACTGGAGATGATTTTATGAAAATACCTTTTAAAGAGGCAAATATTTTAATACCTAAAAGCACTGATATGACAAAATGGAGCGTTGTTGCGTGTGATCAGTACACTAGTGAACCAGAATATTGGCAAGAAGTAGAAAATATCGTAGGTACTAATCCTTCTACTCTTAGAATTACTCTTCCAGAAATATATCTTGAAGAACCTGATGTTGAAGAGAGAATTAAAAAAATTAATTCTACAATGAAAGAATATTTAGACAATGATTTATTCACTGAATATAAAGATTCAATGATATATCTTGAAAGAACTCAAAGTGATGGAAGAATTCGTGAAGGGCTTATTGGAATGGTTGATCTTGAAGACTATTCTTATGAAAAAGGATCTCAAACATTGATTAGAGCGACTGAAAAAACCGTAATAGAAAGAATCCCACCTAGATTAAAAGTTAGAGAAAATGCCCTATTAGAATTACCTCATATCATGATTTTAATTGATGATGAAAAGAAAGATATAATTGAATCGCTTAAAAATAAAGTAACAGATACTGATATTGTTTATAATTTTGATTTAATGCAAAATGGTGGACATATCAAAGGATACAAACTAAATAAAGAAATCATTAATGAAACAATAACTAAATTAGAAAATCTTGCTGATAAAGATTATTTTGAACAAAAATATGATGTGAAAGATAAAGGAATACTATTATTCGCTATGGGTGATGGTAATCACTCATTAGCAACAGCAAAAGCTAATTATGAAAATATCAAAAAAACAATGAGTGAAGAAGAATATCTAAATAACCCAGCTAGATACGCATTAGTTGAATTAGTAAACTTACATAGTAATGCTCTAGAATTTGAACCAATTCATAGAGTTATATTTGATACAGACGTAAATAATCTAATCGAAGCATTATATAAATATTACGATATTAATGAAGAAGGTAATGGACAATATTTTGAATTAGTAACTAAAGATATGGATAAAAAACTATATATTTCTAATCCAAAATCAAATATTCCTGTTGGATCAATCCAAACATTTTTAGACGAATACCTAAAAGATAATAAAGGTAAAATAGATTATATTCATGGTGATGAAACTACAAGAAATATGGGTAAAGCTGAAGGTAACGTAGCCATTCTATTTAATGTCATGAAAAAAGAAGAATTATTTAAAACAGTAATATTAGATGGAGCACTACCTAGAAAAACATTTTCTATGGGACACTCTTATGATAAAAGATTTTATCTTGAAGCAAGAAAGATTAAATAACATTTAATCTTTTTTTCTCATAAAAAAAGATAGCCTAAGCTATCTTTTTCTTATATATCTTTTTACATCTTCTCCATACGATGGCATTTCTTTGAATCCTTCCATCTTAAGAAATTCAGAAATTCCAAGTAATTGTTCTTTTGTATAACCATCCATATTTATTTCAATTTCATCATGAGTATTAATATAATCAGCCAGTTCTTCTATCTCACTCATTGCTGCCAATTGACCACTCATAAGTAAATATTCCATATATTCATCCATTTTTACTACCTCATGAATAATTCTATTATGAATTTATATTTATGTCAATTATTTAAGCATCAATATTTTACCAATGCTAAGTATATCACTATCTAAATTATTTAATTTCTTCAGTTCATCAACAGTCTTACCAAATTTATTAGCAATTCCATATAAAGTATCTCCCGCTTTAACCACATATGTCATTATTTCCTCCTCAGGTATTATTAACTTATCACCAATAGATATCATATTACTAGTAAGATTATTTATCTTTTTAATTTCATCTACCCCTTTATCAAACTTTTTAGCAATACTATATAATGTATCTCCTTTACTAACAGTATAAGTAAGTACATTTGATAATCCACTAGGTACTTTCAACAATTCCCCAACACTTAAATTATTATTATTTTTATCGTTTAACCCTTTAAGTTCATCAACTGTTATACCATATTTATTAGCTATTCCATATAAAGTATCTCCTTTTTTAACTGTATACAACTCTGTATCTCCCAAGTCAATTACTTTAGATGGTATCTTTAATTTTTGTCCAATACTAAGAATATCATTACTAAGATTATTAATCTTCTTGAGCTCACTAACACTTGTATCTAATTTCTTAGCAATACTATATAGTGTATCACCTTTACTTACTATATAAGTATCCGTAGCCACTACTTCTGGAGATAAATAATCAATACCCTTATAATCTAATACCCCTTTAATTACAGCTTCCGCTAAATCCTTATAGTTATCTTTTAAAAAAGCTAAATCCTTATCATTATCAATAAATCCATATTCAACAATTACCGGTTCTGTCTTACCAGTATTTCTCAATATATAGTAATAATCTTTTCTAGAATCACTGGGTAATCTTCTTTGATATACTTTTCTTTTAACTTGACCCGTATTTCCTATATTAGTAAGTATATTATTAGCAAGTTCACTATTATTTCTAAGAGCATATATTACTTCTGCTCCCGTTCCTTTTCCAGCATTAACATGATTAGATATAACTATCACATTTGGATCATCTCCAAAAAAAGATAATATCTTTTTAACTCTATCATTTGGATCTAATGTCGTATCACTATCACGAGTAATATATACTGGTATTCCCAGTTCATTAAATCTATCATACATATACTTACTTATAAGTAAATTATAATCCTTTTCTAATGTATCCCTACCTATAGCACCACTATCAGCACCGCCATGTCCTGGATCTATTACTACTCCACTAAATTTATCATTCATATTCTTCACCTATAATATAATATGAAAAAAGAACCATTTGGTTCTTTTAATCTAAATCATCATGATAATAATCATCATCTTCAAGTTCTTCTTCTTCAAAATTATAAGGCTCATAATCGTTATCCTCGTCATCTATCTTAGGGCTTCTCCTAACACCAAATAATTCCGATAAAAACATATTTAATCCAATTCTTCTATTTTCTCTTTCTTCCTTTTCCATTAATGCATTTCTTCTATTTTTCTCATTAATAGCTTTATCTATTATTTCTTTATTATTTTCATCTCTAACTTGTTCTAATACAGAAATATCCATATTAACTAATAGTTCATCAATGGTATCCGTAACAATAGAATCATCTATTTCATATACTTTTTCCTTAGACATAGCACACATCTTCCCTTTTACTAATAAATCTAACTATATTATATCATATTACTTCTTATCTTTGATATTTTTATCTTATATTGTACTGGTATTTTCCTACTTAAAATAACATTAATTTCTTCATCACTCATTCTCTTTATTAATTCATCTTGCATCTTTACTCGTTGTCTTATCTCTTCTTTAGATAAATTATCTAATTCATTAACATATATTGCCAATCTATCAAATTCTTCTATCATAATATATCTCCTTTCTAACCACAAATACCACATATATCAATAATTACTTCCACTACCGGTTCTTTCTTTATAAACGATTCATTTATATAATTCATATTACTTAATATTAATTCCAATGCTGCATACAATTTATATGCAAAATCTTTTATTAAGCAACTACATATATCCTCATAATAATCCTTTAACTCTTTCCCCTCATGAAATACATCATAATAATTTCTAATCATAAATATCCTCCTTTCTACTTACAAAGAAAGAAAAAAACTTAGAGATAACTCTAAGTTTATAATTCAAGTTATCTTATCGATCTAGCTTTACCACCTAACTTAATAGGTTGGTAAGACTTCATAGGGCTAGTCCCTCCGTCTTTCTTTATAAGATTACACATATTATAACACATTATTTTATTAAAACAAAATTATTATGAAATTCTTTAATACCAAAATTCTTTTTATAATAACTAGTTAGTATTTTATATATATCACTTTTAGTATACTTCCTATGCTTATCATATACATAAGGAGTATATCTAACATTATAATATAAATATTCAGAATTTATTCTTTTAAAACCTAAATCCCTATAGAATTTAGCTCTTTTTAAAGTGTGTGGAAATCTCTTATCTTCCTTTTCTATTTCTAAGCATATTCCATCATTAACTACTACATTGTTAATTAAATAATTAAATGCCATTGTTCCATAATGTTTACCTTGATACTTTTTAAATATACCAAAATAATCTACATAATATGGAAAATCCTTTCTAATTCTCTCTAGCATTATAAATCCAACTATTTTATTATCTACGATAATTTCATAAATAACTTCTCTACCCTCATTTATTGCTTCTTCAATTTCATCTAATTCATTTAATTCATCATATGGAAACAATTTAATATATTCCTTATAAATATTCTTCTTAAATTCTTCCATATTAACCTGCCGCAGGTCCATTAAATTTTCATCTCCATTAGAAAATATTATCTATCTTCTATATATATTATACCACAAATTAGAATATATTGATTACTTAGCATTATATTCTATTTTATTCTCATCTAAAAATTTAATTATCTCTACTGAAGATACACCAACACCTAAGTTAATAAATGGTGTATAAGTAACTTCCTTAAGTTTATTACCTCTTTTTACTTTCATATCAATATCAAAATTCATATCAATATGTTTTGTCATAGACTGTATTCCATATACTAATCCTTCTGGACTAAATATTGGTCCACCACTTTGTCCTCTAATACCAGGACTACTAGTTTCAAACATTGATAATTCTTTATTCTTATCCATTATGTGTCTTGTTACTATACCGTCCATAGGAAATAATGGAAAACTAGGTCTAATATCTTTCTTTATAACAATATTGTTTTCTTCTTCTGAGTATTCAAATAAATCATACTCAGGAAAAGCAAATCCAAGTTTGCATACACTTTGTCCCATATCTGGTAATTTCTTACTAAATACTGGATATTTATCTATATTAAATTTAAATCCTTCTTTTGAAGTAATAACAGCTAAATCTAAATATTTATGCATCTTAATCTCTAATGTATTAGCCTTAAAAGGCAAATTAATATTAGTAAGTACTACATCATCATCCTTAACACTTTTACTACCATTAATAACTTTTTCATAATCTTTTCTAAGTATATCATTATTAATAAATTCATTAGCTATATGACGACATGTCAATATATCTCCATGTTTATTTAATATCATCATCGTTCCTATTGTATGCTCTATATCATTAGAACCATAATATTTAACACCTTCTACAAAAGGAACTAAATAATTACTAATTTCTTTTATACTTTTCTTATACATATTACACCTCAAATTAATTATAACAAAAAAAGTTTAAACTTAATAGTTTAAACTTAATTACTCATACTTTTTCCTAAAGCAACTTCTGTCTTAGTCAAATTACCATTACGATAAAATTCTATTTCAACTCTATCTCCAACTTCATATTTATAAAGTTGATATCTAAATTCTGCCAAAGAAGCTACTTTTTGTCCACCTATTTTAGTAATAATATCTCCCTTTTTAAATCCTGCTTTATCTGCTGGACTATTTGATTCAACTGATATAACTGCAACACCTTCATCTATTCCATCGGGAATAGTTACTCTATTCTGCCATAGATAATATTCTTGTGTTAAATCAACCATTCCAATACCTAAATATGGTCTAGTTATTTCTCCACCATTTTCTATCTTACTAGCATACTCTAACGCATCTTCGATAGGAATAGCAAAGCCCATACCTTCAACACTGTCTTGAACTATCTTAAGCGATATAATACCAATTACTTTACCACTGACATCACATAATGGTCCACCACTATTACCAGGATTAACTGCTGCATCTATTTGCATAACCTTCATGTAATAATCAGATACACTACTATTTGCTAAAGATACTTCGACAAGTCTATCTTTACCAGATAAAATACCTTTTGTAACAGTACCTTTATAACTAACTCCCATTGGTGTACCAACCGTAAATATCGTATCGCCTAATTTTAATGTCTCATTATCGCCAATTTCTACCGCTGTATAATTATCATCAGCAATTGTTAATACCGCAATATCGGCATATTTATCTCCACCGACAATTGTAGCCTTAATTCTCTCATCACTATCATTAAATTCTATTTCAACTGTATTTGCACCATCTATAACATGATAGTTTGTTAAGACATATGCCTTATTCTTAACTATCTTATAGATAAAGCCAGTACCAGTCGAAGTCACCTGACCATTACTATTTAATGCTATTACAACCATTGTTGAATCATATACCTTATCTACTGATGAAGATATACTATTCTCTACTAATTCACTAGTTGTAATATGTTTAACCACACTTTCTACACTAACAGTCTTAGACATTATGTATGCCCCTAACATACCACATACTAGTGATATTATTATACATACAAATATTATTAGGCCTGTATGACTTTTTTTCTTCTTAGGAACTCTTTTTACTTCTTCTTTTCTTTCTAATGTGTATCCTTCCTCCATACTATCACCTCTACATATCTAATAAATCCATATAATTTTTAGGAATACCCATCGTATCTAATATTTTCTCTACTGGTATAGAATCTACTCTTGCATCTAATTGTTCAAACTCATATTCAAACTCTTTCATAAATAATCTAAATTCATCATCTTCTAACATACATTTAAATATGATAAATATTGCAAATATATCATCCTTACCATATATATATTCTTCATCCATTTTAAATATATTTAATTTTTTATGATATTCAGTATCTGGAATACTTCTTTCAGTTTTATGATCAAACACAATATCCTCATGTGCACATAAATTACGATAATTAGATAATATTGGTAAGAAATCTTCCAAATATTCTACCGTAAGTCCAAATACCGAACTAACTGCTAACTTATCATCTTCTTTTAATATTGAAAACAACTCACAAACAAGACCAAAAGATAATACTTTAACTAATATCCATAATGGTATATAACCATAATTTCTTAAATAATGCATCGTAGCATTATGTCTAGAAGTATTAATCCTTATCTGCCTTTTCATCTTATCAATAACATCTTTTACTCTTCTCTTCTTTTCTGGATCTGAATTAAAATTCTTTGGATTTAAATAATCCTTTTCTTTATATCCATATTTCTTAGATAATTGATAAGAAATAACTGATTTAAGTCTATTTTCTATAATTAATAAATTTTTAAATAATATATTTCTAGTATATCTATCGAATAAAAACAAAGAATACAACTCACTAAAAGTTGCTCCAGATACAAACGTCCTATCTGTAGGTGAATTCATAAATAGATGTCTATATCCATTTAAAAAGAAATAATTTTCTTTTAAAAGAACATCTTCAGCTTTAGTTAAATCATCTATTATTAATCCCTTTTTCTTTAAAATATCAATTTGTTCATCGATAGTTTTAAATTCTTTTACCACTAGTATCACCATATAAAGTATATCATAAATCATATAAAAAATATACTTTTTTATCGTATTATACATATAAAAAAAGATAATTATATCAAATTATCCCTTACATACATATAAATATCTTTTTCCGTATATATCTTAATATTAACTTCATTCGTAATCTTAATAAACCCAATATCTTCGATAACTAAGTCCTTATTATTACCAATTTTATACTCCTTATAATGAATATCTTTCATTCTAGGATTCTTAAAACTAATATTACTAATATTAATATTATTAGACATATAGAATGTCATACTAGAACTAATTGTATTATATTCTATCCTAAAAAGTTTATCTGCTAGTATTACACCACTACCGTCTATTTGAATAGTAACAGGCTTTATTTCCTTTTTAGAATTAACTTTCTTTATTCCCTTACTATCCATATAATTAATGATACTATTATCTATGACTATTCCTGGAGTATCTTTTATTTTTAATTTGCCAATAACTGTATCCACAACATCTAAAGTCGTAGATGGATAATTACTCGTAGTAATTTCTCCATTATATCCATTGTAACTTTTAATCATTTCATTGATTAATGTCGATTTACCACTATTTGTAATACCTACAAAATAAATATTTCTATCCTTGTAATCTAATAATTTGTTGTATAAACTATCTAAATTATATTTCTTATATGCACTAATAGTAATTACATCACTAACATTCTTATATCTATCTTTAACATACTTAATAATTTTTCCATCTTTAATAGACTTAGGTAGGACATCTCTCTTTGTTAAAACTAAGATAACATTCTTAAATTTATTAATATAATCTAAATTTAAAGTAAGTAAACTAGATACGTAAACCACTATATCTTTGTCTCTTATGTTATTAATAATACTCATATAATCAATATTTGTCTTGTTTACAACTTTGTTTTGTCCATAATTTTTAATTATAAAGCATCTTTGACATATCTTCTTATCTAGATCAAGTGTATACCCGTCTTCATTAGGATTTTCACATTGTAATGTTACTCCACACCCTATACACTTACTCATAGTATTCTCCTTTAACAAGAAGTCCCTTCTTAGCTAGTTCTTTATATTTTATCTTTTCTAATCTTCTAAATATTAGCATGGTAAGAAGCATATCCTTATTACTCATTGGATTAACCAATATTGTTTTAATACCAGCTCTATTTCCACCAAGAATATCTTTATATAATTGATCACCAATTATGGCTACATCAGATAATTTATAATTAAATAGCTTTAATACTTTTAAAAAGCTCTTTCTAGATGGCTTTCTCGCTCTAGCTAAACAATCTATATTAAGTATCCTCTTAAACGGAGCTATTCTCTTTTTCGTAGCATTAGAAAAAATAATTAACTTAAAATCCATATCCTTTAAAGTTTCAACAAGTTCTATTAACTTTTTATTAGGTTTTTTATCCTCATATGGAACACAAGTATTATCTAAATCTAATAATAAACATTTAATACCATTATCACGTAATTTTTCATAATCAATATGATAAATACTCTTTTGATATATATCAGGTACAAAATTATCCATAATTATTCCCCTTTATCTATATAAACCAATACTCTTTCTCATTGATTCATATTTCTTTTTTGCTAATTCTCTTACTTCGTTTGCTCCCTTATCTAATAACGTATCTAAGACATTACTATTAAGTATTTCATGATATTTAATTTGAATATTCTCTAAGAAATTACATACCCTATCAGCTACCGCTCTCTTAAATTCACCATAGTTACTATTTCTAAATTCATCTTCTACTTCATTAATACTCTTTTCAGATAATGAAGCATATATATTAATTAAATTAGATATACCAGGTTTCTTTTCTGGATCATACTTAACTAATGTTTCAGAATCAGTCGTAGCACTCATTATCTTCTTTCTAGCAACTTCTATATCATCTAATAAACCAATTACACCTTTAGGATTTTCTTCTGTTTTACTCATCTTTTTAGTAGGATCGACAAGATCCATTATCTTAGTACCCGTTTTAGTAATAAGTGGTTCTGGTACCTTAAAAGTATCTCCATACTTTTTATTAAATCTCATAGCGATATCACGAGCAAGTTCTACATGTTGCTTTTGATCTATTCCTACAGGAACATAATCCGCATCTACACATAATATATCTGTTGCCATTAACACTGGATACGTTAAAAGACCAGCGCTAAAATTAGCATTTTGCTTACTCTTTTCCTTAAATTGAATCATCCTAGATAATTCACCATAGTATGTATTGCATTCTAACATCCAAGATATACCAGGTAAATATTCTATATCTGATTGTAAATATATTACATTCTTACCGGGATCTATTCCACAAGCCAAATAAAGTGCCATAAAATCTCTAATATTTTTATGTAGTTCCATACTATCATTTGGAACAGTTATCGCATGCATATCTGCAATAAATAAATAACTCTTATATTCATTTTGCATATCTTTCATTTGTTTAATAGAACCAATATAGTTGCCTAGTGTTAAACTCCCCGTAGGTTTAAGTCCTGTAAGTATTGTTTTCATAATATCCCTCGCTATCTAAATTATATATTATTTTCACTTTTTAGTAAACTGTCATTAATCTTTCTGATTCTCTTATTAATCTTATCAACATCTACTCCATCAAAAGAAATGTCATCATCTATTTTATATTTTTCTTTAATAGATATAATACGATTAACACTTTCGTCTAATCCATTATTGTCCTTACATATCCTATAAGCTTTATTTAGTATATTAATGCCATCTTCTCTATTTCTAATTTTTGTAAGAATGATATCATTACCCGCTAACAAAGCCTTTCTAATATAAATAAACATATATACTGGATTTCTAGATAACATCTTAATTTCATCTGTTACTATTACCCCATTAAAACCACATATTTCTCTAACATATTTAGCAATAAACTTTTTTGATATACTAGCAGGTAACATTCTTGTAAGTCTTCGTATTACAAGATGTCCTATCATCATTACATCGATATCTTTAGCCATCTTTCTAAATGGTGTCATATGTTTATTGACTACATTTTGATAATTAAATATATATGGTGAAATAATATGTGGATCTATCTTACTGATGCCTTGTCCAGGAAAATGCTTACATACCGATATAATACCCTCTTCGTGCATTCCTTTCATATATTCATAACCATACCCAATAATATCATTAACTTCACCATAAAAGCATCTCTTATATAACGCCCTACATCTAAGTTCATTATCAATATCAAGTACCGGTGCCAAATTCATATTGATGCCGCTCTCTTTAAGAATCATACCAATTGCTTTAGCAGCATCATATACCATATTAGCTCTAGATATATCATGCATATTACATACATTTTCTATTTCTTTAGGAATACGATTAACTATTCCACCTTCCTGATCTATAGCAATAAATAATGGTAACTTATTATCCTTATTAGCTAATTTTATTTTTTTAATAACATCTAACATATCCTGATACGTTTTATAATTCTTTTTATATAGAATTACTCCACCTATCTTATATTTTTTTATAAAATAAATAATATCATCTATATTATTAGAATTAATCCCCAAAATAAACTTCTGTGAGATTTTTTCTTCCAATGATAAATTCATAATATCACCAACTAAATTATATCTTATTTTCTCTTTTTAGTAAATAAAAACTACGCAAAGCGTAGTTTCTATTCTATGTCTATATCATAGTTCTCATAATCATAATCAACTTTTTTAGTATCCTCATGATATATTCCACCAGTAACAGCCTTTATTCTAAATTTACTTGCCTTGCTAGATGAATCACAATATAGATATCCCGTTACTGTTTCACCAGATGCTATTTCGGCAGGAATAGCATCCACATAATCAGCTAATCGATCATTATAGCATTTTCCTAATTTCAAGTCCTTATCACTATATAATTCATATATGTGACGAGAGGTATCTGTAGTGACTAACCTATTATTTGTAATAGAAGCATTAATTCTATATATATACATGCCATTATCATTAACTTCTTCGATAGTATATACATGCCATGGCTGATTATATGAATCAATAGTAAATGCTTTATCAATATTATATGTCTTAGTAGTATGTACATAATCATTCGGAGGTTCATCAAGAATATTTCTATTTTTGCTTTTAATAATTAATGCTGCAAATGTAAACAATATTGCAAGAATTACTAAAATATACAAGATTTTAATCATTTTCTTCATTCTACCACCGCCTTATGATGAACAATAATATTTTTTCTTAGTATTTATGCTATTGCTATTACAATATGTATATTGTGATGTAGGACAAGAAGCATTAGAAGATGATATATCTTTTTCTTCTTTGTATACACACCTATAACCATCTACTAAAACATGAGCACCAGGTCCTGTCTGACTACCTTCAGAACAGTTATAAACTTCACACGACCAAGTTCCATAGCCATTGTTTACACAAGGCCAACCACACATTTGATTACAAGTGGTTTCAGATTTAGATTGATACTCAATATCTATGACAATATCTGCAAGATATTCATCGTAATAACACTGCTTACCATACCAGTAAAAAGTATATGTATTTGAAACGGTTTTGCCATTGCCAGCATTATCTTGACAATAAAGTGTAGCTGTTTGTGCGCCACCAACAGTAGATGTAGCACGGCCGGTAAGTGAACTGCCGCCATCACTAAGTTCATATGCAGAACCATTAAACTTATAAGAACTTTTTGAGCTTGAAAGTCCAGATGCATTATCAGTACATTCTACCACAACTTTTGTACCAACACCCTGTCCTGCATCAGAAAGCCACATAGAAGCAGTTGGAGCAGTTTTATCTATTCTAATTGTAAACGATGTTTCAGCACAATTGTTAGAATAATCACATATTTTATAATATCCCGTTCCATTTCTCTCGGCAGACCATGGATCATTGGCATATGTTGTAGTACTAGTATTAACAGGATTTACAGTTTGCCAACCACTAGCATTAGTTCCAGTTGCCTTCCACTGCAATGTACTAGGATTAATACCACTACCAGAATCTGAAAAAGTAACTGTTGCAACAACATTTTGATTCGTCCATCCGCCATTATAATTACTACCATTGACTTTTAAGGATACCGATATTGCCGGAGGAGTAGTATCAGGTAAAGTAGCTCCACCGCTAGAAATTATCTCGCTAGCATCTACAGTAAACTTACCACCACTTGCAGTAATTGCAGTATCCCCATGCTTTAATGTTGCCGTACCATTGTAGCCGGAATCTATTGTTGCTTTTGCCCATACTGATGTACCGGATAGCATTACGGTCTTACTTGTAAATGCCGTGCCTGTAGCCGAACTTGTAGAATCATATCTCGTAGTTAATGTTGTGCCTGTACCTTGACTCCTCGTTATCGTATAAGCGGTAATTGTCGCCGGCTTAGCCGAAACTTGACCGCCAGTTTTAGCGTTCTTTACCCATACATAGTATGTTCCAGCTGCAGTTATATCAGGACTAGTTGTACTCGTTGTCC
>JAEEGI010012978.1_pt1 | contig 17730 bp, 13 predicted proteins | sample 8958751 | NCBI WGS metagenome assembly JAEEGI01 (sample SAMN16246545, study PRJNA631951) | gut metagenome | biome: gut microbiome; feature: rumen; material: KS-attached | host: Bos | place: Iran: Karaj | collected 2018-10 | reverse complement strand
AACGCGATCGACATCGCGGCGGAAATCGGTCTCGGCAAGAGAACCAACACCGTGCTGCAGTCCGCGTTCTTCTCGCTGGCGAAGGTCTTGCCCGCCGAAGAAGCGATCGGTTATATGAAAGAAAAAGCCCAGAAGTTCATGAAGAAGGGCAAGGAAATCGTTGAGATGAACGAAAAGGCAATCGACGCCGGCGCGTCCGCCTATGTCAAGATCGACGTCCCCGCCGAATGGGCGAACGCCGAAGACGGGGAAGCCGCTCCCGCGAGCGAAGGCGCCGAGAAGCTCGTCAAGATGGTCGATTCCATCATGAAGCCGGTCGGTCTGATGAACGGTGATTCGTTGCCCGTTTCCGCGTTCGAAGACCACGCCGACGGTACGTTCGAACAGGGCGCTTCCGCTTACGAAAAGCGCGGCGTCGCCGTTCTGGTACCGGAATGGAACGCCGCCACCTGCGCGCAGTGCAACCAGTGCGCTTATGTCTGCCCGCACGCGACGATCCGTCCGTACTGCCTGACCGCAGAAGAAGCTGCGGCTGCGCCGGAGAACGCGATCATCGTCGACAAGAAGGCCGGCAAGGGCAAGGGCGTTTACAAGTACACGCTTGCCGTTTCCCCGTTCGACTGCATGGGCTGCGGCGTCTGCGTCGGCGTTTGCCCGACCAAGTCGCTCAAGATGGTCTCGAGAGAGAGCCAGGACGCCATGCAGCCGGTGTTCGATTACATGGTCAAGAACGTCACTGTCAAGGACGACGTGGCCGACAACACCGTGATCGGTTCCCAGTACAAGACCCCGCTGCTTGAGTTCTCGGGCTCCTGCGCCGGCTGCGCCGAAACCGCGTATGCCCGCCTGATCACCCAGCTCTTCGGCGACCGGATGTATATCTCCAACGCGACCGGCTGTTCCTCCATCTGGGGCGGCCCGGCTGCCACCTCTCCCTACACCGTGGACGCGAAGGGTCACGGTCCCGCGTGGGCGAACTCGCTGTTCGAAGACAACGCGGAGCACGGCTTCGGCATGCTGCTCGGCCAGAACGCGATCCGCAACGCGCTGATCGCCAAGACCGAGGCTCTCATCGCTGTGCCGTGGGCGCGTCCGGAGCTCAAAGAAGCCGCTCAGGCGTGGCTCGACACCAAGGCTGACGGCGAAGCGAACAAGGCTGCCGCCGACGAATACGTCAAGACGCTGATGGCCTCTGTCTCCACCGTGGACGAAGTCCTCGAAAAGCTCGCGGATCCCGCGCAGCGCGCCCACTTCGGCGACGGCGCCGACGCGATGGAAGCGCACTTCAACGAGCTCAAGGCCGCCGACAAGCAGTTCTGCGACTGCGAAGCCTGCACGCTCGCGCTCGACATTCTCAAGAATAAGGAATACCTCGCCAAGAAGTCCGTCTGGATCTTCGGCGGCGACGGCTGGGCCTATGATATCGGCTTCGGCGGCGTGGACCATGTCCTTGCCTCCGGCGAAGACGTCAACATCATGGTCTTCGATACCGAAGTGTATTCCAACACCGGCGGTCAGGCGTCCAAGGCGTCGCAGATCGGTCAGGTCGCGCAGTTCGCTGCGGCAGGTAAGTCCATTGCCAAGAAGAGCCTGTCCGAGATCGCGATGAGCTACGGCTACGTCTATGTCGCGCAGATCGCCATGGGCGCGAACATGAATCAGACGATCAAGGCGATCGCCGAAGCGGAAGCCTATCCGGGTCCGTCGATCATTATTGCCTACGCGCCGTGCGAGATGCACTCCATCAAGGGCGGCATGGTCAACTGCCAGAACGAAATGAAGAAGGCCGTCGAGTGCGGCTACTGGAACCTGTTCCGCTTCAATCCGGCGCTCAAGGCCGAAGGCAAGAACCCGTTCACCCTCGACAGCAAGCCCGGCGTGAAAGAGAACTACCGTGCCTTCCTGCTGAACGAAGCGCGCTACTCCGCGCTGACCCGCGCCTTCCCGGAGAGAGCCGAAAAGCTCTTCACCGAAGCCGAAGACAAGAGCGTGGAACGCTACGAGCACCTGCTTCGTCTGAAGGATCTCTACGCGCCCGCGGAATAATCCAATTCAAAAAAAAGCGCCTCTGCGGAGGCGCTTTTTTTCGTGCACAGTACGCAGTGCACAGTGACGCGGGGAGGGGAATATTGCAACGGCAAACGGCGTGCCGCGCAGGACGCTGAAAAAATAGACTTGCATTATCTTGCAGAATGTTGTATAATATACCCGATTGTAAATGTGTCGCCGTCATTTTGCGGCCTGCACATGAAAGGAAGATGTATCATGGTACGCAATAAAGTCAAGCTTTCCATTGCCGGTTCAGAGTTTTCCGTCATCACCGAAGACGATGTGAAGTATGTTGCCGAGCTCGGAAAAGATGTGGACCTCGCCATCGCGAAGACGATGAAAGAGAACCCGCACGTCTCCGTGACCCAGGCGGCGGTGCTGACCACGCTGAACTACGCCGACGAATACAAGAAGGCGACCACGACCGCGGATCATCTGCGCGAGCAGATCAAGGACTATCTCGACGACGCTTCCAACGCGAAAAGCAAAGCCGACTGGGCGCGGCATGAAGCCGAAAAGGCGAAGCGCGATCTGGAAAACGCGAACCTCGAGATCGACCGGCTCAAGGCGCAGCTCGCCTCCGTCCTCGATCAGATCTCCGGCGTTTGATGAAACCGCAGCCGGAACTTTTGGCGCCTGCCGGTTCGCCTGCCGCCGTTACGGCTGCCGTGCGTGCCGGCGCGGACGCGGTCTACCTCGGTACCAAAGAGTTCAACGCCCGCCGCGGCGCGGACAACTTTGACGACGCCGCGCTCGAAGCCGCGATACGCTATTGCCGCCTGCACGGCGTCAGGGTGCATATCACGCTCAATACGCTCGTTTCCGACGCAGAGCTGTCGCAGGCGAAAGATGTCATCAGGCACGTTTGCGCTTTGGGCGCAGACGTGCTTATTTTGCAGGATCTCGGGCTTGCCGCGCTGGCAAAGCAGTGCGCGCCCGACCTGGCCCGCCACGCATCGACCCAGATGTCGGTCCAGACGAAGGCGGGGCTGGCGCTGCTGAAGGCGCTCGGCTACAGCCGTGCCGTCCTCCCGCGCGAACTGACGAAAGCGGAGATCGCCGACCTGCGGGCGAGTACCGACCTCGAACTCGAACTGTTTATCCACGGCGCGCTGTGTATGTGCGTTTCGGGGCAGTGCCTGATGAGCGCGATGCTCGGCTCGCGCAGCGGCAACCGCGGGCTATGCGCCCAGCCGTGCCGTCTGCCGTTTTCGGCGGATGAGAGCGAACGCTACGACCTCAGCCTCAAGGACCTCTCACTGATGGACCGGCTGGAGGAGCTCGCCGGGCTCGGCGTCGATTCATTCAAGATCGAAGGGCGGATGAAACGCCCGGAATATGTCGCTGCCGCCGTGACCAATGCGCGCGCCGCGCTGAGTGGCAAACGGGACGCCGCCGCGGCGGAAGCCCTGCGCGCGGTCTTTTCGCGGCAGGGATTCACCAGCGGCTATTACGACAACGCGCGAAGCAAAGAGATGTTCGGTGTGCGGACCAGAGAAGACGTCACCGCCGCGACGAAGCCGGTGCTCTCGTCGCTCGCGCGGCTCTATGAAAAAGAACGCGCCGACGTCCCCGTGTCATTCGAACTGACGATCCGGACCGGCGAAACGCCGACCCTGACCGCGACGGCAAGAGGGGAAAGCGTCACCGTCCGCGGTAATACGATCCCCGAACCCGCGAGAGAAAAGCCGCTGACCGCAGAAGGTCTCACCCAGCGGCTGCAAAAATGCGGCGGCACGGCGTTCTATGCCGACCGTGTGATCGTGTCTCTTGACGAAGGGCTGATCGTTCCCGCAAGCGAGATCAACGCGCTGCGCCGCAACGCCCTCAAAACCCTTGAAAATGCCCTTTCATCTGTAAAGCCTTTAGGCTTTACAGATATACAAATCCCGTTACATTCTTCCAATCTGGAAAGAAACGTGCCCGACCGGCGGCCGGACACAAACATAGGCGGCAGATTGCCGCGCTACCGGCTGCGGCTGGAGTCGCCGGCGCAGATTCCACAGGATCTTTCGAATGTGGAAAACTTATATTTCCCGCTGGAATGCGAGGAAAAGCTCGTGGAAAAAGTGCAAAACTGCCCGATTTCACTGGGTGTAGAGCTTCCGCGGGGCATTTTCGGCAGGGAGGCGGAAGTTGAGCGACTGTTGAAACACGCGAAAGAAAACGGCGTCAAAATCGCCTATTGTCCGACGCTCGACGCCGTCGCGCTCGCAAAAAAATACGGATTTGAGATCCACGGCGGCTTCGCGCTGCACTGTTTCAACAGTCTGAGCGCCGCCGTTCTGGAAGGCTTAGATGTAAAGTCTTTGACCTTGTCGACTGAACTGACGCTGGTGCAGGCGGCGGCGATTGAAACGACCCTGCCGCGCGGGCTGATCGCCTACGGGCGGCTGCCATTGATGCTGACCCGCAACTGTCCGATCCGCAATGTCACCGATTGCAGGACGTGCGGACGCAGCCGTTTCCTGACCGACCGCAAGGGGGTTCATTTTCCGGTGCGCTGCCGCTTTGGCTGCGCCGAGATTTTGAACGCCTACCCGATCTGGCTCGCTGACCGGCAGCGGGAATTGCGGAACATGGACTTTCTGACGTTTTATTTTACCGACGAATCCCGCGCGGCGGTCGACGCCGTGCTGGACGCTTACCGAAAAGAAAAAGCCGCGAAGGGCGACTTCACCCGCGGCTTATATTACAGAGGAGTCGAATAAGGAGGAGCAGCTATGCCGAAACGCAGCGACTATCTTTCGTGGGACGAATACTTTATGGGAATCGCCATTCTGTCGTCCTACCGCAGCAAGGACCCCAGCACGCAGGTGGGCGCCTGCATCGTCAACGACCACAACAAGATCATGTCCGTTGGGTACAACGGTTTCCCGATCGGCTGCAGCGACGACCAGTTCCCGTGGGAACGCGAGGGCGACGCCTACGACACGAAGTACCCCTACGTCTGCCACGCCGAGCTGAACGCGATCCTCAACAACGCCGGCGCGAACCTGGCGGGTTGCCGGATCTATGTGGCGCTGTTCCCTTGCAACGAATGCGCGAAGGCAATCATTCAGTGCGGGATCCGCGAGGTGGTCTATCTGTCGGATAAATACGCCGACACGCCGATGACCCGCGCCAGCAAGCGGATGTTCAACGCCGCGGGTGTCAAGCTGACCAAACTCGAGCCGAAGCGCAAGAGCATTGTGATCGACCTTGACGAAACAAAGGTGTAATTGAGTGTGCAGTTTGCAGTTTGCAGTGTGCAGTGATAATTTGGAATTTGGAATGTGGAATTTGGAATTGGGTGGAGATCCCGGCATTTTTCAATAAAAAACTACACACTTCACACTCCACACTAAAAAAGCCGCCCGACGGGCGGCAACTGTTCACTGTGCACTGCGCACTGTGCACTCAAATTACGGCATGACGACCGAAACGGTGACGACGTCGTCGCGGCTGTTGAAGAAGCGGAGGATCTCCTTTGTGTCAAGACGGTACGACGCACGCAGCGACAGGTCGTAGGAGACATGGCCGTTTTCTTTGGTTGACATTTTCATATCGACCAGGTGGATGGACCATTCCTTGAGCTGTTCGTCCAGCGCGTCCTGAAAATCCTTGCTTTGCAAAACAGTGAACGAGATCTGGTAGCGCGGCATGGATTCCGAACCGATCTTGAACTTGTGCAGCAGGAACTGGAACAGCGCGATCAGAAGCGTCGTGACGATGCCGAGAATATACAGGCCGCTGCCGATGGCAAGGCCGATCCCGGACGTCGCCCAAAGTCCCGCCGCCGTGGTCAGACCGCTGACGGAGCCCTTGTTCTTGAAAATGACGCCGGCGCCGAGAAAGCTGATACCGCTGACGACCTGCGCCGCAAGACGCGCCGGGTCGGTGCCGCGGACGCCCTCGAAGAACATGCCCGTACTGGTTGCCATATCGGTGAAGCCGTATTTGGAAACCACCATGATCAGCGCCGAAGCCGCGCAGACGATCACGTGCGTACGCAGACCCGCGCCCTTGAAGCGGCGGCTGCGCTCATAGCCGATGACGGCGCCGCTGCCCATCGCGAGGACGATACGCAGGACGCACTCGAGCAGCATCATGACACTGATACGGTCGCTTGCATAAAGAGGAAACATACCATCAAGTCCTTTTAGCAAAAAAATCCGCGTGCCGCGGTCTTCTTGGATCACACTTCATTTTATAACAAAACCATTAAAAATGCAACCTTTTTCTGTCGGTTTTTTTACAACCGCCAAAACTTTTCCAAAAGCACTGACAAACGGGAGATACACGATGCACAGAATCTTTTGCTTTTTGCTGTCGCTGCTGCTGCTTTGCGCGGGCGTCACGCCGGCGTTCGCGGCATCGGAGGAGACCGCCCTCGGGCAGGTCCAGAACGTGACGACGTCGCTCGAAGACGGAACGAACGTCGCGCTTCAATGGGACGCGGTCCCGGACGCGACGGGATACAAGGTCCAGCTGTTTCGCGAAAACAGCGGCAAATACAAGACCGTTGTGACGACGACGGCGACGAAGGCGGCGGTCTTTTCGCTCGACAAGGGCAAGACGTGGCGCTTTCGCGTGCGCGCCTTTCATAAGGAAGACGGCGTTGTCACCTGGGGCGAGCCGAGCGCGGACGCTTTTGCCGTGACCGCGCCGGGAAAGCTGAAGGGGCTGACCGTGTCCGACCTTTCCAAAGAGACGGTGACGCTCTCGTGGAAGGCGACAAAGGGCGCGACGCATTACGAAGTCTTTCTCTATGACGACGCGAAAGAGGACTTCCGGCTCTACGGACTGAGCGGCTATCTCCAGATGACCGTGAAAAACCTCTCACCGAACAGCGCCTACCGCTTCAAGGTGCGCCCCTTCCGGCTCGACAAGGGCAAATACGCGGCGGGGGAGATGAGCGGAGAACTTTCGGAAACGACTGATACCAACGGTCTGCCGCATACTGAATGGCAGGCGGTCAAGGCGTACAACGCCGCGCTGAACGCCGCAAAGAGCGGCGGCTCTTACCGCCTGACGCAGAAGAAGACCGTCAAGACGACGAAGCACAGCGTTTCGCGCGCCGCTTTCGACGGGACGGCAGATAACCTGATGCGGCTGTTCTCCGGCTCGCGCACGCGCCGTTATACGCTCAAAAACGGCAAAACTTCCGACGGCGACACGGCGCTCTCGCTGCTGCCGCCGTTTGGAAAAACGCTCGCGCTGACGCCGAACGACCTCAAGTCGTTCACCGCCGAAAAGAAAGAGGGCGGGGGCTATGTGCTGACGCTGACGCTGAACGAAGACGTCTCTCTCTTTGAAAACGGAAAGACGAGCCGCCCGCAGGTCCTTTCCAAGGCGACGGACTATCTGCGCTTTGAAAAGCTCGACACCACGCCGATCCGCCTGACTTCGGGCAAGGTGTTCTACGACGCCGCGACGCTGGAACTGACGCTCGACCGCAGCCACGAAATGACGGCGCTGAAGACGCGGGTGCGCGCCGCGCTGCAGCTCGATTGCTATGCCGCGTCCGTCCCGTTCACCGCCGCCGTCGCCTACGACTGCAAGGAGCAATATACGATTGAAAAATAATTTCGCTTTTTTTGCGTGAAGTATTGCAAGAAGGCGCAGAATTTGATAATATAATGAGTGGTATGCAAGTCAGGCGGATGCGTCTGCCTGTACCAATTCTAAAGTCCGAAAGGAGAAAAAGCAACATGAATTATTCACATGAAGTCGAAAGAATGTGCATGGTCGCGAAGGGACCGCACCACGGACCGGCGCCCATCCCCGAAGAGGGCAAATGGGTCAAGGCGTATGAGATCAAGGATATCTCCGGTTTCACACACGGCATCGGCTGGTGCGCGCCGCAGCAGGGCGCCTGCAAGCTTTCGCTCAATATCAAAAACGGCATCATCGAAGAAGCCCTCGTCGAAACGATCGGCTGCTCCGGCATGACGCACTCCGCCGCGATGGCGAGCGAGATCCTGCCCGGCAAAACGATCCTCGAGGCGCTCAACACCGACCTTGTCTGCGACGCGATCAACACCGCGATGCGCGAGCTGTTCCTGCAAATCGTTTACGGCCGTTCGCAGTCCGCGTTCTCCGACGACGGTCTGACCGTCGGCGCGGGTCTCGAAGACCTCGGCAAGGGTCTGCGTTCCCAGGTCGGCACGATGTACGGCACCAAGCTCAAGGGTACGCGCTATCTCGAGATGGCGGAAGGCTACGTCACCCGCATGGCGCTCGACGCGGACGATCAGGTGATCGGCTACGAATTCGTTTCGCTCGGCAAGATGACCGACTTCATGAAGAAGGGCGACGACGCGAACACAGCGTATGAAAAGGCGAAGGGCACCTACGGCCGCTTCGCGGACGCCGTGAAGTATATTGATCCCCGCAAGGAATAAGGAGGTAAGAAGAGATGGCTTTGTTTGAAAACTATGAAAGACGCGCGGACAAGATCCTCGCCGTTCTGAAAGAATACGGCATTTCTTCGATCGAAGAATGCAAAGAGCTGACATTGGCAAAGGGCATCGACGTGGACAAGATCGTCCGCGAGACCCAGCCCATCTGCTTTGAAAACGCCGTCTGGGCCTACACCGTCGGCTGCGCGATCGCGCTCAAGAAGGGCTGCACCAAGGCTGCCGACGCGGCCGCCGCGATCGGCGAAGGTCTGCAGTCGTTCTGCATCCCCGGCTCCGTCGCCGAAAACCGCAAGGTCGGCCTCGGCCACGGCAACCTCGGCAAAATGCTGCTTTCGGAAGAGACCGAATGCTTCTGCTTCCTTGCCGGTCATGAGAGCTTTGCCGCCGCGGAAGGCGCGATCAAGATCGCCCTCAACGCGAACAAGGTTCGCGTAAAGCCTCTGCGCGTCATTCTGAACGGTCTCGGCAAAGACGCCGCCATGATTATTTCCCGCATCAACGGCTTCACCTATGTGAAGACTGAGTTCGACCCCTATAAGGAAGAAGTGACGGTCGTTTCCGAAACGCCGTATTCCGACGGCCCGCGCGCGAAGGTCCGCTGCTACGGCGCCGACAACGTCCCCGAAGGCGTTGCGATTATGCGTCTGGAGAACGTCGGCGTTTCGATCACCGGCAACTCCACCAACCCGACCCGCTTCCAGCATCCGGTTGCCGGCACCTATAAGAAATGGTGCACCGAAAACGGCGTGAAGTACTTCTCCGTGGCGTCCGGCGGCGGCACAGGCCGTACCCTCCATCCGGACAACATGGCTGCAGGCCCGGCGTCCTACGGTATGACCGACACCCTCGGCCGTATGCATTCCGACGCCCAGTTCGCCGGCTCCTCCTCCGTGCCCGCCCACGTGGAAATGATGGGTCTCATCGGCATGGGCAACAACCCGATGGTCGGCGCGACCGTCGCGTGTGCAGTTGCCGTGGAAGAAGCTTCGAAATAAGCAGGACTGCCGCATTTCGCGAAGAACAAAAAGAAAAACAAATAACCATGAAAGAAAACAGAGCGCAGGAACGACCTGTGCTCTGTTCTTTTACGTTTCTTTGGATGGGCTGCGCCCATACCCGATTGTATGTTTTTCTTTTTTCGACGTTTTTTCGCCATCGGCGTGCAAGAGCACAGCCTTCGGCCGAAGAAAACGCCGTCTTCATCGAAACCCGGCAGCCCCGGCAGGGTGGTACAGTGCACAGTAAGCTGAGTTTACAGTGATGAGACGGTCATTTCTGTGAAACGACCGTCGTTTTCAACTTGCCGCAGGCAATCATAACTGCCGCGAAGCGGCATCCTAACTGCGGCGCAGCTGCATCTGAACTGCTATCTGATAAAATTCGTCCACGCGTGTTTTTCTTTTTCTGGCAGGCCGAACGCCTCTTTGCCGAGCGCGATGCTCTTCATCAAAAACGCCATGTTGCGCGCGAGGGTCCGCATGGTCTGTTTGCCCTCTTCGTCGGCGTCCGCTTCGCCCGGCGCGCCGCCGTGGATGCTGTTCCAGTACTGGCTCGACGCCACGGGCATGCCGCTGATCGTGAAATACTTGTTCAGCCTGTCGAAGCTCGCTGTGGTGCCGCCGCGCCGCGCGCAGACCACCGACGCCCCGACCTTCATCGTCTTGTCAAAGCCGGTGCTGTAAAACAGCCGGTCGGCAAAGGCGGTCAGCGTCGCGTTCGGTCCCGCGTAATAGACGGGCGAAGCGAGGACCAGTCCGTCGGCGTCTTGAAAAACCGCCGCCGCTTCGTTGACCGCGTCGTCAAAGACGCACTTGCCCGTTTTGCCGCAGCCGCCGCAGGCGGCGCAGCCGCGGATCGCCTGTGCGCCGATGTGCATCGTGACGACTTCGATCCCTTCTTGTGTAAAGACCTGTTCCATTTCGCGCAGCGCCAGCGCGGTGTTGCCGTTCTTGTGCGGGCTGCCGTTGACCAGTAATACCTTCATACAAAGTCTCCTTTCAAAAAAGCCGCCGATGGGGACCGGCGGCATATCGTTTCGTTTTATCTTATGCGGGAAGCTTCAGTTTGTCAAGATGGAGCGCTTCCTTGAAGTTGTCGACCGAGCGGTACAGCTTGTTGACGATGCCCGCCAGCCCCTTCCAGAACGGAGAAGCGTTCGATTCCGCCGGCGCCGGCTCGCTGTAAAGGAAGTGCCCGTCCTTGTCGTAATGGTAGATGTACGCGCCGCTGACGACGCTTTCGGCAACCTTCAGCGACGGATCGTTGAACTGGGTGTACGGCGGCAGGGAGTAGATGTCCTTGACGTTGCCGAGAATCAGCTTGGACGCGAAGTCCTTGATGTCCTCGCGGAAGTTCATATAGGTGTGACCGACACCCTTGAAGAACCAGGTGTTCTCCGGCAGCGCGCAGGTCGACGCGTCGATCATGCCGTCGGGCGACAGGTGGTTGTGGTCCGGGTCGCTGCAGACGGTGCCTTTCGCGACGTAGCCTTCGCCGAGCGTTTCGCCGATATTCGCGTAGGTCGCGCCGAGACCGGAGGAGTAGGGCGTCAGCAGCTCGTCGGAATTGATGTTGCCGGAGCCGAACAGCATGGGATAGATGTTGCCGACGCCGTAGCACGAGACGATGTGGATCGACATCCCGTCCGCGAGGAGCTTTTGCAGCGTGCCGGGCAGCGCTCTTCTCGCCGCATCATAGGCATCGCACTCCGCGCGCAGAGCGGCGTGGGCTTCGTCGCCGAGATACTGGTCCTTCGCCTTGGCGTAATCCGCGGCGGGGCAGAGCGCCCACATCATGGAGCTGTTGACCACCAGCAGCTGGCGCACTTCCTCGAGTGCCACGCGCAGGACCTTTTCGACGACGCGGCTCGGCAGCGCCATCCGCAGCGCCAGCGAGATCTGGTAGCCGGTGTCGCCCGGCAGCAGCGCGGGCAGCACGGTCTCGTGGTCATAGTTGACGTCGTAGATCGTCACATTGTCGGTCATCACATCGCCGAGGATCTGCGCGCCGTCAAAGGCGGGGATCACGGCGACGATCTTTTCAATATACTTGATATCCTCGGGATAGTCCGCGAGGTACTGCGTCAGCACGGTCCCGCCCTGGCTGACCGGAACAAGCATCACCTTTTCGGCGCCGGTCTGCGGGAGCACGATCTCTTCGATATAGCGGTGCAGCCCTGCCGCGACCTGTTTGATGGAGCCGAAGGAATCGTATGAGTAATAGTAGCGCACGTCGTTGTAATCGTCGAGCCCGTGGATCGCGATATGATGCTGGACCTCCGCCTGCTTTTCGGGCGGGAGATCGCTGTACGCCGCGTCGTAGGGCGTCACGATCCGCTCATAGACGGGCGTGCCGTCGGGGTTCGTTTTGAACGGCTTGAAGATGTCGTCCACCACGCTCGTGACCGCCTTTGTCAGCTGCAGGTCGCTGCGGGTCAGAATGCTCGCGACGCCGGGGGCGAGCACTTTTTTCAGAATGCTTTCCACATTCAGCCCGGGCAGTTCAAACGCGTTGATCATGCCGAGATACTCGTCGCCGTCATAGACCTTCGTTTCACTCTGTCCAAAGCCGGGAATCAGTACGATCGGGGTCTTCTGCTGCGTCACGTCTTCGGCAAAGGCGAACGCCGTGCAGCAAAGCACCAGCAAAAGCGAAAGCAGCACGCAAAGCAGCCGTCTCATCTGTGTCTTCATATTTCTCATCCTCCCGTCCGGCTGAAGCCGGTATTCAATACATTCAGTATAGCACTTACAGAAAAGCCGGTCAAGAAAAAGTTGTAAAATTCACGCGGAAATTTCGCGCCCTTTGCCGCGCGGTGAAGAGCGCCGCCGCCAGCGCAAATAACTTTCATTTTTTGCGCGCAGATACTTGCAAAAGGGACGGAGAATCAGTATAATATAGTAGAATGCGGTAGTATGGAGAATTTACGGAGCTTCGGCACAGCCGATGTACTACGCGATCAAATGTACCTATGAAAGGAAAGATCACTATGCTCAACAACGCACCGACCAAAAACCCGACCATTCTTGCGTGGCTCGAAGACAAGCTGGACCTTGTCAAGCCCGACAAAGTCGTCTGGATCGACGGCTCGAAAGAACAGACCGAAGCGCTGCGCGCCGAAGGCTGCTCCACCGGCGAAATGATCAAGCTCAACCAGGAGCTGCTGCCGGACTGCTATCTGCACCGTACCGCCGTCAACGACGTCGCCCGTGTGGAAGCGAGAACATTCATCTGCACCCCGACCGAAGAAGAGGCCGGTCCGACCAACCACTGGATGGATCCCGCCAAGTGCTACGAGATGCTCTATGACATCGCGAAGGATTCCTACAAGGGCCGTACCGCCTATATCATTCCCTATTCCATGGGTCCCGTCGGCTCCCCGTTCTCCAAGGCGGGCATCGAGCTGACCGACTCCATCTACGTTGTGCTGAACATGCTCATCATGACCCGCGTCGGCTTTGACGTGCTCGATTGTCTGGGCGACAGCGACGACTGGGTGCGCGGTCTGCACTGCAAGTGCAACATCGACGCCGAAAAGCGTTACATCTGCCAGTTCCCGCAGGACAACACCATCATCTCCGTCAACTCCGGCTACGGCGGCAACGTGCTGCTGGGCAAAAAGTGCTTCGCGCTGCGCATCGCGTCCTATCAGGGCAAGATGGAAGGCTGGCAGGCTGAGCACATGCTGATTCTCGGCGTTGAGAATCCCAAGGGCGAAATCAAATACGTCTGCGCCGCGTTCCCCTCGGCCTGCGGCAAGACCAACCTCGCCATGATGATCCCGCCCGAAGGCTACAAGGCGAAGGGCTACAAGGTCTGGACCGTCGGCGACGATATCGCCTGGATCCGCAAGGGCCCCGACGGTCGCCTGTATGCGATCAACCCCGAAAACGGTTTCTTCGGCGTGGCGCCGGGCACCAATATGAAGTCGAACCCCAACGCGCTGCTTTCCACGAAGAAGGGCGCCATCTTCACCAACGTCTGCCACAACCTCGACAACAACACCGTCTGGTGGGAGCGTCTGGACAAGAACCCGCCCGAAAACGCCATCGACTGGACCGGCAAGCCCTGGAACGGCAAGGTCGACACCGACCGTCCGGGCGCCAACCCGAACTCCCGCTTCACCGCGCCGGCCAAGAACTGCCCGTGCCTGAGCAGCGAGTTTGAAAATCCGCAGGGCGTGCCCATCTCGGCGTTCGTCTTCGGCGGCCGCCGCGCCAAGCTCGCGCCGCTGGTCTATCAGTCCCGCGACTGGAACCACGGTGTGTTCGTCGGCTCGATCATGGCTTCCGAAACCACGGCTGCCGCAACGGGCGCCGTCGGCGTGGTTCGCCGCGACCCGATGGCCATGCTGCCGTTCTGCGGCTACAACATGGCTGATTACTGGCAGCACTGGATCGACATCGGCGCCGGCCTCGATCCCGAAAAAGCGCCGAAGATCTTCAACGTCAACTGGTTCCGCAAGAACGACAACGACGAATTCATGTGGCCGGGCTTCGGCGACAACCTGCGCGTGCTGGAATGGATCATCAAGCGCTGCGAGGGCAAAGTGGACGCGCAGGAGACCGCCATCGGTTATCTGCCGTTTGCCGAAGACATCAACCTGGAAGGCATTGAAGACGAGGTTTCGCTGGAATCCCTGCGCTCCATTCTGGACGTGGACAAGAAGCGCTGGCTCGAAGACGCCAAGGGCATTGAAGAGTTCTATGCCAAGTTCGGCGACAGACTGCCGAAGGTGCTGCGTGAAGAGCTGGATACGCTCGAAGCAAACTGCGCCGAATAAGCGGACTGCCGCATTTCGCGAAGACTGAAAAGAAAAACGATTCTATTTCAAAAGACAGAGTGCAGGGATCGACCTGCGCTCTGTCTTTTTGCGTTTCAGTCGGATGGGCTGCGCCCATACCCATTTTTGTTTTTCTTTTCTCGACGTTTTTTCGCCCTCGGCGTACACACGTACAGCCTTCGGGCGAAGAAAACGCCGTCTTCATCGAAATCCTGCAGTCCGGTCCGCATTTCCTTTCGCGAAGAGCGAAAAGAAAAACAATAGCGATGAAAAGACAGAGCGCGGGGATCACCCTGCGCTCCGTTCTTTTTCTTGACAACCGCCTGCGATTGTGTTAAACTGGACTTGTGGAATATCCACAAAAGTTTTTATAAAACAAGGAGGCGTTTTTATGCTTTGGGGAGACGGTTCCGCGGCTGCCATGGCGGCGGCGGACGCGGCAAAGGCCGCGGTCAGAAGCACCGGCAATTTCAACTGGACCTTCATCGCGCTGCTTGCGCTGGTGGTCTGCGGCGTCTATGTGCCGCAGATCAAGAAAAAGAACTGGAACGGCGTCTTCGCGGCGCTGGCGCTCTACGGCGTCCACTGGTTCTATGAGATCATGAACGCGGTGATCTGCCATTTCACGGGCTATGCGCTGTGGCACGTTTCGCCCGAAAGCACGAGCTGGATCATTCTGGTCGGCGTGTGCTGGGAGCTGAGCCTGATGTTCTCCATCGCGGGCTTCACGGCGGATCTGCTGCCGGAGGACAAGCACAAAAAGATCTTCGGCATCAACAACCGCATTGTCTTTGCCATCGGCTCGGCGCTGGGCTTCAGCTTGTTCGAAATCTTCCTCGCGTCCACCCCGGCGTTCATCTGGGTCTATAAGTGGTGGGGCTTTCTGCCCGTGTTCATCACGACCTACATCCCGTTCTTCCTCGCGTCCTATCTGATCTATGACGCGAAGCGGCCCACGCAGAAGAAGTTCTGCGCCATCCTCTGGGGCATCGACGTTTTACTGATGGCCGTGCTGATTCCGCTCGGCATCATCTGAAAAAAAGCCGCACGCCGTGCGGCTTTTTTATAAATCGGAATTCAGAATGAAGGCGCGCCGCCTTCGGCGATGCGCAGAAACGAATCTATCTTTTGCCGTTTAAAAGAAGAACAACCGTCACGGCAGTTGCAGCAGCGGGAGCGGGAGCGAATCCCTCTGCCTTCGCGGTAACCCGGTTCAACAGATCCGCATGGCTCCCCGCGCAATTCCGAATTCCGAATCGGCAAACGGGCTGAAATCCCTTTCGGATTTCAGCCCGTTTGCCTCTTTCGTTCCCTGCGGACGGCTATTCATTCCGTTTCGCTTGCAATTCGATCCCGTTTATGATACAGTTAGCACAGAAAGAACCACGAAAAGAGGCGAGCTCATGAACATTGCGCTTTGCGACGACGAAGTCGTTGAAACCCGGCGGATCGCCGCGATGATCGAAGACTATGCCCTGCGCAAGGATTATGACATCCACTGCAAGCAGTTCAACAAAGGCAGCGAGCTTTTGAAAGCGCCGAAGTTCGATCTGTATATCCTCGATTACAAGATGGACGAAATGAACGGCGTGGAGGTGGCCGCGGCGCTCAAGGAAAAGTATGCCCGGGGCGTCACGATCTGCTACCTGACCAACTATGAGAGCGCGGCGGGGGAGGTCATCAACCACCAGATCTATGCCGACGGCTTTTTGCGCAAGCCCGTTTCGCCGGTGCAGCTCTATGAAAAGATCGACCGCTTCTATCTCGCCTCGTTCACCAACCGCCTGCTTTTGAAAAAGGGCACCCAGCAGCACACGGTCTATACCCAGGATATCGTGTATATCGAGGCCGACGGCAAGCGCTCGCTGTTTCATATGAAGGACGGCGTGCAGGACTTCAACTACATGATCTCCGACATGGAGCGCATGCTGCAGCAGGGCGGTTCCTTCCTTCGTGTGCACCGGTCGTTTTTGGTCAACATGGCGCAGGTCGCCTCGTTCGACGCAAAGACGGTGACGTTGAAAGACGGCACGGAGCTGCCGCTCAAGAACAAGAATTTCCGCGCGGTTTACCGAGATTATCTGTTTGAATCCAACACCTGAACGGAGGTGAGCGCATGACTGCGATTTCTTCGGGCATCGGCAATTCGCCCGTGCTCTACGCGGTGCTTTCCGCGCTCAATATGCTGCTGATTACCGCATGCAGCGTTGCCGGAACGGCGCTGCTGTTCCGGCTCCGGCCGCGCAGCCGGTGGTATCTGTGGGCGCTGGCCGCGGTGCTTTCGCTGGCCTTCGGCGGGCTGCGGCCCTGGGCGTTCGGCACGAGCCTGCAGGCGGTGCAGGCGTGGAATGTTGCCACAACGCTGTTGCCCTATCTTTGCGCGCTGTTCCTCTATCCGATCAAGTCGGTCTGGAAGGCGCTGCTCGTGTCGCTCGGCTATGAGTTCGTGGCCGCCGTCAAATACGTGATTCTGCTTTTGTTCTTCAACTATGACAACGACGACGTCAACGACCCGCTGGAGCTCATGGTGGAGCTGCTGCTGGGTGTGGCGGTGCTGCTGCTTCTGGTCTTTCTGGTGCAGCGCTTGCGGGCAAAGGACGAAGCCTTCTCCGTCACGCGCACCGGCGTCACGCTCTATCTGTTGATCGTGGCCACGGTGGTGGTGCTCAGCGTGTCGCTGTCCCTGCTCGGGTCGCACTACACCGAAGAGGACCACGCGCAGTTCGCCTTCACGCTGCTCAACATTCCGCTGTTTGCCGCCACGGCGTCCTACGCGGCGCTGAGCGTTTCCAAAAGCCGCCAGCAGGAGAGGGCCTATAAGGAGCAGCTTAACCAGCAGATCAGGCACTATGAGATGATGGAGAAGATGAACGAGGATCTGCGCGAGTTTCGCCACGATCTGCCCAAGATGCTGCGCCCCTTCGCCGCCTATGTGGAAAACGACGATTCCGCCGCGGCCAAGGAGATTGCGCAAAAGCTCAGCGGCTTTACTGCCGAGCACGGCGTCCGTTTTCACACCGGCAACTACCGGCTGGACACGGTGCTGTTCTGCCAGCAGCAGATTGCGCAAAAGGACGATATCACGATCAACTACGTCTTCGGCAGCGTCTTCCCCGCGGAGGGGATCGACCCCGACGACCTCTACGTGATCTTCCCCAACGCGCTGGACAACGCAATCGAGGCCTGCCGCAAGGTGGAGGGCCCGCGCGAGATCACGATCACCTCAAAAATTGTGGGCGACGAGGTGCTGGTAACGATCACCAACCCTGTGGCCGAAACGGTGCGAACCCACGGCGGGCTGCCGCAGACAAGCAAGCGCGACACGAAGCGCCACGGCTACGGCTTCCGCAGTATGAAAAAAGCCGCTGCAAAATACGGCGGCGACAATCTGGATTTCCGGGTGGAGAACGGGATGTTCATCCTGCGCTTCAACCTGCGGTTCCAGCCAGACGGCACGGTCTGACCGCGCCGTCTGCAGCCGTTTTTCTCCCTTGA
>JAEEGI010012975.1_pt1 | contig 17731 bp, 3 predicted proteins | sample 8958751 | NCBI WGS metagenome assembly JAEEGI01 (sample SAMN16246545, study PRJNA631951) | gut metagenome | biome: gut microbiome; feature: rumen; material: KS-attached | host: Bos | place: Iran: Karaj | collected 2018-10 | reverse complement strand
CCCCATAATTCACAAACTTTTTTATTTGATATTATTTAAATCATTTAAAAAAAAATTAATTATTTGAACTCAAAAAAAAAATAATCAATAATACTTTTAATTAATTTTCTTTTATTTTCTTTAATTTTTCTTTGAGATTCTTTTCTCTAAATAGTGGAAAAAAAATATCTTTTATATAAAATTATCAAAGAAATACTTTAATTTTAATTAAAAAACCAAAAGAATATTATATATTTATTATTATTTACCCATAAATAATAGAATATCTTTTTTTTAATCAGAAAAAGGGATAATATAAAAAAAATGGGAAGTAATAAATCAAAAGAAATAGCTGAGGAATTAAAAAATCAAAAACTACCTTATTCAAAGTATATAATTTGGTTAGATCCAAATATAAATAATAATGAAAATAAACGATTTCAAGAAATGATAAAAAAAGAATTAAAAGAAGGAGATTATTTAAAGACTTTTAATAACGTCGAAGAAGCTATAAATTTATTAAAAACAATTTCATTTAAGAAAACATATGTAATATCAAGTGGAAGTTTTTGTGAGCAGTTTTTTAAAGAATTAAATGAAATCATTAAAGAAATTCATATAATACCAGAAATAATGATCTTTACCTCTGAAAAAAGAAAAAAAGAGATAATAAATAATCCTGAAAAGAATCCATTATTTAATATAAACTTTGTATATACATATTTTGAAAGTATTTTTGATCGACTAAAAACTCCTTATGAAATGAATTATTTTCCAAACATTAATGATAAAAGTGATATGAATGAATCAATAAATGTGATTGATAAAGATTTAGATAATTTTTGTTTTGAATATATTAAAGAAGCAAAAGATTTAATTCTTCCAATAAGATATAGTATGTTTATTTATGAACCTTCAAAAGAAGAAATAATTAGATTAAATCAATTAATGATAGATAAATTTTATTATAATAAGGATTTTGATTCTTTAATAAATCAAACGTTTATTGATGTAGATATTCCAATTGATATTTTAGTAAAATATTGGTTAAGAGCTTATACATTAAATTGTTATTTTTATGAATTTTTGAATCAAGAATTAAAGAGTGGAGCAGATGATTATGATTTGTATACAAGAGTGGTTTATTATGGATTAAAAAATAAAAGTGTAGATTTTTTAACAGATAAACCATTATATAGGGGTTCAATAATTTTTAATGAAGAAGTGAAGGTGATTGAAAATAATTTAAAAAATAAGAAAAAAAAACTTCCTGGTTGTATTTGCTTTAGTAGAATCTTTCTTTCTTTTACTCAAATAATGAATAATGCTTACCAATTTATGGTAAACAAAAAGATTGATGATTCTAAATCTTTTTGTTTTTATTCAATTGATATACCCGAACAATCTGCTTTAAAAGATTTGATAATTTCAAATGCTGATTTAGAAAAATTAACATATTTTAAAGATAAGAAAGAAATTTTATTTTTTCCTTTTTCATGTTTTGAAATCGAAAAAATAGAAAAGAATTCTCTAAAAGATTTATTTTTGAAAAATGATGATTTAAAACAAATGTTTGAAGAAAACAATCCTCAGATTTCATATGAAAACTTAAAATATTATGAAATTAAATTAAATTATTTAGGTAAATATAAAGAAGAAATAGAAAATTTAAAGGATAAAATTCCTGAAACAGAATTTGCAAAAAATCTTTTATCAACAGAAATTGTTGACAAAAATGAAAAACTTCAAGAACAATTTGCTTTTGATATTTCAAAGTATCTCAAAATAAATAATTATATTATAGGAGTTTATAATATAGACAAGAATATAACAAAAAAGAATGTAAAATATGAAATTGATCTTATAAAACCTTCAAAAAAAAATAAAAATGAAATAAATAAATGCGAAATTTATTTACTTAATAAAAGAATTGAATATACAAATAAATATAAATTTTCAAAACCAGGAAAATATAATTTAAAATTTTATTTTTTCAATGATTTATCAGAATTAGATAATTTATTTAAGGATTGTAAATGTTTAACCTCAATAAATTTATTAAATTTAAAAACCAAATTAATCACTAATATGAGTTATTTATTTTTTAATTGTGAATCTTTAGTTAATGTAAAAATGTCAAATATTGATACTAAAACTGTAACAAATATGAGTCACTTATTTCATGGTTGTAAATCCTTAATAAAAATAGATTTATCTAATTTTAATACAAAAGAAGTTACTAATATGAGTCATATGTTTGAAAAATGTATTTCTTTAAAAGAATTAAATTTAGTAAATTTTAACACTGAAAAAGTAATTAATATGGGTTCTATGTTTTCTCAATGTACTTCTTTAGAAAAATTAAATATATCTCGTTTTAAAACTAAAAACGTTACTAACATGAGTTGGATGTTTTCGAGTTGTAGCACTTTAAAAGAATTAAATTTATCTAATTTTAATACTAAAAATGTTACTGATATGAGTTATATATTTAGCAATTGTTCTTCTTTGTTAAATTTAAATTTATCTAAATTTGATACAATAAAAGTTAATGATATGACTAGTATGTTTAGTGGATGTATAAATATGTTGTCTTTAGATTTATCAAATTTTAAAACTGACAATTGTAAACATTTCAATGGAATATTTAATAAATTAAATAAAAATTGTAAATGTCTCACAAAAAATAATAAATTATTAGAATTTCTGAATTAATTAATATTATACTAAATTATAAGATTTTTTAAAGAGAAAGAATTAATATAACTTTTTAAATAAATTTTTAAAAAAAAAATATTTAAAAACAGTTTAAATAAAATATTAAATAATGGTATTTATGAATTTTAATACCAAAAAAAATGAAAAATACATTTTAATGATTCAAATACTTATATTTATGGTTTCAATATTAAAAACATCAGAATTAACATGTGATAAAGTAGCAATATTACCTAAAAATTTTGATAATCTGTTTCCAAATTATCAATATCTTCCAAAAGTTCATTTATTCAATTATTTTTTTTTAACAGAATCAAATACAAATACTATAGAAAATAATTTAAAATTAAAAATTCAAATATCAAATCCATCAGTTTTTAAAATTCAAGTAACTACATTTCATGCAAGAATGAAAGTATCATTTAATGATATTTCTTTTAATGTAAATTCTAATATTCCTTCTGATTATTCTTTATTTGATTTAGATAATTTAATAAATGGAGAAATAACAATCAAATTTACAAATATAATTTTTGAACAAGATTCAATGTCTTTAGAAATGAAAAAAACAATGAGTAGTGATTCTTTCTGTAATGAACCATATATGTTATTAGAAATTGCTTTTGAAAATAAAGATCATTATAAAAAAAGATTACATAATATTCATCAAGAAAATAAAATTTTAACAGATTTAACTAATGAATATTATAAAGTTTTTGAAGAATTAAAAAATGCTGAAATTAAAAGGAAAGGAAAAGATTTATTAGTACAAAAATCAAAAAGACCTATTACTCCTTTTAAATTAAATGTTTTATTTCCAAATTCTGAATTATTTGACTTATATAATATTACAGTTTATAATTCTTTTGATTTAAATGTTCCAATTGAAGATAATATTGATATTACTAATAATACAAATTCAACTAATGATATATCTATTTTAACAAAATATTTCTTAAAGTTTCAAATGTTTAGTGAATTTTTAATCGGAGGTTCATTTAAATTTTTAATAATAAAAAAAAGTGAAATAGAAAATTTAAAAAATTTAAATTGTTTAAATAATGGAAAATGTTTAATTTCAGAAAGGAAATCTAAAAATTTAATAATATTAGAAACAATTTTAACACCAGGAGATTATAAATTATTAATTATTGATATAAATCCTAATTCAAAAATACAAAATGAAATAATTAATTTTATCCCAGTTTCAATAGGAATTAAAGTTAAATTTATGAAAAAAACTCAAAATAGATTTAATTGTAATGGAAAAAGACTTCCAATAACTTTTGATGCTTTATTTAATAAAAATAAAAATTATTTTGAATATAAAGGTGATATAATATTCAATTTAAAGGTTTTATATGATGAATTTTATATATCAATTCCAAATGAAGATAATTATATTTTAAGATTAAATACTTATTATTCAGATGGTAATAATATTAATATTAAAATTTATGAGCTTTTAAATAATGATATAAATAATAGAACACTTTATGTTCAAGGTTCTTTTTGGGGAGGACAAAGTTCAATATTAACTTCTTTGTTAAAAGGAAAAAAATATGCAATTAATTTTGATTATACTTCTTCTTTCTTTTCACAAAATGAAAGAAAAACTTGTGAACTTTTTTATTTAAAATTAGCTTTTGGAGCTATAAATTATTTAAAAAATTTAAATAACATTCCTTTTTTTAAAGAAGAATCTTGCAATGATTATTATAAAAAACCAATAAAAGAGTCTATAAAGGAATTTATGGATTTATTTTCTAAAGAACATTCTAATACTTTCAATTATAAAGATTCAGAATTTGAATTAGTAAGTAAAAATTTGATATCATATAATAATATTGACAAAAGCTTATATAAAGAGTCAATATTAGATTTTAATATTATTTATTCAGAAAAATTTTCAATTGATTTAGATATTAATTTTTATTTAGAAACAATTTCTGATTATATTTCAGGATTAATAATTCCTGTTATTATACCAGTTTATTCAGATAAAGAATTCAATTTATCAAATGAATATTTCAGAAAATTTCTACTTCATAAAAATTCAATAAATATGAGATTAACAAAGGGTAATTATCAATTAATTTTAGTTCATGGATTGAGTCAATTTACTTATTCAAATTCTGAAAATAATTTTATATCAACAAGTGTTTTTTATCAAGACTTAATACCAAAATGTGTTCCTTTTAAATTAAGAATTATTTCAATTTTATTAGATAGTAATAATAGAAAAAAATGGGAATGTAATTTTATAAATTATCATCATATTCCAAAAGAAATTGAATTAAATGAAAAACAAGACAAATATTATTATTTCAATCATCATGTTTTAATTCCTTTAGAAAGATCTAAATTTGAAATTAAAACTCCTGCTTCAAGTAAATTTATTTTAAATGTTAGAGTTCAATTTGAAGATTATTCAGATATTTATTCAATGTCATTAACTTTAAAAAAAAATGGTTTAACTTTAATAAGAGGAAAAAAAGAGATTTTTGAAGAAGGAGAAAAGTCAACAACATATTATTTAAATTATTTACTTGAACCTAATATAAAATATGAACTACATTTTTCAAACAAATATTCTGATTATGGAAAATTTTTTGATAAATGTAGATTAATAACTTTAGAAATAACATTAAATAATATTAATTATATAAAAACTAATTCTTGCATAGATTTGGTTCCTCAAAGAGAAAATATACTTTATTATAGATTAATTGATGAAGATAATTCTCTTAAACAATATAAAGAAGATACTATTATAAATTTTTTTAATGATGATTATAATTCAATGAATAGTAAAGGAGAAATTAAATTAAATAAATATGATATGAATTCAACTTTAACTTCATTAAATTCATTATTTCAATTTAATTTTGATTCAAATTCTAAAAATATGTATTTCACATATGATTTTGAAATTAATTCTGATTTATCCCGAATTACTTTATTATTAGAAACTCCTTTTGGTTTACCTGTTAATTTATTTGCTAAAATTTATTTAATTGAACAAAGGGAAAATTATGGTTTTTTCCCTTTAAGTATATTTAATAATTTAAATAATCCAAATCAAAATAATTCAAAAGCAATATATGAAATATTAGCTACGCAAGATTTAGAAGATGAAAATATATTATCTATTCGAGGTTTACTCTTACAATATGGAAAAGATAAAGTAAAATTTGGGATTAATCCAGGTTTTATAGATAAAAAAATTTTAGATATTTTAAATAATAATTTATGTGTTAGTTTTACAGGTAAAATTATAATAGAAAACAAATCTTATTTATCAAATATAAAAGGAAGCTTTAGTCAAAATGAAAATTGTCCTTACATTGAAATACCAAAAAGTTTAAGTTATCCAGGTTTTATTTCAAAAGATACTCTTTTTTCAATGAATAATATGCAAAGATTTAAAATAAAAGGTCAAAAAATTTTTAGAAGTTTTGAAATTGAAGAAAAATCCTTTTTTAAATTCTATATTCCTGATGAAGATGGTATTGGTTATTATAATAAAATTAATTTAATAAAAGAAGATAATAATCAAATTGAAATTATTGATTCAAAAAGTGGGAAACATAAAAATTATTTTGTTAATGTGCTAGAACCAGGAAAATATTCAATTGAAGTTTATTTTAATTTAAATGAATATAAAAGTTATAAAAATGAAAATGCTGAATATGAACATTTATGTTATTATTTCGATGTTTATATATCTGTTATTCCTATAAATGAAATTTATAATATTGATGAATTTAAAAATGAAGAAAAATGTGAAGAAAAAGGAATGGAAAGTTTAGGTGATATTGAAAAAGATGTGTCTGATAATTATAATAGGATAATATTTTTAAATTCTTTATCTTCAAATAAAATAGGAAATAATAAAGATTCCCATTTAATTAAAGTTTTTAAAATAAATAAAAATTCAATAGGAAATACAAAATTTGAATTTGAAATGATATATAATTCATATATTGACCCTTTATATACCTTTATCCCTTATAAAATTGTAAATGGAAAAAGAATTATGGTTTCAAGTCAAATAACAAAAAGTGAAAATTTTATTTGGATTAATTTAGACATATTAAAAAATACAGATTATGAAATTGATTTTATTTCAAGAGCATTTCCTAATTTTCCAATATGTTCATCTGCAACTATAACTTATAGTTATTATAATACTTTAGCAGAAAAACAAGAAACTAGAAAAATAAATTGTGAAAATTCTGATAAATTACCTAATCATTTATTTATAACAAAAAATATTGAAGAAAATGATATTTTAAAAAAATATTGTAAATTTCAAGATAAAATAACAGGAGAAATGTATTTATATGGTAATTTTTTATTACCTAAAATTACTCAATCTCTTAGAACTGAATTCATTATAATGCAGGATTCTATTATTTTTATTCAAGTTAATCCTAATTATAAAATTAACTCAAATAATATTTTTATCGAAATTTATTATAAAGAATTAACATATTTTAAATTTAGTCAAAGTTATTATAATGGTTTAATTATTGCAGAAATATCAAATAAAAATACAATTGATTATTTTTCTTTTGAAGATGAAAAAAAAAAAAAATTTCAACTTTAAATTATTATTTAGATATTATGTTTGATAAGTCATTAACAAAATGTGAATCATTTAATTTATTTTTTAGTATAATACCAAAGAAAACATATAAAGAAATGTATATGAATTGTAAAGAAAAAGATGAAGATTTATTTTATAAAAGCCCAATTCCAAATTATATTGAAGTCACTAAAACAAAATCTTATCAATTTTCATCATATGTTAAAGAAAATAAAGGTTTTTATTTAAATTCTCAAACTTCAAATTTAATTAAGATTATTAATTTTAATTTAAAGCAAACATCAAATGTAGATATCACTTTAAAATATATTCATTCAGATAATTTAATGGATATTTCATTAAATGATAATTTAAATTTATATATTTTAGGAATTGAAACTATTGATAATACTCATCAAAATGGAATTTGGATAAATAAAAATATAAATACAAATTTAAAACCTGGTGATTATTCTATTAAATTAATATTCCATAAGATTTTTACATATTATTTGGAAAAAATTTTTACTAAAGAAGAAATGGAAAATATATGTAATGGATTTGATTTAGATATAACTTTTACAATATTAAATTTACAAAATTCCAAAGTAGCAGATAATGATAATGATAACAAAGATAGTGAATTACAAAAATTAGGATTAGAAGATTTGAATTCAAATAGTATTATAAGTTTAAATCCTTCAAATATGATGAATTTAAGATTGGGAAATAATTTAAACATAAAATTACAATTTTCTTTCGATTACATTCAATCTTCATCTCAAATTTTCCAAATGGAAAAAATGATATATTTAAAAGAATATGATTCATCTTTTTCGAATTCATATGGTGATTTGATTTATCCTTCTTATATAAATAATTTCCATTCAAATTCACTATCTTATACTTTCGAATTAAACAATAATTTTTCCCCAGGTAAATGTTATAAATTATATTATGATCAATCAAAAACTTCAAATGAAATAAATGACTTAATAATTAATCAAGAAAATCATATTTATTGTATAATGTCATGTACTTGTAATCCAAATTCAAAATTCATTTGTAGTTTAAATTCAAAGTGTAAATGTAAATTTCCACACAAAGGAATATTATGTGAAGAATGTGAAGAAGGTTATACAAGAACAAATGATAATTTTTGTATTCCTAATTCATTAAACAATGTTAAATGTAATGATATAGAAACTTGTAGTGGAAATGGTCATTGTAAAATTGAAGGATCAGCTTTTGATCCTTATGATATTAATACTATAAATCCATGTATTTGTGATTCTGGTTTTAAAACTAAAAGTGGTTTTCCAACTATTAATTTTTGCAATGCTTGTATAAATAAACAAAAATTTTATCCTTATTGTTATGATAATTCTGATATGAGTTTGAATAATTTTGATAATGAAAATAATAAAGAAATAGTAAATACTATTAAATTTGGATGGTATACTTCTTGTTATGAATTTACAAGAGCTCCTGTATTAAATGATAAATTATATAAAATTCAAAAAATTGACGGAAGTTTAATCTATAATCAAATTTTAAAAATAGAAAAAAATATTGAATTAACAGAATTAATTATTAGTGAAAATTCAATTATAAGAGTTATGTTTATTTCTCAAAAAGAAAATAAAGGAAAAATTGAATTATATTATAATAAAAATGATAAAAGTTCTATTATTCAAACTGAAGGAAAAGAAAAAATTGAAAGTTTCATTATGAGATTAAAAATGAGAGAACAACCATATATTTTAAAAATTATTCATTTAAATTTAGGTTATTCATGTAATAGATATCAATTAAAAGTAGAAATTGAACCTTTAGTTAATATTAAATCTAATTTACAATGTGAAAATAATGTTCCTTTATTTAATTCACAAATAAATTTATTTAATAATGAAATTAATTTAAAAGGTGATGATAATTTTAAAAATATAAATGAGAAAAAATTTATTATTAGAGGAAATGAAATATTAACAAAAGAGAACTTAGATAAAAAAATATTTTTTAACCCAAAAAAAACAGACAATTCAAAATATAATAATGTTGGAAAAATATCTACAGGAAAAATAAATGAACCATTTGAATTTAATATAAAATTAAATGTTGAAAATGAAATAACTTTTACTGCATTTTCAAATTATCAATTTTTATCAAATGATATTACTTTCAAAATTTTAAATATATCAGATAATAATAATATTATTTCAAAAGGAAATTGGATAATAAATGAAATTCCAAATGAAGAAAAAGACATTTATCTTCAAAGTGGAATAAGTATTATATTTACTCCAGGAAAATATTATTTAACAATTACTCAAAATATATTATCAAATCAATTACTCCAATTACTTTATACAACTAATAATACTAATATTATTTCAGATATTTGTTTTTCCTTTACTTTAAATTTCCAAAGTATTCCAGTTAAAAGAAATATTGATGGTTATGAAACTTCTGATGAAAATAAAATAATAATGATTGAACCTCCTATGAAATCATCACAAAAAATTAATGAAAAATTAATTTTAACTGTTTATTTCCAAAAAGAAATTAATAAATTTTTAATAACTAATGATCAATTAAATAAACAAACTCTTCCTATAAACCATACTTTCTATTTAGAAAATACAATAGATTCAAATAAGAAAATTTATTCATCAAAAGTATCTTTAATCAAAGATAAATTTCAAGTTACATTTAATGAAAATTTATTAGATTTTAATCTTTGTTATTCTTTAAAGTTTAATTTAAAAAGATTTCAAACATTAAATGATAAAGATATTCCTTTAATATCAGATGAACCTAATATTCATAGATATTGTACAAAAACATGTGAGTGTAATAAAAATATGAATACTGAATATTCATGTGATCCTTATGATAATAAAAAATGTATTTGTAAAAAACCTTATTCAGGAAATAATTGTTATGATTGTATAAATGGTTATTTTATGGTTAAAGGAAAATGTATTTCAGGTGAAAATTGTAATAAAAATTATTGTAATAACAACGGAAAATGTTATTCAGATTCTTATAATAATAATTTTGATAATATTAAATGTTTATGTTCAGATGAATTCACTGGAGATAAATGTAATCAATGTAAAAAAAGAAATTTAAAATATCCAAATTGTAAAGATCTATCTTCTTTAATTAGAAGAAAAAATATTATTAATATTAATAAAGAAAATCAAATAAATAGAATAGATAATAATTGTGAATTTCAATTTATTCCAAAAACTTTTGACAAAATGGGTTATCTTCAATTAGATGGAAATATGCATATTTCAGGAAAATATTCAATTAAAAATTTACAAGGAAAAAACCATATAACATCATTTACATTAAAATCAGTTTCCCATATTAAAATTTATATAGAACAATCAAAAGAAAATTTTAATGTAGTTATTTATTTATTAGATCAAGATAAAAATATATTAAAAAATTCTAAAATTTTAAAAGGACCAAATGGTTATGATACTGCTTCTTTACTTGATGTCATAGCTGATCAAGGAGAATATTATTTAGTTTTTGTAATTAAAGATTTAATAATAGGAGGAAATATTAAAAGTGAAGATTTATTTAATGATTTTACAGGAGATGATTCTTGTAAGAATGTCTATTTAGAAATTCAAATAAATGAAATTCAAAGAGAAATTGATAATACTACTTCTATATTAAATAAATATAATTCTTTTTGTATTAATAGTGAAGAGATTAATAATAAACCTTTATATCCTAAAGATTTAAATTATTATGATGAAAAATCAAGTTTTTTTATTGAAATTAATAAAGGTTTTAATGGTAATTATGTTCATATTAGGAAAGAAGAAAAAGAAATCAAGTATTTTTATTATGATTACTTATATATTCCAAATATAATTAATGGATAATTTACTATTGAATTAAATGTCAACAGTAAATTTTTACACAGTCAAATTGGAGTTATTTTAGAAGTAGTTGAAATAAATGAAGATATACAAGAAAAATTTGATGAAATGAAAGAAAAAAAAGTTTTAATTTCTAAAAAAATAAAAGAATTATTCTCATATTATCAATTTAATAAACCGGTATGTTCAATATATTGTTTTTCAGGAAGTAAAAAATTTAATTCATATACTTTAAATAGAATTTTACCAAGTGACACTTTATATAGAATTTGGTTTTATGATGTAAATCCTTTACCAGATATTTTAGAAAATGCAAAATATTTAAATTATCAAAAAAATACTTGTTTAATTTATCAAGTAACAATGAGATTATCAAATAATAATATTAATAGTACAGATTTAACTTTAAGTCCCTCAAATTCACTTTGTTCAAGTAATGAGTTACCTTATAATTTAAACAATAAAGATTATTTAGGTGATATAAATTATGTAAAAAATTACGGGTTTCATATTTTAGATTCTTTTAGAGTGGATAGAATAAAAAATAATATTCATTTAACAAAATTTAATATTAGTAATAGTTATTTATTTAGATTTTTAATGATTCCTGGAAGAGTAAAAGTTGATATAACATTATATAAAATAACTAATGAGAAAAAAAATATTGTTGCAAAATCTCATATTTCTAATAATGAATTAATTTTACTTGCTGAAATTCCAAGAGGAAGTTATATCATTCAATTTAAATTTTATCCAAGTTCATTTGGTTTTACAAAATGTGAAAGTGTTAAAATTGAATTTGCAATGATGGCTTTTGATAAAATTCAAAGTAATATTAAATATATGTTAGATAAATATAATAATAAATTTGATAAAGATGGTTATCCTTTAAAAACAAAAAAATTTAATTTCATGAGTCATTTAATTAAAACAATAGGAGATTTTTATAATAAACCATTAGAAGATATTACTTATATTATTAAAACTGAACTTCCTATAAATATAGAAGAGAAAAAAAATTTAGAGCCAGTTAATCAATTATTAACCTTTAAAAATTTAACATTTATAATTGAAGAAAAAGATAATAAGAAATTAAAAATAATAGGTTATATTCAAAGTGATTTCCTTTTTATTGATGCTTCTATATATTTAATTTACTATAAAACAGGAGATTCAAAAGGTGAAATTATTTATAGTCCAACTCATAAAAAAAATTTCAATACAATAATCACACATCGACTTCCTTATGGAAGATATACTTTATCTATTAATTATTATAGAAAAATACATTTTATAAGTTCTACAAGTGATGAAAAAATAACATCTAAATTCACCGAAATACATTTTGATCTTCAATTTATAAATGTTTCAAATGATTTATTAAATTTATTTACTAGTGAAGGATATATTAAATTAAATCCTTATTCTTCTAATGCTAAATTATCTAACAATTATATATGTCGAAAATTTGGTGTTAGTCTTCCAAAAACTTTGGATTCTTTAAGATATATTTTATTTAATTCTGAAATAAATATTATTGATGATTATATTATTCCTAATGCAGGGGAAGGAGAAGATAGAATAAAATTTAAATTATTAAGATTTAATAGAGCAATTTTTAGAATTTATATTGAAAGTTCTTTTGTTAAGATTAAGGTTTCATTATATAAACAAAAAATAAATACCAAAGAAAACTATAAATTAGTAACTTATTCCACGAATTATCAAAATAGTTTTGCGAATTTAATGGAAATTATTGAAGATAAATATAATTATATGATAATAATTAAATATGAAGGTTATATTGATTTAAGAAGTTCAATATCACAAGAATTTTCAAAAAATAAATGTAAAACTTTTAAAATGGAAATTGCAATTGAAAAATCTTATAATTTCCAATGTCCAAAGAATAATCAAAATTATATTAATTTAAATGATTTAAAACCATTACCTCAAATCCTTCCTGTTAAATATCAAAATAAAAATCAATTCTTCAAATATGACAGTTCTTTAGATAAAAAAATGGTTTTTTTAATCAATAAAAATAATGATACTTATTTAAAATTTCAAGAATTTTTAGTTTCTAAACCTATAGATTTTAAATTTGAAATAATTAATGATTTAATAATTCCACCATTAAATATATTATTAAAAGATTCAAACACTGATTCTTTCATTTCACATAGTGATTTATATGATAAAAGAAGTCTTTTATTAGTAAAAAATTTACCTAAAGGTTCTTATTATATTGAATTATTTGTTCCAAAACAAAAATTATCTTTTAAAGAAAATGCTTTTTGTTCTTTATATGATATAAAAATAGAAGCCAAAAAATCTACTAATCATTATAGATTAAAAGATTTAATTAATAAAATAGAAATGATGAATGATAATTTAGATATTCCAGTAAGATTACCTTATACATTAAATGAACCAAAATATATGATTGCTTATGGTGAAAATGCTTATATTAATTATATTAATAATTATTATATGAGATATAATAATACTTATAAAAATAATCCTAAAAGTATATTTTTAATTAATACTATTCCTTTCTCTTTAGAGTATGATTCTGTTTGTGATTTTAATATTGATTTAGAAAATAATGATATTGATAATGTTCAAATTGCAATAGATAAATTTACTAATTATTCAAATTCACAAAATAAATTATTGAAACAAGGAAATTATACTTTAGTGGTTAAATTAAATAGAACTGTAGAAAAAGGAGTTTTAAAACCATATAATGATAATGAATTACTTTCAAAAATAATTAGATTATATATTGGTATTTCCCCTCTTTATAGAATAAATCAAGTATATAAATATAATGATATAATATCATCTTACCATCAATGTGAATCTAATCATCTTCCTTTGATAATTAAAATTGATGACAATTCAAATGAATTTCGATTTATTGAACCTAAATTTACTCTTAGAAGAAGTGATATTAAATCAAAAATAATTTCAAATTCTACTTTAATATTAAAAAATTCTAATAGAAATAGAGTAATTTGTGAAATTGGAAGTGACTATGTATTTAATAAATTTATGTTAAATATCATTACAGAAAATAATAATATTTATTATATGAAAATTAATAATAATATTGGATTTTTAGATTTAATGTTACCAAGAGGGAATTATACTTTGCAATTTGTTTTAGAAGAAGATATTATTGTAGATATTAATCAATTATCTTGTTTAATGTTAGATATTAATATTCATATAATGGAAATTGATAAAAAGGTAATTTCAAAAGGAGAAATTTTAGGAGAAGAGAAAAACCAAAATTATTTTTATAATACTAAAAAATGTGATGGTAATATTATTCCAATAAGTTTATTATCAAATAAGAATATTTATAACGGTCATTATTTACTTCATTTACCAAATGCTTTATATTTTAAAAATACTCAAAAATCAAAATATAAAAAAAATATTAATGAAATTGATATTAACATTAATTACAATAGCATAATTTTAATTTCAACTTATGTGACTCAACCAAATGAATTTTCGATTTATCCTAGAATAAGATATAATGTATTTCAGAATAATAAAAAAAAATTAAACTATAAAATTCCAAAATTAAGTTTATTAAGTCAGGAATTAAATGATAGAAAAACATATTTTCATTTAGAAAAAAATATACAAAATTATACTTTAGAATTATCAACTGTCAAAGATACAATTAGTGAAAGAATTTGCCCAAAATATGATTTAGATATTTTAATTGATGATATTGATAAATTATATAATAAATTTAAATGTCAAATTCAAAATAATAAAATTGTAACATTAAGAAAACCAAATCAAAATATAGGAATAATAAGTGATAAATCATTTATAGAAAAATTAAATTATTCAATGTTTACAGAAAAAGAATATTCTTCAAAATCAAATTTAAAAGGAGTTTTAACATATAAGATAGATTTTACTTTATCACCAGGAGAATATTTTAATAATAATATAACTACATATCATATAATGATAGATTTAGGTTTTGAAAGTATAATAAGTAACTTTAAAATATTATTATTAAAAGGAAATAAAATAATTAGTAGGTCATCTCCTTATTTTAATTATAAGAAAAAATCATTTAAAAATCATGTTTTATTAGAAACTATAATTTCAAACTCAGATTCTCCAGAAAATAAAGAAATATTTGATGATTATTCAATTTATATTATTGAAAATGCTTGGCATAATATAACAAATATATTAAAAGCATCAACAAGTGAAAAAGATATAAATAAAATTCCACTTTGTGTTCCATTTACTTATACATTTTTAATAAATGTTAAAAATTATAAAATTGATAATCCTGAAATTATTTCTATTTATCCTCCTGGAAATGAAATATATAAAATTAACGGTCAAGATTTAAATATTAAAATTACTTTAAACAAATCTCCTTATACAAAAAAAAAAGAACCAATTACTATGATGTTTAATAGAGATGAAATGAAATATGCTTTTTTTATTAGAAAAACGGTGAATGAAACCAAAAATTTAACTTTTATTTTTTCTTGGGAAGAAGATAAACTAAATAAAAATCCTAAAATTAATCCTTATAAAGTTATTTCTGCCAATGATATAAATAATAAAGAATGGTATATAATATTTAAAAATGAAATATTTGAAGATAATACAGAATACGAGTTTAAATTTGAAGAATTTACTATTTATGATAGTTCACATTATTTTTTTTCTGGAAACACAGGAATTTTCAGTGAAAAAATTTATATTAAAACATCAAAAAATACTCAAATTTTAGATGATAATCCAATAGAAGATGAAAGTGATTTATCAATTAATAATATTGTTTCAAAATTAATAAGTGAAGAAAATGAAAAAGAAATAATAATAAATGAAGAATTAGATAATAAAAATATTATTGAATCTTATCAAAATTGCAATGGTCATGGAAAATATTTTTATGATCAAATGATTAAGAAATATATTTGTTCTTGTTTTGATGGTTTTAGTGGAAAATATTGTGATTATTGTGAAGGTAAAATTGAAGATAATAAATGTATTGAAGATGATAATGTAAATGATAATTTAATTGATACTAATATTAATGATAATATTCAGGAGAGAAATGATAATGAAAAATATTTAGATTGTGGAAAATGTTTTAATGGAATTTGTGATAGTAAAATTGGAAAATGTATTTGTGATTATGGATGGAAAGGGAAATATTGTGATGAATTAGTTAATAAAATAAATGATAATAAAAGTTTGATTGAAAAAAAAAGATGGAACATTTCATTTATTAATTATTTTTCAAATTACTTTAGAGAAATTATTGGTTTTATTTTTATTCTTTTTATTCTTTATGTTTTTAGAAATGTTATCAAAGGGAAAAATAATCAACAAATAGAATATAATGTTTTAGGACAAAGTGATGATGATACTATTAATTCTAATTCTATTAATGATGATAGGAATGATAATAATAAATTAGAATTAATGCCAACTGATTAAAATATTTAATTTATATTAAATTTTTAAATTATATATTTATAATAATAAATTTAAAAAGAATTTTTATATTTATTATAAATTACTTATTTTTTATACATTATTTTATATTATTTATTTTAAAAAAATTACCAAAAAATATATTATTTTAACAAGGTATTTTATACAATTTATTTTTTAATAATTCATTTTCTTTTATTAAACTTCGTTTTTCTCTATCTAATTTTTCATTGTCAAACATTTGATTACTAAAATCTTTCCTAATTTTTTCACTTTGATTAAATAAATAATTATAATCTTGTTCTTTTTTATTATATAATTCTTTTAAATTAATTATTTCCTTTTTTAAATTTTCATTATTTTTTTCCAAATAAATATAATCATTTTTTAAATTATCCTTTTCTTTTTTAATTCTTTCTAAATTTTTTTTATTTAAATTATTTGATTCACTTTCAAATAATAATTTATTGTTAATAATCTCTATATTTTGTTTTAATTGACAATTATTATTATTTAAAGAATCAATTTTTTTATTTAATTCATATATAATATTTTGTAAATTCTTATTATTTAATTGAGAATTATTTAATTCTTTATTATTTTTTTCTATTTTATCAATTAAATTTTGAATTTCATATTTATTATTATAATTTAAATCTTCTTTTTCTTTTTTATGCTCAATTTTTATTTTCTCTAATTCATCATTATGAGTCTTTATTAAATCAGTAATTTTTTTTTGATTATCTTTTTTGATTTCTTCTTTTTCAGTTTTTAAATTTATAATATCATTTTTTAATTTATTTATTTCTGAATTTAAAATGTTATTTAAATTATTATTTTCTAATTCTTTTATTTTTTTATTTAATTTTTCAATATCTTTTTTCAAATTGTTATTTTCAACAATTAAATTATTAATTTTTTCTTGTTTTTCATTAATAATCATTTTTTTTTTTTTATAAATTTTTTTTTTTTTTATTTTATTTTTTTTATATTTTTTTTTTATTTTTTTTTTTATTTTTTTTTTTTTTTTTTTTTTTTTTTT
>JAEEGI010012970.1_pt1 | contig 17734 bp, 11 predicted proteins | sample 8958751 | NCBI WGS metagenome assembly JAEEGI01 (sample SAMN16246545, study PRJNA631951) | gut metagenome | biome: gut microbiome; feature: rumen; material: KS-attached | host: Bos | place: Iran: Karaj | collected 2018-10 | reverse complement strand
CTCGCCAAAACCATCGTCGGCAAGTCGAAAGTCGATGACGAAGTGCTCGACAACCTCGAGGAGGTGCTGGTCACTTCTGACGTGGGCATCGAGACCACCCTCAAAATCATCGACCGCATCGAAAAGCGGGTTTCCAAAGACAAGTACTTAGGAACCAACCAGGTGAACATGATCCTGAAGGAGGAGATAGCGGGGCTTCTGCTGGAAAACGACCTCGAAAAGGAGAACGATTTCGTGATTCCGGAAATGGACATGCCCTACATCATCCTCGTGGTGGGCGTGAACGGCGTGGGCAAGACCACCACCATCGGGAAACTGGCCTACCAGTTCAAAAAGCGCGGCTATTCCGTCACGCTCGGCGCCGCCGACACGTTCCGCGCCGCCGCCATCGACCAACTCACCGAATGGGCCAACCGCTGCGAAGTGCCTATCGTGGCCCAGAAGATGGGCTCCGACCCGGCAGCTGTGGCATACGACACCGTGAAATCCGCCATCGCCAACAAGAGCCAGGTCGTCATCATCGACACCGCCGGCCGACTCCACAACAAAGTCAACCTCATGAACGAACTGGTGAAAATCAAGAACGTCATCCGCAAGCTTGTACCCGACGGCCCTCATGAAATCCTGCTCGTCCTCGACGGTTCCACCGGCCAGAACGCTTTTGAACAGGCCAAGCAGTTCACCGCCGCTACCGAAGTCAACGCACTGGCTATCACCAAATTGGACGGTACCGCAAAGGGCGGCGTGGTTATCGGAATCTCCGACCAGTTCCAAATCCCCATCAAATACATCGGCGTCGGCGAGAAAATCCACCAACTGCAGATTTTCAACCGCGTCGAATTTGTCGATTCCTTGTTCCCCGACAACTGGTAGTCATGCCCAAAAACATTGTTGTTGACCAAAACTCCGGCTTCTGCTTCGGCGTGATCAACGCCATCCGAACAGCGGAAAAATACCTCAAGGAACACAACACCCTCTATTGTCTCGGCGATATCGTCCACAACAACGAGGAGGTGCAGCGTCTGTCGGACATGGGATTGCAAATCATTGACTATGAACAGTTCAAGTCCCTCAAAGACACTACCGTTCTCATCCGCGCCCACGGGGAACCGCCGGAGACATACCGCATCGCCGAAGAAAACAACATCCGGCTGATTGACGCCACCTGCCCAGTCGTCCTCAAGCTGCAAAAACGCATCCTCGGCGAACATCGGAACAACACATCCGGGAAACAAATCCTGATTTACGGAAAAAAAGGGCACGCCGAAGTGGTCGGACTTTTAGGGCAAACCGAAAACACCGGCATCGTCATCTCCTCCCCTGAGGACATCGATGGCATTGACTTCAGCCGCCCCGCTATCCTCTATTCCCAAACCACCCAAAGTCTGGAAAACTACCGCAAACTGATTGACACCATCCAATCTCGTTACACATCGGCAGGACATGCCGGCTGGTTCGAACACGAGGACACCATCTGCGGGAAAGTCTCCTCCCGCGCCAAACAAATTGCCGATTTCGCCTCCAGTTTCGACATCATCCTGTTCGTCTCCGGTGAAAAAAGCTCCAACGGGTTATACCTATATAATATATGTAAGGAACACAACCCGCGCAGCTTTTTCCTGACCAATGTTGAACAGCTGCAGCAACTTGACTTGTCGCAGGCGGACAGCATCGGCATCTGCGGAGCGACCTCCACCCCCATGTGGTTGATGCAGCAAGTCGCCGACAAATGCGCCGAATTTTAAAAATCCTGCCATTTGCCCCCTTTCCTTTATTTAATTTTAACTGTCATTTCTTAATTCCAAAATTAAAATTAACTAATTCGAGTTAATTTTAAGCATATCACAAAACATCATATCACTGTTTTTCAAGCGAATAAAAATTTTTTATTCAGATTTTATAAATATATGTTGATTATTTGTTAAATAAACATATATTTGCCGTGGTTTTGATTATTGATTTATTCACTTGAAAAAAGAAGAAATGAAAGAAAAAATCATCTGTATTAAAACAGGGCTTCTGACAATGCTATTGGTGTCGGGAATCTTATCAGAAGCCGTAGGACAAAACGTCTTGTATGAGGAGAACATAGGCGTACCTACTTCCAACACTCTGATTCAGGACTATACCGGTTGGCAAAACAGCACGGTCGTGTATATAGGCGATGGCACATGTGATGTGCGGTCGTCAGGTGCCTCAACCAACTACGGAGGTGCTTCTGGCGGGGGTAACGTCATGATCAACGACACGGTCAAGTGGTTCCAGATTTCGGGGATCAACACATCAGCGGCCGCGAACAGCACAGTGAAACTCTACTGTGGCCTTCGCAAAACGACTAAATCGGAAAACGGAAGTCACCTGCTGGTGGAGTTCTCCACGGACAGCATCGTTTGGACGAGTCTCCAACTGGAGGACACGCTCCCCACAGGCACCGGTACTACAGGCTGGCACCGCGTATGTTTCCCCAATCTGCCTGTCCACCCTCATCTGCACCTCCGGTTCTCCAACACCGCCAAAGTGGAGTTTCGCATCGACGACATCAGCATCACGGACGGCGACGAAGTTGTATTGGAGACCGTGGAAACGCCGGTTTGCTCCCCGTCGGCTGGAACCTACTATGAGCCGCAAACTGTCCTACTCGAATGCTCCACGCCCAATGCCACCATCCGATACACGTTAGACGGCTCCACACCAGACGGACAATCACCCCTCTACTCCGAACCTATTACCATAGATGCTACCAGCACCCTGAAAGCGTTTGCGGAGAAAGACGGCATGTATAGCAGCGGAATCCTTACCGCACAATTCATCATATTAGACACCAATTTCCTTGTGACGCTACCCTTTGACATCTCGCAAAACAGCGAATCGGAAAGGGTGGAAATCAAAACCATGCCGGGATTCCGTAGCGACAAGTTAGGCGCGTCATACGCGGACGGATCCGCCAAATTCGAGTCGAAAAATGCCGGAAAGGCATCACTGACCGCACATCTCGACAGCGCCCCCGGCAGTCTCTCGTTTGACCTCAAAGGCACCAAAGGTGGCAATCCGTCCGCATACGACGGCATCTTGTTTGTGGTCAGCGAGTCCGCCAACGGAACGGAATGGTCCACTGTGACAACATTGGACGAAAACGACATCAGCACATCGTCTTATTCGCATCTTGGAAGTTTTCCTTTGTCCCAAGACACACGATTCATCCGATGGTTATTGGCCGCGGCCAACAGCGGGAACACCCAGCTTAACAACATCGTGATCACAAAACGGCAACAGGGAGATGAAACCGGCATTGACATCCATGGCGACAATCCAAGATATGAACCGTACCCAAATCCGGCAAGCGAATTCTTTCAATGGAACATTTGCGATGCGATGACAACGGTGAAACTCACCGATATGAGCGGCAATACAATCCTGACATGGGGGAATGTATATCCCGGTGACCAGCTATACATTGGCGGGATCGCCCCGGGATGCTACCTGCTCACCGCATACGACGAAATGAACAGACGCATGACAAAGAAACTAATCATCAAATAACACAAGAAAGGAGGTGTTTTCAAGAGAAAAACTAAAAAAGTCGGTAACAACTTCTACAATGTTTAAAATTGATAATGATTGACCTGCCTGTTGTAAGGGGGAAGCGAAATGATACGATGAAAAGGTGTTCATCCTCTCATATATATTTTGTTTTCCATGAGTGTTTTCCATGAGTGTTTTTCATAGTCTTCATCATCCTTTTCAGACTATCAAGACAAACTCCCCCTTCACGGGCTGGTTTTCAAAGTATTGTATTGCCTCAGCAATGGTACCACGGAAGGTGAAAGCGTGGATTTTGGTAAGCTCCTTCGCTACGACGACAAGCCTCTCCGGCCCCATGGTTTCAGCCATTTTTGCCAGCGTTTTAAGCAAACGATGTGGGGATTCGTAAAAGACAACGGTCTCCTCCATCTCGGCGAAACGTTTCAGCAACGTCTCCTTCCCCTTCTTGTGAGGCAGGAAACCGTAAAAATAGAAACTGCTGCACGGGAATCCTGACTGGATAAGGGCGGGCACGAATGCGGTGGGGCCTGGAAGACACTCCACTTCCACCTCCTGCTTCAAAGCCTCACGAACCAAAAGGAAGCCAGGGTCGGAAATGCCCGGCGTACCGGCATCGCTCACCAACGCTGTGGTTTCGCACTGCTGAATCATACGGATATAATTGCCGACCTGATCATGCTCGTTGAAGATGTGATACGCCATGCAGCGTTTACCTTCTATTTCATAATGTTGCAGAAGATTCTTGGTGGTACGGGTATCTTCACAAAGAATCAAATCCGCCGCTTTCAAGACGTTGAGAGCGCGGAGGGTGATGTCCTCGAGATTCCCGATAGGAGTCGGTACGATGAATAACTTGGCCATAATGACAGGTTCTAAAACAATGAAAGACGGCCTTTCTAACCGTCTTTCCTTTTAAGTGCCCAGAACAAGAGTCGAACTTGCACATCCGTTCGGATACTACACCCTGAATGTAGCGCGTCTACCATTCCGCCACCTGGGCTAAAAGATACCCTCTTTGATGATGTCGTGAATATGAATCACGCCCTTGTAGGTTCCGTCATCATCCACCACAAAGATGTTGGTGATATGATGTTGTTTCATCATCTCTAACGCATCCACGGCGAGGGTGTTCTCGTGGATGGTTTTGGGATTGCGGGTCATGATGTCCTGAGCTTTGAGAGACATCACATCCGCATGCTTCTGGATGGCGCGGCGCAAATCACCGTCGGTGATGGCACCTACCAGACCATCCTGATTGACAACTGCTGTCACGCCGAGGCATTTCCCTGAAATCTCGAGGATTGTCTCCTGCATGCTTGCGTCCACCGACACGGAAGGAATCTCGTTGAGCCCGTACAAGTCCTTGACTTTCAAACGGGTTCTTCTTCCCAGAATACCGCCCGGGTGCACTTTGGCAAAATCCTCGGTCGTGAAGCCGCGCATCTTGATAAGCGTGGAGGCCAGCGCGTCACCGATGGCCAATTGAGCCATGGCACTGCTGGTCGGGGCCAGGTTGTTGGGGCTTGCCTCTCGCGACACCGTGCAGTTTAACACACAATGCGCTTCTTTTGCCAAAAGGGAATCCATCGTACCGACAATGGCAATCAGGTAGTTCCCGTTGGCCTTCAAAAACGGAATCAACAACGCGATTTCCGGCGTGTTCCCGCTTTTGGAGAGGCAGACAACCACATCATCCTTCTGGATGATGCCCAAGTCACCGTGAACCGCATCCGCTGCGTGCATAAACACCGCGGGAGTTCCTGTGGAATTGAACGTTCCTACAATCTTCTGCCCGATGATAGCACTCTTGCCAATGCCCGTGACAATGACCCGGCCTTTGCACCTTACAATCTCCTGAACCGCTTTCACAAAATTGTCATCCAAATAACCGGTGAGCTTGGATACCGCTTCGGCCTCTTCGCTCAGCACTTTCGCGGCATATTGGATGATTTCTTGTGGTTCCATTCTACAAAGATGCTCTTGTTGCCTTTTTGCTTCTATCAAAGAACGAAATCTTGCATACTTCCTTCTCAGAATCGAAGTATCCGAAAAATAGTGCTTGAAATCCGTTTCACTTAACGTTTCCAAGTCATTATTTTTGAGCGGCAAAAATAAGGAATTTTTCGATACGTTCAACGGATTGGCATTTTTTTTCTTGTTACGAGGGCAAACCTCCTGGCAAATGTCACATCCGAAGACATATTTGTTTAATGATAACTCGCTGTAATTCGGATATTTATCTTCTGTATTATGGTAAGAGACACACCGCCGCGCATCCACTTGGAAAGGGGTCTCCAGAGCATTCGCGGGACAACTTCTGACACACAAATCGCAACTTCCGCAGTCCGATTTTGGCAAAGAGTGATCGTATTTGTCGCAAAATCGATCCACCAAAAGGATGCCGATGACGAAGAACGAACCATGCTGGTTGTGTATCAACCCGTTCTTGCCCATGTACCCCACCCCGGCTTCCATCGCCCAACGTTTTTCAGAGATGGCAGAACTATCCACTGTTGCTCTGTATCGAATTGAAGGACAAGCATCTACCAATTTTTCCGCCAACTGTTCCAAAAGACTCTTGACCAGAATATGGTAATCCTGTATCCATGTATAACGGGCAAATTGATACCGATCGGAATTCGGATGATTTTCTGTCAAGTAATTATAAGTCAACACTATAACTGATTTGCAGTCTGGAAGCAGCGTTTCAGGGTTGAAACGGTTGTCGATATGGCGTTCCAAATAATGCATATCGGCATGGTATGCCTTTCCGATGGACTGCTTAAACTCCTCCTCCGCTTCCGAAAGCACTCGTGCGCGCGCGATACCACAGTCCTGAAAGCCAATCTCTGCGGCCCAGACCTTGATTTGTTGGGAGGAAAGCAATGGCGTTGACATGTTCAGAAGGTGAGGCGCTCGAACTTTTCGGGGATTTTGATAGAAGTAACCCCTGGGACATTGAACTTGATGACTTTGATTTTACCTTGAATCTCGATAACCTTGTTCAACTCCTTGAAAACGAATTCGGTAAAGAACGAACTCGTACTATCCACCGGCTCAAATGACGAATACTCGAAAGAGAGTTTTTTACCTTTGGGCAACTGCTCCGTATAACCGTTAAACAAAGCCTGAACAGTCTGAAAATCAAACGAGAACGGCAACCGATTGCGAATTGGCGCATAGGTCCCTTTATAGTATTGATAGGTCAGCTTGTTGACAAAGGTGATGCTGTCGGGAGTGAAAACCGCTCGCATCACCTCGATGCCGTATGCGTGAATGTTCAGGTAAAGAATGCTGTCGATGCGGTTGACCATATAGAAGTTGCAGGTGCGCGTGCCGCCAGTGTCTGTGATGTCGGCCTTGCCGCGATAGGTGATCCAGTCATAGCCCTTGGCCATCGGAAGCACAGTTGTGTCAACGGAAACAACGTTGCTATCGGCATCTTGCGCAAAAGCCGAAGTTGCCGAAAGCAGTATAACTGCCACAAACAAAAAGCCAGAAAATATGTTTATAACGTTTCTCATCGTCCAACTGACCGAAACAAAGGCCAAAAGTTATATTCTTATCGCTTCATCGTATCCTCTTCGTTCATCGCATCATCGTCCTTGAGGGAGACTCTCACCTCGTCGATACGATTGTGATCCATCCGGACAATTTCAATCAGATAGCCCATAAATTCGAAAGAATCGCCTTCCTTAGGGATGGCTTCAAGGTGATCCACCACAAATCCGGCCACGGTGGAGTAGTCGATTTCGTCGTAATCCACCTCGTAATCGTCAATCACATCGGTAAGAACGTCGATGGGGGCGTCGCCTTTCACCAGCACGGAATGGTCCTCGCACTCCGTCACATCGGGTTCCACAATTTCTTCCTCTTCAGGCATTTCGCCCACGATATTCTCAATGATGTCGTGCAACGTGACAATGCCGGCCAAATCACCGAACTCATCGACCACGATGCCGAAATAATACTGATGTTTGCGAAATTCGTTCAGAATATCTTGAGCGTCAGTGTTTTCCGTGAACACCAACGGCTCGTCAAGCAGTGTGCGCACATCCACATTCCCGTTTTTACGCAACTCTTTGAAAAAGTCTTTGATATTCAGCACACCGAGATAATTCTCCACATGTTTGTCACACACGAGCACACGACTGACGGAGAAATCATACAGCTGCTTGATAAACTCCTCCTGCGGCAGGTTCACGTCAATCCATTCGATTTCAGAGCGGTGAATCATGACATGGATGGCGCGTTTGTCGGCAAAAGTGAAGATGTTCTCGTGCATTTCGCTCTGTTCCTCCTCAATAACATCAGTCTCGCCAGCCTCTTTGATCATATCCAACAGTTCGTCCTCGGTGAGATGGTCTTCATTTTCCTTGACACCCAACATCTTGTCAATCAATGCGGTAGTACTGGAAAGGGCGGCAACGGCAGGTTTGAAGAGCAGGCGGAAGAAGTTCATGGTAGGTGCAATCGCCACCGCGACGCGCTCGGGTTTAGAAAGCGCAATGGTCTTGGGCACCAACTCGCCGACCACGATCGTCACGAATGTGATGAGGGAGAAGCTGATAACCAACGCAATCGTAGCCGAAAGTCTGGCGGATGCACCCATCCACAGGAAAAGGGGTTCAAGGTAGGGTGAAAGCGACGCTCCGCCGATGAAACCTGTCAACAGACTAATAAGCGTGATGCTGACCTGTATCGAGGCCAGGAACTCCTCCTGATGATCTTGAAGAAAGAGCGCTTTCCGGACCGCTTTCGGGTGTTTCTCTGCAAACTTGTCTATACGGATTTTCTTGAACGAGACAATCGCAATCTCGCTCATGGAGAAAAAACCGTTGGCTAAAATCAGCAAAAGGATAACAAGCAGTCGTATCATGGCTATTTTTGCTCAGAAGAAAGAAGGTCGCGACGGTTCTGTCCTATGTATTTGAAATACAAGCACAAATCAAAAGAGACGATCAACAAGTTGAACAGATACAAATAAACGACCCAATCATAATTATAGAACACCTTGTGCAGAATTCCGAATACGTAGCCCAGGATGATAATCGTCATGAAGACGGGACTTTTCCCGAGAACCACTTTCGTCCGCAGGGCTTTGACAATGGAAAAGGGCCAGCTGCACGCGAAGCACAGCAGCATCAATATCTCAAAAACGCTGACATTCATTGCCTTACGATGATTTTTCTCTTTAAAATAAAACTGCGCAAAGATACACTTTTTTTTGCTATTCGCTATTCACCATTAATCGGCCAAACGGAAACTGGGGCTCGCGAGGGCTCCTACCATCGTCGCTTCATCGCTTCATCGCCTCATCGTCCAATTTCCCGCGAGACCACGACTTCAAAATTTACAATTGTAATACTAATAGTTAATGTAAAATTTGTAAACAATTGATTCCCAGCGAGAAAAAAAATTACGCAAAACCATTGATAAACGGGACGTTTTGTTGTATCTTTGCCATCGGAAATACGGTTGGACAAAGGGGCATTTGTGTTCCCGTTTCAGAGACGCGCCATGGCACGTCTCTACGGACAACCGTCTGACCGGAACGAACAAAATAACAAACCTAAACAACAAAACAATGACAAAAAAGAAAACAAAAAGAAAATCCAAAACAGAATCATTGGCAGTTGTTCTTTGTCAGACGACTGCGGGCATATCACAGCCACTCCACAATCAGCGGCGTGAAAATCGGCGACACGGTGTATGCGACCGTGCCGAAAGTGTTCTCCATAAGTTTCATGGAGAAAGACATGCCCGAATTCAAGGGCAAAAGCAGGTTCCTTTGGAAGGTTTATCCTAAAGATGACGACAACGAAATATTTTCTAAAGAAAATGTTTGGTATTTTGTAGAATTGTGTAAATTTGCCGCGCAGTTGGGAAGGCTGGATTTGACCGATGAGAAGAACCGCTGGCTCTACATGCTCACCCATGTGGCGGACATCGGCGAGGAAGAAGTTCGAAGGATGGATCCGGTTTACCAACGGTTTTACGAAGAGTGCCGAATATCAAACCTTAATGAAATGGAAAAGAAAGAATACGTGACGAGTGTGTTGGAATACGACGATGTGCGGGAGTCGATGATGTGCGAACGCGAAGTGGGGAGAGAGGAAGGGTGTAAGGAAGGACGCGAAGAAGGACTGCTGCAAGGAGAGGTCAATACCAAACGCCAGCTCGCCCTCAGGATGCTCGCCAAGGATTTCGCCCCAGGCCTCGTGGCGGAAATCACTGGGTTGACAGAGGATGAGGTCTGCGCTTTGGCTGCACATACTGATTGACGGAAACTTGGCAATTCTGTCAGAACCAGCCCTGGCGAGACGGGGATTCCGTTTTGCAATCCTGTCCTCACGGGCCAATGCGCGCCTTTACGATGACTACCGCCCTCGCGATTCAACGCCTCCCTCTTCCGGCAAAACGGAATGGTGCATTGGGTACACGCAAGGGCGGTGATTAACGATACCCCATTCCCCGCAAGAGCAGTGATTGCCGAAATAGGGATAACTCGCCAGCGCAGTGATTACCGAAAAACCGGCAACCCGCAAGAACACGCAGAACCGACCAGCAAATGCACCATTCCGTTTGGCCGCCCTCCCCTAACGAAAACAACACGCTTTACAGACTCCCACCACATTAACGAAAAAGTGAGGCAACAACCGGCCAAACGGAACCTCCGCCCCGCAAGGGGACGCTCTTTCTAAGCACGAATTGTCACGAATTCACCACGAATTGGCCATAAATATTCATCGCCTCATCGTTTTTCATCGCCTCATCGCAAAAAAGGCGCAGCCCCCGGCCACACCCTTATTCTTAATTCTGCATTCTTAATTCTTAATTATTACTGATGCGATATTTTTTTGAAATCAATTACAATATATTGATATAAAATTCCTTATAGGCGTTTGTTGAATTTTCGATTTGAAATCAATTCCGTTTTCCGCACGACAAGTGCGGTCGCGAAAACTCCCCTTCTATTTTAGAAGGGGTGCCCGAAGGGCGGGGTAGTAATATAGGCATTCTTATTCCTTATTTTCATAAATCCTCATGCTCATAATTATCCGCATTGTAGTTTCCGATGACTTTCTGCCTGTCGAAATCGAGACCGTGAAACATCTTTTTGTAAACCTGTTTTCAAAATGCAATCTCAGCCATGTTGCCGGCTCTGCGATTTTCACGTGCATAGGCTAACAAGTCCCTATTTTCCGGAAGGTTGTGAAGATAGTGGTCTTTGTTTCGAATATCGTTGATGCTGGTCATTTTTTCACAAGGAATTCTGATATTTTATATTACTACCCTGGCCTGCGGCCACCCCTTCTAAAATAGAAGGGGAATTGTCCTGCGCCGGCACTGTTGTGCCGTAGCCAGAAATCTTATTACTACGGAAGGTCTGTCCCGACAACAAATCAAATCGCTTGACAGATTCATTCTGTATCCGAAATTATCGCATCAGTAGTAATAATTCTACATTCTACATTTTACATTAACGACAAAGGGCGCAGCCCACCGGCCACGCCCTTTCCAAGTCTCAAGTCCTCAGCCTCAAGTCCTCAGTCTCAAGTCCTCAGTCTTATTTTTTAATCGCGAAGACAGCGGACGGAATGTCCGTTAGTGTTGTGGTTGGCGTAGGAGACGGTGCCACCGTATCTGTCCACATACGCTTTGCTGTAGTCTAGAACGCGGTTGTAGGAGCGGTTGTTGTTGCTCAGCGTAGATGACCAGAAGTTGGCGCGGTCGCCCGCGTCGCCGAACGACGAACCATTGCATAGGCCTGCCGGAACAGCGGAAAAGCCCGAGGCGTTGTTTGTGCCCTGGTTGTTACCCACAGCGAAGGGGTTGGAGCTATAACACCATCCCTGTGTCGAGGCCAACGCCTTGGCAACATAGCTGGTGTTCGTCACGGGGACATCGTAACTCTCGTCATCGTAATAGTAATAGTTCTCGTGACTGCCCAAATAATTAGTGAGCGTGGTCCACTCCGCATCGCTCGGCACATGCCAGCCCTGCGGACAAATGCCGCGACGGTGACCACTGAAGTTGACATATACATAATAAGTGGCCAAATCATCGGATGCAAACGGTATCACACTGGTCTCTCCGTATGTGGTGTTAAACGTATCCACCGCCGCGTTCCAGTTGTAGAGCAATCCATAGTTCTGCGGGGCGTATGTGGCAGAGTCGTTGTTGTACCAACGAGCCTGCTTGCCGGAGTAGGTGTAGGTGATGCCGGCCGGAGTGATCAGGTAAGTACCAGTAGTAGGTGATGTGGTCGCCCGCATATTCTCCTTGGTCCAGCACTGCGTGCCAATCTGCACCGTGTTATAGACATTGCCCTCGTGGTCGGTCACCGTGGGGGTGCCAGGGCAAGGCTGCCCATCGTTCTCCACAGATGCTGGCTGCTCGTCGGCGGTGGTATTGAATGTTAACTGGTTGCCGTATGCTGTACCCTTAGAGTTGACGGCAAACGCTCTCACATAGTACGTCGTCCCGGCTTGCAGATTGCTCAGCAGGATGGTGTAATCCCCCGTTCCGCTGCCGCTGGTCGCCACCGAGTTGCTGGTAGTCGGATTGGAGGAGGTGCCGTAAACAAAACCGCGCTGGGTAACACTCTCTCCACCGTCGGAGGTCACACTGCCGCTCACCGTGGCTCTGAATTTGCCCACATCGGTCACCGCAATGGTGGTCACGCTCGGCAAGGTAGAGGGAGAAGTCGCTGTGGTGGTCACCGCCACAACACTGCCGTAGAAAGTGCCGTTCTCGTTGGTGGCGTATGCCCGCACATAATAGGTGATGCCCGGGGTCAAACCAGTGATGGTGTACGTATATGTACCGGTTCCACTACCGCAGTTCACACGATAGTCGCTAATAGAGGGAGTGGGGTTGGTGGAGGAATAGACAAAACCGCGCTGGCTCACGGTGGTGCTGCCGTCAGTCTGCACCTTACCGTTCACTGTGAACGAGTTCTGGGTCACGGCGGTCACTCCTTGGGTAAAAATCTGAAACTCTAATTGGCTTTCCAATTGCTGCAACTTCTCCAGCAACTCGCAAAGGTCAACGGAGCTGGCGCAGGAGTTGTTGCTGTTCGTGATGTAGTTTGCGTCATTGGTAAATGCGCTAACTTCAGTGGGAACGGTGGAGATGGCAGGGATATCTGCTGCGGTGATGTAACCCGCATCGTTATTGAAGGCACTCACATCTGTTGGAACAGTGGGAATGGCAGGGATGTCCTCTGCCGTGATGTAGTTAGCATCGTTGTCAAAGGCACTGACATTCGTGGGAACGGTGGGAATTGTGGGAATATCCGCCGCCGTGATGTAGTTGGCGTCGTTGTTGAATGCGCTCACGTTCGTGGGAACAGTAACGGCAGGAACTTCCGCTGCAGTGATGTAACCAGCGTCGTTGTTGAAAGCACTCACATCTGTTGGGACAGTGGGAATGGCGGGAATGTCCGCTGCCGTAATGTAGTTGGCATCGTTGTCGAAAGCGCTTACATTCGTGGGAACGGTAATAGCAGGGACTTCTGCTGCCGTGATATAGCCCGCGTCGTTGTTGAAAGCACTAACGTCTGTGGGAACAGTAATGGCGGAAACTTCCGCTGCCGTGATGTAACCAGCGTCGTTGTTGAAGGCGCTAACGTCAATAGGTTTGTTAAGGATCTGCGCCGCGCCAGTGGTGGCATTCCAATCGGCGTTCACCTGCGCGGGGATGTCGGCATTGGTAATGTAGCCGGCATCGTTGTTAAAGGCACTAACGTCTGTGGGAACAGTAACGGCGGGAACTTCCGCTGCGGTGATATAGCCAGCGTCATTATTGAAAGCACTCACATCTGTAGGAACAGTAATGGCAGGAACTTCGGCTGCTGTGATATAGCCAGCGTCGTTGTTGAAAGCGCTAACGTCAATAGGTTTGTTAAGAATCTGTGCCGCGCCAGTGGTGGCATTCCAATCGGCGTTCACCTGCGCGGGGATGTCGGCATTGGTGATGTAGCCGGCATCGTTGTTAAAGGCACTAACGTCTGTGGGAACAGTAACGGCGGGAACTTCCGCTACAGTGATGTAACCAGCGTCATTATTGAAAGCACTCACATCTGTTGGAACAGTGGGAATGGCGGGGATGTCTGCAGCCGTTATGTAGTTGGCATCGTTGTCGAAAGCGCTAACATTCGTAGGAACGGTAACAGTAGGAACTTCCGCTGCGGTGATATAGCCCGCATCGTTGTTGAAAGCACTAACATCCGTTGGAACAGTGGGAATGGCGGGGATGTCGGCTGCCGTGATGTAGTTGGCATCGTTGTCGAAAGCGCTAACATTCGTGGGAACGGTAACAGCAGGAACTTCCGCGGCTGTGATATAGCCAGCATCATTGTTGAATGCACTCACATCCGTTGGAACAGTGGGAATGGCGGGGATGTCGGCGGCCGTGATGTAGTTGGCATCGTTGTCGAAAGCGCTAACATTCGTAGGAACGGTAACAGTAGGAACTTCCGCGGCGGTGATATAGCCAGCATCGTTGTTGAAGGCACTCACATTCGTGGGAACGGTGGGAATCGTTGGGGTATTCTCAATTTCCGAGTAATCGTAGGTGGGCTTGTTCGCTTCCTTCGCCCAATCGGGAACAGTCGGGTCGGTCTCGACAATGGAGCTGATGTCGTGGTTTTCAAGGTATTCGTCCACCACATCATTCACCCAGTGGATGTCCACGCTGTCAGCGTAGAACGCGTAGGGCACCGCGTTCACCGGCGTGGTGTTCGTCAAGGTGGCGCCATCGGACAGGGTGACCTCCGTGTGGATCTGCGCCGTGCGCCAATCCACAGACGCCATGCTGCCGCTTTGGCCGCTGCCCTCGCCAATCATCAGCGAAATCACGCCGTTGCGGTTGCTCGTCACGCTGTGCGTCTCGCTAAAGGCTGACGTGCCGTTCGCATCCGAGATGCGGATGGCCACGGTCAGGTTCTCTTCCGCCACCAGCTCGTTGGCCGCATTGCGCACCACCGCCTGGTAGCTCATTCTGTTGGTTTGCGCGAGCATCGTCGCCGCGCTGAATAGCACTAATGCTAAGAGTATCAGTTTCTTCATATTTATTTGATTTTTTTGTTTCTTTATTATGTCCAAGGAATCAGAGTGCTAACTGCTAACTACTAATAGTTTTTCACGCAGCGCACGCTCACGGCATCATTCGCATTGAGAGTGGTGGGAAGCGGCGTGTTGCAGTAATAGACGGTTGATAGCGCGGTGGCTGTATTCGGCGCGGGGACAGCCGTACTCCAAAGGTCGGCATCCAACAGCATGCGTTCGAAGTTGTTATCGTGGGCATTGTACCGTCCTGCAGGCAGTTCGCTGAAACCCGTACTGTTAGTGTTGCTGTTCGGGGTGATCCAGCGCTCGGTGCTGCGGATGTCCTCGGCGGCGAGAGCCTCCAACGCATTCATCTCCACGATCGTGGGGATATGCCACCCATAGGGGCAAATGCCCTGCACGAAGCCGTCGGCATCCGTAACGGGCGCGGCGGTGCTGCCCTCCGGCACGTTCACCGCAGAGTACCACGTGTATAAACGCCCATAAACTGACTCGTTTTCAGCAACATCGGGGAATGCGTCCGACTCGTAAACCAACGCTTTGGCGATTGCCGTACCCACCGCATCTTCATAGTGAAGTGCACGGAGGTTTGCCTTTGTCCAGCAATATCCCGCCACCTCTACGGTTGGATATTCATAACTGTCAATGTCATAAACCAATTCACCGCATGAAAACGGCCCTGTCACCCTAAGTTTAAGAATTTTGAGCAGGTCATATTTGTTACTGCCACCATAATGGGTGTAGATTTTGTCGCTATACACACCCGCCGGAGTGGTTGCAGGAAAGGAAAAACCGTGGCCTTCATAGCCTTCGCCAAAGGAAACCCTTTCCACATACACCTCGCGCTCCAATTGCGCCTGCGCGACACCAGCGGAAAGTTCATAGCCGCTGCCTGTGACCGAACCGGTAAACAGCTCGCCTACCGCCACATAGAGACCGCCGCCGGAACTCGCGCCAACGGGCATCGCATACATGGTGGAGACTTGAGCCTCTGCCGTTCCCATAAGCGCAAACAGCAGAACAATTAAATGTAAAAGTCTGTTACTCATTATATTGCAATTTTTTATATGCATAATATATTAAACTGCAAATATGATAATATTCCTAATTTATTGATAATGAGATGTGTTGCAAATTATACCATAGAAACGTGGCATTTTTTGCCATAATTTAGTGATTGGTGAGCAGTGAATAAAAGGTTATGTCTAAGTCGTAGTCATCGTTTAAGTCTAAGTTTAAGTTATCGCCATCGCTTCAGAAATATCCCGCAAGAAGTCGTGGTTCAGCAGTTTGGAGATGCGAACCAGCATGGCGAGGTCGATGCTCTCCCGCTTGAGCATCTTGTGGACAACGCTGTAGTCGCGATGGATGGCCTCTGAGAACCACCTCATCGTGCGACCCTGCGCCTTCAGCTCTGCGCGAATCATCCGGCCAATATGAATTTCCTCTGTATTAGACATAAAAGAATCGTGAACTTTGGATTATTTGCATCAGAGGTTCTGCAATACCTGTATCACAAATAAGAAAGCCCACGATCACTCGTGAGCATTTCCCGATTTTCTTTTTGTGATACATGATGAAATTTGCAGATTTCTGATGCTCAAAGAAAAGCGAAAAACGCTTTATATCAATATGTTAAAAAGTTAAATATTTCTGTTCAATTCTCTTTTTTTGGGTTTTAATCAGACATCAGTGAAAAACGTTGCAAAAATAGTGTTTTTATTGTTCGGTTGAGAATTAAGTTTTGCAAGCTCTTTATCACATTTCCGAAACCCAAAACATAACGTTAACGCGACGCCTTAATCGGCCAAACGGAACCTCCGTCTCGCCAGGGCAGGCTCTTTCTAAACACAAATTGCCACGAATTCACCACGAATTAGCCTTAAATATTCATCGTCCATTCATCGCTTTTCATCGTGTCATCGTCAATCCTCCCATCATCGTCAATTCATCGCAAACCGCAAACAGCCCACGCCATCATTCGAATACTTTTTTTTCACAAATTCCGAGCATATCAAAATCTTTGTATTTTTGCCGACTTTTTATTTTTAAAGCCGAATTTTGAAATTAACACTTTTATATATCTACAAATCAGTAAATTATTAATCTTAAAAAATCTTAAAACAATATAGCGTTATGAAAATATTATTTGTCATCGATGCCTATTTCACGAACAACAACGGTACCAGCATCTCGGCGCAACGGTTCGCGGACGAACTTCGCAAACGCGGTCACGAGGTGCGGATTCTGACCTCCTGCGACGAAAGCCACGAGAACGTTTACAGCATGCCCATGCTGAAAATCCCCTTTTTCCAAGGACTGATCGAGAAACACGGCTTCCAGTTCGCCAAATGCAAGAAAAAAATCATCAAGGAGGCGGTCCAATGGGCGGACATTGTCCATTGTTTCATGCCGTTCATGCTGGAGAACAAAACCAAAAAAGTCGCCGACAAAATGGGCAAACCCACGACAGCCGCATTCCACGTGCAAGCTGAAAACATCACTTCCAGCTTGGGATTGGGAAAAGTGACGTGGGTAAACGATATGATTTACAAGATTTTCCGAAACGTGACATACAACCATTACACCCATATTCACACACCGTCGCAATTCATGGCAAGTGAGATTGAGAGGCGTGGATACACGGCTAAAATCCATGCTATCTCCAACGGCATCCAGTCGGATTTCACCTGGACAAAACGGCCGAAAGAGCCCATGTTCGCCGACAAAATCCTCATCATGATGGTCGGGCGGCTTGCCGGCGAGAAACGTCAGGACATCATCATCAATGCGTTGCAATACTCCAAATACGGCGACAAAATCCAGCTGGTTTTCGCCGGAAAAGGTCCGAAATTCAAACAATATTATAAATTAGGACAGCAACTGAAGAATCCGCCCATCTTCACCTATCTCCCAAAGGAAAAACTGATCAACTTGCTGGCACAGTGCGACTTGTACGTTCACGCATCGGACATGGAATCGGAGGCCATCTCCTGTATCGAGGCCTTCGCAACCGGGCTGGTTCCGGTCATCTCCAACAGCTCCCTTTCCGCCACCAAGCAGTTCGCCCTTGACGAACGCAGTCTGTTCAAAGCCGGCGACCCCAAAGACCTCGC
>JAEEGI010012965.1_pt1 | contig 17740 bp, 8 predicted proteins | sample 8958751 | NCBI WGS metagenome assembly JAEEGI01 (sample SAMN16246545, study PRJNA631951) | gut metagenome | biome: gut microbiome; feature: rumen; material: KS-attached | host: Bos | place: Iran: Karaj | collected 2018-10 | reverse complement strand
AGTTTACCGTGAATAGCAATGGCGACCAAGTGCGGTTCTCGCAAGGCAACCTGCAATACATCGGTAGTGCCAGCACACCTTACTGGAAGTTTGCCGACAAACAGTGGGAGACATTGGGCAACAATGGACAAGGCAGTACGAACCAAAATGTCGACCGTGACCTCTTTGGCTGGGGCACGAGCGGCTATGACCACGGCGCCGTTTGTTACCAACCTTGGAGCACGAGCCAAACAAACAGCGACTACCTTGTTTATAACAACCGTTACTCTAACCTCTATAACTCGACAGGCAAGGCCGACTGGGGTTACAACGCAATACGTAACGGCGGCAACCAAGAAAACAGCGGATGGCGCACACTGACCAACGACGAATGGACCTATATTATCAATGGACGTAATACTCCTTCAGGTATCCGATTTGCTATGGGTAGTGTGAATGGTGTGGAAGGCCTCATCTTGTTGCCCGACAATTGGGACGCCTCTACCTACACGCTGAACAAAACAAATGATGCTTATGGGGGTTTCTACGCTAACACCATAAGTGAAACGGATTGGACTACGATTCTTGAAGCCAATGGAGCTGTCTTCTTGCCCAAAACAGTTGGCCGCGAAGGGACTTCAATAACCACTTACTGCAATTACTGGTCATCCACTCATAGTACTATTAACCAAGCGTACTGTGTTTATTTTGCCAATTATATCGGTTATAGTAATTCTGTGAATGATCGAAGTACTGGAAATGTTGTTCGTTTGGTGAACCCTGTAAACAATTAATTTCCAAATAAGTATAAGTAGATGAACAAATTTAGTTTACATAATAGACGCGAGACTGCGAGACTTTTTGACTATGACCATTGACAATGACTATGACCATTTCCACGGGGATGCTAAGGTTTCAGCCCTTGGTTGAAGCGGTCATTGTCATAGTCACAAGTCATCGTCTCGAAGTCAAAGGATATTGCTGTTTATTTTGAATAGTTACTTATAATAAAAGCGAACAAATTGAACTAATGAATAAACGAACAAAAACAGAGCCCACCCTCCTCCCGCTCCTAAGGCGTTTCATCAAATTTTCAATATTTTTTTCTCATTTCGTTTGTGTATATCAAATTTATCCTTACCTTTGAAGCCTCAAAACAACCCAAAATAACAGACAAAACGACTCAATAAAATACAAATCTATTTGAAACACAGAATATTACACTATACAACACTATGCTACTTCGTTGTTTGGGCTTGACAATAAAAACGCACACCTATTTAAATTAATAATTAAAACACCATATCATGAAAACTAAATTATTGACAATTGCAACGATGGTTGCCCTCATGTTGGGAACCATGACAAAGGTGCAGGCTCAGGCTCCTTGCCTGCCGCAAATGCACGGACTTATTGAACACCAGAGCGCTTCGTGTGGCATCACACAGATGCTTGCCTTGACAACAGGCTGGAACTGGATAAGTCTGTCCATCGATACAGGTAATCCCATCGAAATGCTCCAGATGCTGGAGACAGCCTTGGGTGACAATGCTGTACAAATCCAATCGTTTGACGACAACACCGAGTTTGATGGCGAAGAATGGTTTGGTGGTCTGGACGACACAGGCATCTCCAACGCACAGATGTATATGATTGAAGTCGTTAACGACTGCACGGTGGAGCTGCAAGGCCCGGCTGCCAATCCTACCAACTACCAAATCACCATTGAGCCCGGCCAATGGAACTGGATTGGCTTCCCCTCCACGGTGGAACTGGGCATTGCTAATGCGCTCTCCGAATTCAATCCTGAAGAGGCAGACCAGATTCAAGCCGGTAATATCATGACCGAGTTCGACGGCGAGGAATGGTTCGGCGATTTCGAGACACTTGTGCCTGGACAAGGTTACATGTACTACTCCAACAGCGATGAGACCAAGATTCTGGTCATCCAAACAGGTTCCAAGGCCCGTCGCACTTACCCCAATTTTGGAAAGATTAATAAGCAACCTATTGAGATAGTGCCGACCCGTTAAGTAATATCTTAGGTCAAACATCTTACACAACATGATATGGAGCCCACGGTGTGCCGTGGGCTCCTTTTTGTCACACACCGATTCGCTTATAGAGCCCTTCCCTTGGGGTTATAATCATTAATAAATACATAATAACCAAATAGCTATACACTTTTTTATTTTTTTTGCTTATTAATCCAATTGTTTTTATCTTTGCTGCCAAATCTTGAAGCTGGATTTGCATATTGAGATTGTATTTCAAAAAACCAAATATTGTCATTTTTTAAAACTACTGTTATGAGGAGATTTTTACAAACCATGGTTCTCATTGCGGTGATTGCTATGTCGACAAGTCTCGCAATGGCACAGACCTTTACTTATCCAGTAAAGGGCAAACAAGGTTTCTCATTGTCAGAGAAAACCAGAGATGGGCTGCATGTCAGCTACAACTTGGGCCAGTTTACCTTGAGTCCACTTAACTATCGAGGTGAGAGCATGTCAGAAATCAGTATTTCAGGCATGGTCTTGCCCAACAATGAAGGTTGTCCTAACTTGCCAGTGGAGAGTCGCCTGTTGGCGGTTCCCCAAGGGGCAAATGCACGACTGAATGTTGTCAATGTTGAGAGCGAGATTGTAAGGAATGTGGATATCGCTCCCGCCTTACGCATCCAAGCCGAAAACGAGGAACCTGAATTCAATTATGTGAAAAACCGGGAGGTTTATTCGAAAAATGCTTTTTATCCCGAACAACCTTTCACAATTGAAAGGACGTCTATTCGTGGCGTTGATGTCGTTGCGGTTTCGGTTTCACCTTTCCAGTATAACCCGGTGACCAAGGAACTGAAGGTGTACACCAACATCGAGCTGTCGGTAAACTACGAAGGCGGCAACGGGCATTTCGGTGACGACCGTCTGCGCTCACCTTATTGGGATCCCATCCTCGCCGCTGAACTGATGAACTACGACCAATTGCCCGTCATCGACTATGCCGCCCGTATGCAACAATGGCTGCGCGATGAGGCCGACGGTGCCGAATACCTCATCATCACGCCCAACAATGACGGCTGGGCAGAGTATGCCAACCAACTGAAGGACTACCGCACGCGCCAGGGCATCCTCACCAAAGTGTATCGCCTTGATGAACTGCCTGCCTCCACTACGGATGAAATGAAGGCTTGGTTCCACAACGCCTATAACACTTGGACGATACCGCCTGTCGCCATTTTGCTGTTTGGCGACCATAACTCTAACATGGCTGAGGGTATTCCAGCCGAATACACCTACCACTCATCAACCTATGGCAACTGCATCACCGACAATGGCTATGCTGATGTCACTGGCGATAACCTGCCCGATATTGTGTTTTCGCGCCTTGTGGCTGCCAATGCCACGGAAGCCCAAATGATGGTGAGCAAGCAGATAGAATACGAGTATTCCAATCCCAACATGGATGCATCCACCTACGACCACCCCATCACCGCCTTAGGATGGCAAACCGAGCGTTGGTTCCAAATCTGTTCGGAAGTCGTGGGAGGCTATTGGAGAAACCAAGGGAAACATCCTGTTCGTATCAACGAAATCTATGATGGCACGCCTGGTGATATCTGGTCGTCTAACCAAAACACGGCTACTGTTGTAGAATATTTTGGCCCCAACGGACAAGGTTACATTCCTGCCACCCCCAGTGAACTCGGAGGTTGGACAGGAGGTACCGGCACCCAAGTTGTCAATGCAGTAAACAGTGGTTCCATGTTGCTCCAACACCGTGACCATGGCTATTATCAGGGATGGGGCGAACCCGACTTCAGCAACAGCTATGTCAACCAAATGAACAATGTAGGCAAGATGACTTTTGTAAATACCATCAATTGTCAGACAGGAGCCTTTGACTATAGTTCAAACTGTCTCATCGAAGCTTTCATTAGGCGCACTTACAATGGCCAAAATGCAGGTGCTGTGGGCTGTATTGGACCTACACAGACCTCTTATTCGTTCGTCAACGATACATACGTTTGGGGATTGATGGACCAATACGATCCTAACTTCCTTCCCGATTATGGCCCATACGCCAGCTACGAGGGCAACTGGCAACCGGCATTCGGCAACGTGGCAGGAAAGTATTTCTTGCAGCAGAGTTCTTGGCCTTACAATTCTAACTCAAAAGCCATCACCCATAAGATGTTCACCGCCCACTGCGACGCTTTCTTGAGACTTTACACCCAAGTGCCTAGGATGATGGATGTGGCGCATTCCTCTGTAGTTGTGGCTGGTTATGGTGCCATGACGGTTTCGGCACCTGAAGGATGCACAATCAGCTTAGTGAAAGCTAATCTTGACGGAGGTTGGGACATTCTTGCTGTGGCAACGGCTACAGGTAGCTCGCAAACAGTCGAGTTTGAGCCTCAAGTGCCGCCTACAGTTATTAATATAGTGGTTACGGGTCAAGACTATCTTCGTTATGAAGACACCATTGAGGTGGTGCCAGCCGAAGGGTCATACATTGTGGTGGATAGCTATACTCCCAATGCCACTCCTGTCAATCAGCAAACCTCGCTTAGCGTGAATTTCAAGAATGTTGGATTGGATGCCACGTCAGGTACGACCTCTGTAACCATTAATTCGACTGACGACAGACTGACCATTATTGACGGAATAGGTCAATTTGGTGCGCTGGGCAGCAATCAAGTCGTTTCGTTGGAAAACGAATTCAGTTTCATCATTGCACAAGATGTTCCCGACAATACAAAATTCCACCTCAATGTCACCATGACTTGTGGAGGTGACACTTGGACAGGCATATTGTCCATCACGGCTAACCAAGCTGTACTGGAATACGTCGGTGTGTCATGGCCAGAGATTTTCAACCCAGGAGAGACCATGACCGTCACAGCCACTTTCAGGAACAAAGGTCACTATATGGCAACCAATGCTGTTGCCCACATCGCTTCTTCAAGCCCTTATGTCAGTTTCGCCAGCAACAACTACACGGTAGGTACTTTAGAGGTTGGTGAGCAAGTTGAATGCACATTCAATGTGAATGTTGCATCTGGCTGTCCTGAATCTGAGCAGCTGCCCTTCACTTTCACTTTGAATGCTGACGGCGGCATGGTCGCTGAAGGTTCGGTGGTTCTGAAAAACACCATTATCGCAATTGCGGCAAATCCAGAGGAAGGCGGTACACTTTCTGGAGCTGGAAAATATGTCCCAGGTTCAACTTGTACTATCACCGCAACAGCAAATGATGGTTATGTTTTTGTGAGGTGGACATTGAATGGCAATGTGGTTTCGGGCCTTTCCACTTATAGTTTCACAGTGACATCTGATGCAGAATATGTGGCCGAATTTGAATGGGTCACGCAGGGCATTGCCATTGGCGACGCAGCTATGTCAGATGGTTATCTTCCTAGTTATTCCTTCTATAATTACACTTTGTCACAGCAAATTTATACCACTGACGAAATCGGAACGGCATGTGAAATTGCAAGTATAGCCTTCTTCAACGCAGGTTCACAGAAAACCCGTTCCTATACAATTTACATGACCCATACCGACAAGTCCACTTTCGAGAATGCCAACGATTGGATCAATGTCACTGAGGAAGATATGGTATATAGCGGAAGTGTCACCATGATGGCTAACAGGTGGACAACGGTTTTCTTTGACACTCCTTTTAACTACAATGGCACCTCCAACCTTGCCCTTATTGTAGATGACAACACGGGCTCTTGGTCAAGTGGAATGTCCTGTAGAGTGTTTGGCACTTCTAGTAGTCAGGCCATCCGCATTTACAGCGATAACACCAATTATGATCCCTATAATCCTTCGGGATATAATGGAACCCTTATGTCTGTGAAAAACCAAATTATCCTCGGCATACCTTATACCATTACTGCATCTGCCAATCCTGCCGAATATGGCACGGTGAGTGGCGCTGGTCATTATGCCTATGGAGCGCCATGCACTTTGACAGCCATACCCAATGATGGCTACTACTTCGTCAATTGGACAGAAGATGGCACGGTGGTTTCATACGACATCAACTACTCCTTTACCGTTAGCGGAGACAGAAATTTGGTGGCCAACTTTGTTGAAGAAGGCGCTATGTGCAGGGTGTATTTCGATTTGCACGACTCCTTTGGCGACGGATGGAATGGTAATTACTTGGTCGTTGACTTTGGTGATGGCCATTCCGAACAATTCACCATTACAAGTGGTTCATCGGCTTCCTATTATCGATTGTTCGAAACCGGTAGCAACATTACCTTGACATGGATTGCTGGCTCATGGATAAACGAATGTTCTTTCGACATCAGGTTTGAAAACGACGTTCCGATATACCATGGTGCGAATCTCAGTGCCAGTTTCCAACATGAACTTACTATTGATTGTGAAGCTGCCTATACCCCAGTCTCCATTTCTGTAGCTGCCAATCTCGAAGAAGCCGGTATTGTTGCTGGTGGTGGTGTCTATGAGCCTGGCACCGTTGTCAACCTGAAAGCCACCCCCTATGTGGGCTACCGCTTCGTCAACTGGACCAAGAACGGCACTATGGTTTCCACCAATCGCACTTACAGTTTCACTGTGACGGAAGATGGCGATTTCGTGGCCAATTTCGCTGAACTTTCACAGTCACTGCAGGTCGTGGCTCAATACTATCCCGATGCAACCAACTCCAATAGCCAATATGTGAAAGTTAGCTGGGCGAGTTCTGCATCATCGGCCCTTGATTCTGGTACATCATCCGACCGCTCCACCTACTGTATCTATCGCGCCTTCTGTGACGGTAGCGGACAGCAAATGATTGCCGAAAACGTAACCGATAACCAATACATTGATACCGAATGGGCTACATTGCCCCCAGGCAACTACGCCTATGGCGTCAGCCTCATGGATGGCAAAGGCCAAGTGAGCGAAATCCATTGGAACAATTCTGTTGCGACAGACGACAACCAAATCATCAACCTTTCGGATTATGTCAGTCCACTGGCCAACCTCAGTAATCCTGACGAGCCCTCAAGGGTGAACTTCGAAGACGGCTGGTTCTATTACGACAACGGTACTATTTCCACAAATGTCGGCATGTTGAGTGGTACAATGTACTGGGGCATCATGATACCTGCGGCCAATCTCCTTCCCAATGCTGGTAATAATCTGACAAAAGTGGCCTTATATACTACATATTCAGGTGCAACCACGCTGAGCATTTATCTAGGTGGTGACACGGCACCTGCTGGAGACCCCGTTGTTGTCCAAGATTTTGATATGCTTGGAAACAGAAGCTTTATGGAGATTGACCTGAACGATCCAATACCCATCGATGGCACTCAGAACCTATGGATTACTTTCTTTAACCAAACTACGTCCTTCCCTGCCGCTACATGCGGCAACATGGGCGAACCTAACGGAAGCTGGTTAAGTTCTACCGGCTCATATTGGTCTACTTCATCTAGTTACACTTGGATGATCCGCGCTTTTGTTGAAGACGGGGGTAATGCCATCAGCTGGTCTAACCGCATTGGGAAACCCATCGTATTGAATGAAGGCTGGAACTGGTTCAGTACATATATCGAGGTGGACGACCCCGTTGCCATGCTTGACATGTTGAAAGCAGGATTGGGCAATAATGCCACCGAAATCCAATCATTTAACAACAACACGGAGTTTGACGGTGAAGAATGGTTCGGTGGATTGGACGACATCGGTATTTCAAACGAACAGATGTATATGATTCTGGTCGATTCCGACTGCACGGTTGAGTTGTCAGGCATACCTGCCAACCCTGCCGACCATGAAATCGCCATCAATCCTGGCTGGAATTGGATCGGATTCCCCTGCGCCATGGAATTGAACGTCTCAGATGCCCTTGCCAACTTCCAAGCCGAAGAGGAAGACATGATTCAAATCAGCGAAAGCATGATCGAGTTCGACGGCGAGGAATGGTTCGGTGATTTTGAGACCTTGGTTCCCGGACAAGGCTACATGTACTATTCCAACAGCACCGAGCCTAAGACCTTAATCATCTCAACAGGAGCCAAGATGCATCGTGCCTATCCCAATTCCGGAAAGCTCCCGAAGCAAGTGAAAAAGGCGAAACCTACCGATGGTAACTAATTCTTAATTAATGAGAAGTATTACTGAAGCCCGCAGCATGCTGCGGGCTTTTTTATTTATCAATAGGTGAGATAAAAGATATTTTTTTCCCTTTTTTTTCATTTTTTTTCTCCATTTAAAAAAAAAGCCCTATTTTTGGCCGTTTAATAGTATGCAATAATTATCTCATTATAACTCAACTACTTAACAATCAACAAGTTAATACCGACTAATTCACTTAATACTAACTAAATTCAAATCATCATGAAAAGTAAAAGACTACTTCTCTTGCTGCTATTGGCACTCGTAGCGCCGTGGGCAGCAAATGCACAGAAAGCCCTACCTTATTCGTATGGCTTCGAAAACAATGATCTGGACGCAGAAGGTTGGACAGTCCAAAAAACCAGTAATTCTACTGGCATTAGTACTCAAGCTGCCTATTCAGGCTCGTACGGATTCCTGTTCAACTATACCGAACAAAACGCTTATCTGGTATCACCTGTATTGACTGGTACTGAAAATGGTGTTACTGTAGGTTTCTACTACAAAGAAGCCGCTGACTACTACGGTGACGAACAATTCTACTTCGGCTATACCACAGACGAAACCGTTACAGACCCGAGTTCGTTTACGTATGGCAGTTTGACAACTGCTTCGCTGGAGTGGCAATTGTATGAGGAAACACTTCCAGCAGGAACCAAAAAAATAGCTATCAAGTATGTGTATAACGATGCGTTATATCTCTACCTTGACGACTTCAGCTTCGAAGCTCCTTCCTCCTGCACCAAGCCAGTCAGCTTGGCAGGGACCGCAAACGGTCAAGAGGCCACCCTCACATGGACGGGCGATGCCTCTTCGTTTGATGTAGCCTACTCATTGGATGCCACTGCTAATCCCGACGACAACATCGTTGCCAACGTGAGCACCACATCCTACACCATGGATGGTTTAGAACTTGACAAAGACCACTATTTCTGGGTGCGTTCCAACTGCGGCAGCGAGATGAGCGCATGGGTTGGACCCAGGAGCATACATATCGGCTACTGCGTACCCGCTCCCACTTCGGTGGACGGCAATGGCATTTCTAACGTGACCTTCGGCATGGGCGACTATCTGGTCAACAACGACACCCCCAAGGCCACTTATGCCGACTTTTCCAGCATGATTGGTGCTGCGCAGGTTGGTGTTGAGTCAACCATCGCGATCACCCTTGAAACAGGTTATACTTACAACACCTATGTCTGGGTTGACTTCGACAACAGTTTGAGCTTTGATTCCGACGAAGTGATTTGCTATGGCGAAAGCTCAAGTACTAACCCCACCACGCTGACACTCAGCTTCCTTGTCCCTAGCACTCAAGCTTTAGGCGACTTCCGTATGCGTATCGGTAGTGCAGATTCTGGTTTGGGCTCTGACCCAGAAACTGCCAATCCTTGTTATACGGGCGCCTATGGTTGCTTCCAAGACTACACCCTGCGTTTGCTTGAGGCTCCTTCCTGCCTGGCTCCTACCAACCTTGTCGTGAACTACACTGGCGGCACCTCTGCCACCCTGACGTGGAACGAAAATGGTACTGCCACCAGCTGGGATATCCAATACAGCACTGATCCTGAGTTTAACGATATCATGACAGGCCAAGCCGACGGCGAACCGACCTATACTCTTACAGGACTCGCTCTTGCTACTACTTATTACGTGCGTGTGAGTGCTTGGTGTGAAGAAGTTGGAGCACCAAGCATGTTTTGCAACCCCGTCAATTTCACCACCGATATGTGCATGCCTGAAGACATATGCGAACTCACCTTCGAACTCACTGACTCGTGGGGTGACGGTTGGAATGGCGCTTACATTTCGGTTGTTGATGCTGTAACGGGAGTTGAACTGGCACAAATGACAGCTGACGATCATGGCGGTGGAAACATTACTTCAACTGACACAAAAACCTTGAACGTGTGTGATGGCCGCGCCATTAACTTCGTGTGGGTCGGTGGTATGTATGATAGCGAGACTTCCTACGTGGTTAAGGACGTCAACGGCGAAACAATCTTCAGCGGTGCTGCCGGTAACGGTATGATTACCAACTACACCGTCGACTGCACCATCACCAATTGCAAGACTCCTACCAACCTCGCTGTTTCAGAAGTTGGCCCTCGCAGCGCCGTGCTGAGTTGGACCGAAAACGGCGAAGCCACCGCTTGGGTTGTTGAGGTTATTGATATGGATGGCGGTCAAACCACCTATTGGGATGCCAACGCCAACCCCTTCACAATTCCTGGCCTGTTGCCCGAAACAAACTACAAAGTGAGAGTGCGCCCCATCTGCTCCGACTTCGACGACAAGTGGAGTGAGAGTCTCACCTTCCCCACCGAGGTGGCCTGCCCGAATCCTACGGATTTGAGCGTTACTCCGAATCCTTTCTCCGCCGATGTGACCTGGGCTGGCTTTGCCGAAAGCTACAACATCGAATGGGCTGAATCTCCCGCTACAAGAGAAGGTGGCCTCTGGCTGCAATACGACAATGGCACCCATTATACGAATATTGGTAATACCACTTCTGGTGTTCGCACTTGGGGTGTAATGTATCCCGCCGCCATGCTCGAAGGCAACAATACCCTCACAAAGGTTGCCGTCCAAGAATACGCCAATTACTACACATGCGAATCCTACACGATTAATATTTACAACGGTGCCGACCAACCTGAAACGCTTATCGGTACAGAAATCGTTGTCCCCACCGGCGAATCCGGCATGCATGAAATCACCCTGTCAACGCCTATCACCATGGATCCTTTACAAAACTTGTGGATTACTTTGTCTGTGGAAGGCACCTACGTCATGGCTGCTTGCGAAAACACTGAACGCAATAACCAGTGGTGGGACAACAATAACGACGGCGTATGGACATGCATGGCTGATGATAATTCCAGTCTGGCTGGTTATGGTTGGATGATTCGCGGCTATGTCGAGGGCTATGATGCTTCTGCATGGGATTGGAACCAAGCTACAAGCAACACGGCTTCCTATACCATCAACGGACTTGAACCCGAGACGACTTATGCTGTCAGAGTGCAAGCCAATTGCGGCGACGATGGCGTGAGCAACTGGATATGGGCTGTGTTCACCACGCCTTCGGCCTGCGACGCTCCTATCGAACTTGAAGCCACCGACATCACCGAGAATGCCGCCACCCTCAACTGGGTTGGCTATCAAGACAGCTACAATTTGCAATATAGAGAAGCTATGAAATACATACCTGTTTGGGAAGACGACTTCGAAAACGGTATTGGTGAAGAATGGACCATCGTCGCTGGAGAAGAAGCTACCTATCCGGCTAGCGGAATTTGGTACACTATTAATCCTATTAGTGGCCTGAGCTTTGAAGCTCATAGCGGATCCTACTGTGCCAGCTCATGGAGTTGGAACTCTTCGGCATACGATGCCGACAACTGGCTCATCACTCCTCAGCTCGACCTCCAAGGCGTACTGAAGTACTATGTGAGAACCAGTACTGGTTATCCTGACAGCTACGAAGTGCTGCTCTCTCTCACTGATACCGAAACCACCAGCTTCGACGTCACTTTGAAAGCAATGGCACCTGCTCCTAACAATGGAGAATGGAATGAGGTCGTCATTGACCTGAGCGACTATGTTGGACGTCAAGGTTACATCGCCATCCACCATGTGGATTATGACATGAACTACCTCTGCATCGACGACCTCGGCATCTATACTGTTGAGGAAGCCGGTGAATGGATCCCTGTCACCACCAACGAGCCCACCTATGCTCTTACCGGTCTGAATTCTAATACCGACTACGAATGGCAAGTTCAGGGTGTGAACGCCAGCTGCGAAGGCGGCCTCACCGAATGGACTGAAATTGCCACCTTCACCACGCTTGCACCGACGTCATTCACCCAGACGCTCGAGTTGACCGAAGGCTGGAACTGGGTGAGTCTGTCCATCGAGGCGGGCGATCCTGTCGAGCTGCTCCAGATGCTGGAGGCTGCCCTGGGCGACAACGCCGTGCAAATCCAGTCGTTCGACGACAACACCGAGTTTGACGGTGAGGAATGGTTCGGCGGCCTGGACGACATAGGTATCTCCAACGCACAGATGTACATGATCGAGGTCGTCAACGACTGCACGGTGGAGCTGCAAGGCACGCCTGCCGACCCTGCCGACTACGAAATCTACATCGAGCCCGAACAGTGGACCTGGATCGGCTACCCCTGCACGGTGGAACAGGACATCGCCGCTGCACTCGCCGACTTCGAGCCTGAAGAGGGCGACCAGATCCAAGCCGGCAATATCATGACCGAGTTCGACGGTGAGGAATGGTTCGGCGATTTCGAGACCCTGGTGCCCGGACAAGGCTACATGTACTACTCCAACAGCGACGAGACCAAGGTCCTGGTCATCCGTGCCAGCGCCAAGACCCGCCGCGTCATCGCCAATGCCGGCCCGATTCAAGCCAAAAAGATGAGAACGACAGATGTCGACGTCAACCTATAAAACAACACATAGCAAATTGAAGTTTAACCCTAAATAATTAAAAAAATGAAAAAAGTATTAGTATTTCTTTTGATTTGTTTGTCAAGCACCGTGATGTTCGCACAGGATCTCCACTGGACGATGGTCACCACGGGTGTGGCAGGCATGAACACAAGCATGACGGGCGTGCTCTACATCGACCATGAGATGCACCCCAACCCCGAGTTCCTCGAGATCGGCGTCTTCGACCAGAACGACGTGTGCCGCGGAGCCAAGCTGCCGAAATGGAACAACAACAAGCAGAAGTGGATCTACCAGCTGATCATCAAGGGTGACAATGACTTCACCTACTACTTCAAGATCTACGACCATGAGAGCGAACAGGAACTTGACTATGTCGACGACTTTGGTGAGGTGATCTCCTGGGGCCCCGGCAAGAAGTACGGAAGCATCTCCGACCTCTATGAAATCAACTTCCACAATCCCAATGCCTCCGGCTACACCCTCAACATCACCCCCTACACCGGCGAGAACGACCACTACTACCTCATCTCCTCGCCCGTCGGTGAAGTGAACGTCGATGCCGTTGACAACATGATGAGCAACACCTACGACCTCTACTACTTCGACCAGGCCAACGACCCGCTGGAATGGATCAACTACAACCAGGGCGAAGGTGAGGTTCCCGCTTTCACCGCCCTCGCTCAAGGCAAGGGCTACCTCTATGCCAACAGCGGCGATGAGACAGGCGACGATGTCGTCCTGACCTTCACCGGCACGGCTCCGGAGGTCCCCGAAGGAGGATACTCCATCCCGTTGGCTTATGTGGAAGGCGCCCGCCTTGCCGGCCACAACCTCATCGGAAACCCCTTTGCCGAAGAGGTGGGCATCAACAAGGAGTTCTACATCATGAATGCTGAAGGCACCGAGCTTGAGGCTGCCGAGAGAGAGTACCTCAACCCGATGGAAGGCGCCTTCGTCGTGGCCACGGAGCCCGACCAGACCGTCGTCCTGGGCGGTGCTGGCGGCGGTGGCTTCAACCCTGGCGGTTCGTTTAAGGTGCGCGTGAGCGGCACCCGCGGCGGCGACCACGCCATCATCCGCTTCGGCCAAGGCGAGGGACTGCCCAAGTTCATGATCAACCCCGAGCACACCAACATCAGCTTCCCGATGGAAGATGCCGACTATGCCGTTGCCTATGCCGAGAACATGGGCGAGATGCCCGTCAACTTCAAGGCTGAGAAGAATGGCAGCTACACCATGGACTTCAGCGCCAAGAACGTCGAGTTCGGCTACCTGCACCTGATCGACAACAAGAACGGCAACGACGTCGACCTGCTGGCCAACCCGACCTACAGCTTCGACGCCCTCACCACCGACTACGCCACCCGTTTCAAGCTCGTGTTCGCCACGGGTAACGCCGACGACAGCTTCGCCTTCTACAGCAACGGCAGCTTCATCATCAGCAACGATGGCAACGCCATGCTGCAGGTGGTTGACGTCACCGGCCGCATCCTCAAGAGCGAGAGCATCAACGGCTGCGCCAGCGTCAACGTGGACGCCGCCCCTGGTGTCTACATGCTCCGCCTCATCAACGGCGACAACATGAAGGTCCAGAAAGTGGTTGTGAAATAATTAATTCTATTGTCTAATCATTAAAACACAGAAATACAATGAAGAAATTAGCATTAACACTCGCCATCGTCCTCGGACTGGGCATGGCTTCCTACGCTGAAGGCGGCGGATTGTTCGGCCATGGCCAGGCAACATCTGAAGAAAGCACTTCGACAACGTTGTACAACCGCGGCGCTCTCGGTATCGGTTTCCCGAATCACAACGATCCCGGCAACCATCCTGCCCCGGTGGGCAGCGGCATTGCTGTCCTGGTCGGTCTTGGCGCAGCCTACGCTTTCGCCAAGAAACGCGAGGAATAAGAAACTGAGATTCCCCTCTCGGGGAATTGAGTTACCGCTTTAACCAACAGCGGCGGCTTGGAGCGCTTGCAATTCGTAAGCGCTTCTCGCCGCCGCTGTTTCATTATTGCTCTCCCAACCACCCTTCTCAAACGAAATCAAACATTCTTTTTCGTCCAACTCTCTCATTCAATTAGTTTTTGTATCTTTGCCACTTAATTTTTCGGAAAGCCTATGATACCTTCCGGAAAAGTAATAAAATGAATAAAATACTATCATTGCTACTTATCTGTTTGTCAAACATAATGATGTTTGCACAACAGCTACCAACACACTGGACAGCGGTACACGTCGATGGCAACTCCATGACGATGACTGCTGAACTCCAATTTGATGGAGCGACTCAATCAAACGCAAACCTTGAAATCGGCATGTTTAGTAGTGTGGATGGAAACTGTCGCGCCACCAGAAGGCCAACTATCACTCCATTCGGCACCTGTATTTATGCATTCACTTTCCATGGTATTAACGGTGAAACCTACATTCCAAGGATTTGGAACCATGCGACTGACTCAGAAGTTACTTCTATGACCCCTCCAAATTTATCAGATTATCCCTATCATGCTGGTGATATATTTGGAAACGCCATTACCCCTATCCCGATAAACTTTTCATCCACCATGGGTGGAACCTACGTCCTCAGCATCACTCCCTATACCTCTGGCGAAAATAATCACTTCCACCTTATCGCTTCCCCCGTAGGAACGATAAATGTTGATGCAGTGTACAATCTGAACAGCAACACCTTCGACCTTTACTATTTCGACCAATCCAATGACCCTATGGAATGGATCAACTACAACATAGGGGCGAACCAAAACCCTAGCTTCACTACCCTCATACAAAACAGAGGCTACCTCTATGCCAATAGTGGAAATGGCAATGGAAATGATGTCGTCCTCACCTTCACAGGCACAGCTCTCACTGAAGCCTCCAAGACAATCGATCTGGACTACGACCCAGAAGCCCGTTTGGCGGGATGGAACCTCATCGGCAACCCCTTCGCCGTACAAGCCAACATCGACAGGACATCGTTCTATACCATGAATAGCTTAGGCACTGAACTTGAAGCTGCCTCAAGAAATTACGTCGAACCGATGGAAGGCATCTTTGTCAAGGCTACAGGAGAAGGCGAATCAGTTACCTTCACCCAAGGCATCGGTGGCGATTTCAACAATGGTGGATATATCAAGCTTTGCGTGAGCGACAGCGATGGCATGAGCGACGTCGCCTACATCCGCTTCGGCCAAGGCAATAGCCTTATGAAGCTCATGCTTAACCCACAGCACATTCATATTTACTTCCCAATGAATGATGCCAACTATGCCGTGGTCTATGCCAACAACATGAATGAGATGCCAATCAACTTCAAGACTGAGAAGAACGGCAGCTACACACTGAGCTTCACCACCGAGAACGTAAAATTCAGCTACCTGCACCTTATCGACAACAAGAACGACGACGACATCAACCTGCTAGCCAACCCAACCTACAGCTTCGACACCCAAGCGACCGACTACACCAACCGTTTCAAACTCGTGTTCACTTTGGATAATGCCGATGACTGATAGCATTCTTCAGATACCACAACGGTAGGTTTGGCTTCCCAAATTGAAATATTAATATTCTCTGCGGGGAATCTTCTTTATTTTTCTCTTCAATGTCAACCATTCATTAAGTTTTCGTAATTTTGCACCCTAAAATAGGATTCATAGTAAAATGAAAAACAACTACAAGGAATATAAACAGCTGAATCTCACCGAGACAGCCAATGAAATCCGTGAGTTTTGGGAAGCCGACGACACCTTCCAAAAGAGCCTCGACAACCGCGATAAAGACAACGCCTTCGTGTTTTATGAAGGTCCGCCGAGCGCCAACGGCACCCCTGGCATCCACCATGTGATGGCCCGCTCCATCAAGGACGTGGTGTGCCGCTACCAAACCCTGAAAGGCAAACACGTCGTCCGCAAAGCCGGCTGGGACACCCACGGCCTGCCCGTCGAACTCGGCGTGGAGAAGAAACTCGGCATCACCAAGGAAGACATCGGCAAAAAGATTTCGGTGGACGACTACAACCGCGCCTGCCGCGAGGAGGTGATGAAATATAAGGACATGTGGGACGACCTCACCCGCAAAATGGGCTACTGGGTTAACCTCAACGACCCTTATATCACCTTCACCAACGACTACATCGAGACCTTGTGGTTCCTTTTGAAAGACCTCTATAACAAAGGCCTGCTCTACAAAGGCTACACCATCCAACCCTACTCGCCCGCTGCCGGCACCGGCCTCAGCTCCCACGAACTGAACATGCCCGGCTGCTATCGCGATGTGAAAGACCTTACCTGCGTTGCTTTGTTCCGCCTGAAGGCACAACAGAGCAAGTTCACGAAGCTGCCTTTTGGTGTTGATGTGCCCTTTGGTCAAGTGCAGGTAATTGCCTGGACCACCACACCTTGGACCTTGCCGAGCAACACCGCCTTGTGCGTCGGTCCGAACATCGAATATAATCTCGTCCGCTCGGTCAACCCCGTATCGGGCGAACCCACCTATCTCATCCTCGGCAAGCCACTGATGGCCTCTTTCTTCCCCGCTGAAGAAGAGAAGCCCAGCTTTGAGGACTGGAAAGTCGGCGACAAAAAACTGCCTTACGAGGTGCTGGGCACCGTGAAAGGCAGTGAACTGGTTGGCCTCGAATACGAGCAACTGATTCCTTGGGTCAACCCGGGCGAAGGCGCCTTCCGCATCATTCCTGGCGACTATGTCACTACCGAGGACGGTACGGGCATCGTCCACATCGCCCCGACTTTCGGCGCCGACGACAAGCGCGTGGCCGCCGCTGCTGGCATCCCGCCCTTGCAGATGATCGACAAGGACGGCAAAGCACAGCCTATGGTCGACCGCACGGGTAAGTTCTTCCGCATCGAAGACCTTGACCCCAACTTCGTCAAGAACTACATGGACGTGGAAGCCTATCGCCCCTATGCCGGACAGTTCGTGAAGAACGCCTACGACCCCACCAAGACCGAAAAAGACAAGTCGCTGGATGTCGACATCGTGGTGATGCTGAAGGAAGAAGGTAAACTCTTCAAGAGCGAGAAACACACCCACAACTACCCGCACTGCTGGCGCACCGACAAACCTGTGCTCTACTATCCCCTCGACAGCTGGTTCATCAAGACCACGGCCCTCAAA
>JAEEGI010012963.1_pt1 | contig 17743 bp, 13 predicted proteins | sample 8958751 | NCBI WGS metagenome assembly JAEEGI01 (sample SAMN16246545, study PRJNA631951) | gut metagenome | biome: gut microbiome; feature: rumen; material: KS-attached | host: Bos | place: Iran: Karaj | collected 2018-10 | reverse complement strand
AGCAGCCAGAAAAGATGGATATGAGAAATTCATAGTGTTCCTCCATTATCCGCCAACTGAACTATATGATAAGAGAAGCAGATTCACTCTGATCGCTGAAGCCTACGGCGCAGAGCAGGTGATCTACGCCCATTGTCATGGAAAAGAAAGATTTCACGACAGTCTCATGGGCACATTCAATGGAGTAAAGTACAGCTTGGTTTCAGGCGATTATCTTGAATTTAAACCACAAAAGTTACTTTAATCGGGGGAGTAGAAAATGGGAGATAAATTTTCGGTTATAAAAGAAACACTCGAAGTAGTTAAAAATAACGGCAAAACCATAAGAGGCCTGATCTTCAGACCTGACACTACAGACGGACAGTATCCGGTTGCCATCTTTGCCCATGGCTTTGGCTCAAACTACCATGAACTCATGCACCATGGCATCGGCTACGCTGAAAATGGCATTGTATGTGTGTTCTTTGACTTCTGCGGCGGAGGAGAAGAGTCCACCAGCGATGGTACAATGCTTGAAATGACCGTACTCACAGAGGCTGAGGATCTGGAAGATGTCATGGATACCGTCCTTGACCTTCCTTATATCAACAAGGACGCACTTTACCTCCAGGGTGAGAGCCAGGGAGGCTTCGTTTCAGCACTGGTAGGCGACAGACGAAAGGAGGACATAAAGGGGCTGATCCTCTGGTATCCTGCATTTGTCATTCCGGATGACTCCAAAAAACGCATAAAAATCGGCAACACCAATGTCTTCGGACATGAAATCTCTCCAGATTACGACAAGGCGGCTGTAGACATAGACGTTAATACCCTTCAGAGAAACTTCGGTAAACCTGTTCTCCTCATCCACGGTGACAAAGACGACGTGGTTCCAATTGAGTACTCCCGCACTGCAGCCGCCAACTATGGCTATGCCACCTTAAAAGAGATAATAGGAGCCGGCCACGGCTTTGACGGACAGGACAGCGACGATGCAAGGGAAATGTCCATCTCTTTCATCAAGATATACGAGAACGCATCAACAATCTAAGCACACAACCACTTGTAAAAGTGCAAATTACTGTATATAATCGAATATGGCTTTGCTTTAAAGCCCATTTATTGTAATGAGCTGGAATAGCGCAGTCGGTAGCGCAACCGATTCGTAATCAGTAGGTCGAGGGTTCAAGTCCCTTTTCCAGCTCTTTTTTCATGTCTGAAATTTATGTTACCAAATAGTATAATTTTGATGTAATTGTTTTTCACAAAGCCACAACTGTGGTATAATAATATGTCGTATTATTGATAAAAAGCACAGGCATTATAATAAATCAAATGTGCGGAGAGGGTTATAAAATGAAAGAACTTAAAGATTACGTACGTACCATACCGGATTTCCCGGAGAAAGGCATCATGTTCAGAGATATCACCTCTGTACTTCAGGACGCAGACGGCTTCAAGCTTGCAATCGATGAGATGCAGAAGCTCGTTGCAGACCTTGATTTCGACGTGGTACTTGGCGCTGAGTCAAGAGGATTTATCTTCAGCGCACCTATCGCATACAACAGAGGCAAGGCACTTGTTCCTGTTCGCAAGAAGGGCAAACTCCCTTGCGAGACAGTAGAGGTTTCCTATGAGCTTGAGTACGGCACAGCTACACTTGAGCTTCACAAGGATTCAATCCAGAAGGGACAGAAGGTTCTTCTTGTAGACGACCTTATGGCCACTGGCGGAACAATCGAAGCCATGATCAAACTTGTAGAAATGCTTGGGGGAGAAGTAGCAGGTATTTTAGTTCTTATGGAGCTCAAGGGACTTAAGGGTCGCGAGAGACTTAGCAAATACAGATTAGACGCAGCACTTAGTTACGAAGGGAAGTAATACTTAAATGGCTCAACAATTCGACGACGGAAAAATTGAAGCCACCCCTGAATTCCAGTCACCTGACAAGCTCTACGATGAGATGATCCAGAAGGTACGCAAATACCATCCTTCTGACGATATCACCCTCATTGAGAAAGCTTACAATCAGGCCAGTGAAGCCCATCAGGGGCAGCTGCGCAAATCCGGTGAACCATACATCATTCACCCGCTTTGCGTAGGTATTATCCTTGCTGATTTGGAAATGGACAAAGAGACCATAGCAGCAGGGCTTCTTCATGATGTCGTTGAAGATACCATTTGCACCAAGGAAGAGATTGAAAAGAGCTTTGGCTCCGACGTAGCTCTTCTGGTGGACGGGGTTACAAAACTGACCGCTCTGCAGCTCACTCCGGATGATCCGGTGAGCAAGACACCAGAGCAGAGCGATATGCAGGCTCAGAACCTGCGTAAGATGTTCCTGGCCATGGCCAAGGATATCAGAGTCATCCTGATCAAACTCGCGGACAGACTCCACAACATGCGAACACTGACACACATGCCTCCGGAGAAGCAGCAGAGGATCGCCCAGGAGACCCTGGACATCTATTCACCCATCGCCGGCAGACTTGGTATCAGCAGAATCAAGGTAGAGCTGGACGATCTTTCTCTTAAATACCTCAAACCCGACGTCTATAGAGACCTGGTTGAGAAGGTAGCCATCAGAAAGAGCGAGCGTGAAAGATACGTCGAAGAGATCTGCGAGAACGTTCGCAAGAGCATCTCCGACGCAGGTATCAAGGGCGAAGTAAACGGCAGAGTTAAACATTTCTTCAGTATCTACAAGAAGATGCGCAACCAGAACAAGACTCTGGACCAGATCTACGATCTCTTTGCCATCCGCATTATTGTTGATACGGTAAAAGACTGTTACGCTGCCCTGGGCGTCATCCATGAGATGTACAAACCCATCCCCGGAAGATTTAAAGATTACATAGCAATGCCCAAGCCCAATATGTATCAGTCACTTCACACGACACTTATTGGACCAACCGGTCAGCCCTTCGAGATCCAGATAAGGACCAAGGACATGCACAGGGCCGCTGAATATGGTATTGCAGCCCACTGGAAGTACAAAGAGGCTTCCGATGGCAAGAAGGCAGAAAACGGTGAAGAAGAGAAGCTCACCTGGCTTCGTCAGATCCTTGAATGGCAACAGGATCTCTCCGACAACCAGGAGTTCATGAGTCTGCTTAAGAGCGACCTAAATCTCTTTTCCGAAGACGTATACTGCTTCACACCTACAGGAGAAGTTAAGAATCTTCCTGCAGGTTCAACACCGATTGACTTTGCTTACAGCATCCACTCAGCTGTAGGTAATAAGATGATAGGCGCCAAGGTCAATGGCAAGCTTGTTCCCATTGACTACAAGATCCAGAACGGCGACAGAGTAGAGGTTATCACCAGCCAGAACTCCAAGGGCCCCAGCAGAGACTGGCTCTCGATTGCCAAGTCCACCTCTACCAAGAACAAGATCAACCAGTGGTTCAGACACGAGCTCAAGGAAGAGAATATCAGTAAGGGCAAAGAGCTTCTTATTGAATATTGTAAGAGTAAGGGCCTCGACTATTTCATTTTAGTCAAACCCGAGTACCAGGCCATCATCACCAGGAAATACGGCTTCCACGAATGGGACGCTGTTCTTGCTGCAGTTGGTCACGGCGGACTCAAGGAAGGCCAGATCATTAACAAGATCTTAGAGCTCACTGAGACAGACCACAAGCGCAACATCACCGACGAGGAGGTACTGGCTGCAGTTGCAGAATCCAACATCACTCCTCAGGTTTCAGGAACTGACAACGCCATTATCGTTAAGGGCGTCCACGACGTAGCCGTAAGATTCTCCAAGTGCTGTAATCCTGTACCCGGAGACGACATTTGCGGATTCGTCACAAGAGGCCGTGGCGTTTCTATCCACAGAAGAGACTGTATCAACGTCATCAAGATGCAAGAGGAGGATAGAACAAGACTCATAGAGGCCAAGTGGCAGTCAGACACCACAGGTGACGGTAAATATACCGCAACCATCAAGATCTTTGCCAACAACAGAAGCGGACTTCTTGCCGATGTTTCAAGAGCTCTTACAGAGAAGGGCATAGACATCATATCCATGAACACCAGAACCAGCAAACAGGGCCTGGCAACCATGGAGACCTCCTTCCAGGTTTCATCAAGAGACCAGCTTCGTGAAATCGTTGATAAGATCAGACAGATCGACAGCGTAATTGATATTGAAAGGACAACGGGCTGATGGCTGAAAGTGAAGTAAATGTTGGCAGAATCACCTTAGGGATGGTCGGCACAAACTGCTACTTTGTAGTTAAGGATGGCCACTGCGTGGTTTTTGACCCGGCCGACAAGGGTGACAAGATCTACGAGATCCTTCAGAAAAAAGAGCTTACGGTGGACCTGATCCTCTTAACCCACGGCCACTTCGATCACATCGCTGGAGCAGACCAGCTTCGCGAGCTGACCGGTGCCAAGGTAGGGTGCTACATCAAGGAACAGGCTCTTTGCAAGGACGTCTACCTGAACGTTGCCAACATGTATGGCTTTGATTCAGTAATAAATCCCGACGTGTTCTACGAAGATGGCGAGATCATAGAAGCCGCAGGCCTTAAGTTCAGGCTCATCGCAACACCGGGACACACCAGCGGCAGCTGCTGCTATTATCTTGAAGAGGAAAAGATACTTATCTGCGGTGACACCTTATTCGAGGAATCCGTAGGAAGAACCGATTACCCCACAGGCTCTATGAGCGAGCTGATCCGCAGCGTTAACGACAAGCTCTTTTGCCTGCCTGATGATACAGTGTGTTACCCCGGACACGGTGACCTGACCACCATCGGTCACGAGAAGTTATACAATCCGTTTGTAATGTAAAATGCAAGTAATATATATAAAAGAAGACAGATACCAATACGACGTACATTCGCTTTACAAGGCCTTTTATCCGGCTGAGGATGTAAGGGTTATTATAGGTGAAAGAGGTAGCGTACCTGAAAAGGAAAAGGATATTTCACCTGATGATGAGATATCCTTTGTTAATGTCTGTCAGGAGAAGAACGAACTAAAGAGAGAAATCTACAAAAACTTAAGCGCAAAAACCGGACAGGAGCTGCCCTGGGGCGACCTCACAGGAATAAGGCCCACCAGGATAGCCATGAACCTCATCGACGAGGGGCTTTCCGACGACGAGATATTCAATTATATGAAGGAAACATATCTTGTCAGCGATGAGAAGGCACTTCTGGCCATCGACATAGCCAGGAGAGAGAAGAAGATCCTTGAGGATATCGACTATGAGAACGGATACAGCCTGTACATCGGCATTCCCTTTTGCCCTACAACATGCCTGTACTGCTCGTTTACATCATATCCGATAGGCGCATTTTCAGGCATCGTAGATGATTACATCACCTGTCTGGAAAAAGAGATCGACTATGTGGCAGAGGCTTTCGGAGGAAAGACACTGGACACCATCTACATCGGTGGCGGTACGCCGACAACTCTTTCTCCTGAGCAGATAAAAAGGCTCATCGGCTATCTCCAGAAAAAGCTCGATCTGTCCCATGTAAAAGAATTCACTGTGGAATCCGGAAGACCTGATTCCATTACAAGAGATAAATTAAAAGCCATGAAGGAAATGGGCGTAACCAGAATCTCTGTTAACCCCCAGACCATGAGCGATGAGACCTTACGCCTTATCGGAAGGCAGCACACAGTGGCTCAGCTCATCGATTCCTTCAAGATGGCAAGAGAGGAAGGCTTTGATAATATCAACATGGATATTATCCTTGGACTTCCCGGCGAGAACGAAGAGGATGTTCAGCACACAATAGATGAGATCGTAAAACTCTCACCTGACGACCTGACAGTTCACTCCCTGGCGATCAAGCGCGGCTCAAGACTTTTTGAGACCATCAGGGAAAAAGAGCTAAAGGGGCAACTCAAGGTATCCATGGAATATTCCATGAGCAACACCGAAGAGATGATGGAGATAGCCAAAAAGGGCGCACAGGAGCTAGACCTTAAACCCTACTATCTCTACAGACAAAAGAACATCAGCGGCAATTTTGAAAACACCGGTTACGCAAGAGAAGGTAAGGCCGGTATTTACAACATTCTCATCAACGAGGAGGTTCAGTCCATCGTTGCACTGGGAGCAGGAACCGTAACCAAGAGGGTATTTGGCGAAGGCGGAAGGATCGAGAGATGCGACAATGTAAAGGATGTGAAGCTTTACATGGACAGCATCGATGAGATGATCCAGAGAAAGAAGGAACTTTTTGAAAGGTTATGAGGGGGCTAAAAACTGCATATTGGCAGCCTTACTTTGCGTGCCGCTACTTTGCGGCTGCAGTGGACAGGAGGGGCTTACGCTTTACGACAGCAGGAACTACGATATCGTAACTTTGGAAGAAGGCTCTTTTTCCAAAGGCGATGAAGAAGAGATCAGCAATCCCGGAGTACTTGCGGGCGTCAGGAATGGCGCCAGAGAGAGTCAGAAAGCTCTTTTCATAAGAGGCGCGGGTGTGTTCTCCTGGGATCATCTTCCTACCATCAAGGATATTCAGTGCATGCAGGATAACTTCATCTCTGAGGTTTATCAGTATATCAGGCCTGACTATACCGAGGATGAGATAAGGGATTTTCTGGTAGCCATGAGTGAGGTGGACATCGATGTTTATATCCTGGATGGAGAAGCTGAGTGGTCCTACAGACGCAACTATGACGGAATGAAGGGTGTTCTGGACAGGGTAAGATATTACAACAGCCTTGTGGGACCGACTGACAGGATAAAGGGAATTGTTTATGATGTAGAGCCTTATGTTCTGGATAAGTGGCACAACACACCGGATGACCTTTTGGAGGAATACACCGATAATATCATCAGGATCAGAGAGGAATGTTCCGGGGACGAGGATCATATTGATATATGTGTATGCATACCTTTCTCCTATGACAACATGGGATATGATCGCAGGATGAGAAATATCATCAGGGAAGCAGATCAGATCTTTGTCCTGAATTATCTTAAGGGGCGCGAGATAGAGAATGTGAAAAGAGAAGCTGCCCTTTGCAGATGGTATCGAAAACGCATGGTGAATGTCTATGAGCTCCAGCCGGGACTTCTTAGTCAGACCACCAATACAATTACATATTATAAAGACGGACTTGATGCGGTTAAACAAAACTACAAAGAGCTGATGGATGCCTACCCGTCGCATGATATTGCGGTAGGTTATCACACATTGGAATATCTTAGAGTCTTAAGTCTTGAAAAGTAAGATTACACCCGAAAAGGAAATTTTAATTCTTTTTCGGGTGTTTGTTTGTGAAATTTTAATTTAAAATTGACAAAATTTTAGCTTTTTTTTATGGAAATCAGGATCCGGGTTGGCTATCATAATCTTAAGCCATTATGTAATTTTATATGAGGTGTATGATTGACGTGCAGATCATAGAAGAAAAACGGTACAAACTGAAGAGGTTCATAGCAATCCAGCACAGCTTTGACGGCAATACACAGAACGTACATGCTCATACGCTGGAGATCAACTGCACCATCAAGACTGATACGGCAGAAATGATCGACTACCGCAAGGTTGAGACGCTTATACAGGAATGTCTTGATAAATACGAAAACAAGTACCTCAATGACTTTGAAGCATTCAAGGAAAACGCCACCATCGAAAGACTGGGAGAAGTTCTATGCTATGAGATCGATGATGCGCTAAAGGAAATTGGATACGGGATGGATCATTTCGAAATCGGAGAGACACCCCTTAGAGTTTATGTGATCACTGACGAGCTTCGCGACTGACGGAGCATGAAGGGAGAGAAAATTGAGAAACAAGTTTTATAAGGTAATTGCAGTTATGATTGCTGTGAATATGATGAGCATGACAGTATTTGCCGCTGAGGAAGCTGCAACTGCTGAGAATGAACAGCCTGCTGTATCACAGGAAGAGGGCTCGGGAAGCACTGAACAGGAGACACCTGCTCAGGAGACACCTGCTCAGGAGACACCTGCTCAAGAGACACCTGCTCAAGAGACACCTGCTCAGGAGACACCTGCCCAGGAGACTCCTGCTGACAGTGGAAATACACAACAGAGTGAGCAGAATAAGGATGAGCAGACAACACCTGCTCAGGAGACACCTGCCCAGGAACAGCCTGCACAGAATCAGGAGCAGACACCTGCTGCCTCAGAAACAGAGAATAAAGACGGTGCTAAGGAATCCACACCTGCTGATGCATCTACAGAAACCAAAACAGATGCATCCACAGAGACTAAGACAGAAACAACAACCGATGGAACCAGCACAGCTCCTACAGATCAGGAAATCGCAGACATGCTGGAGGAGTCCAAGAGAAGAGTCGCTGAGAACAACAAGAGCGATGAGGTAACAGCTGATCCTGGTTCTTCAGATAACGAGTCTTCAGCATCTACAGATACAAATTCAAGCTGGTCAAACGACGGAACCATCACAGATGTAATGGGAATCAGAGCAACTGTTGAAGGTGACTACGTAGTTATTTCATACAAGACCAAGCATACCAGCGAGTGGGACGACAATTACATGAACAACCCCATCACAATCAACTATGCTGATGGTAATGGAACTTCAAACAACAACACCATCGGATTTAACTGGGGTGCAACAGAGGTTCACGGTGACAACTGGTCATCAATTGACGGTGTTACAATTTCAAAGTCTTCAGACCAGGCAGATACAGAGTATGTAACAGTTTCAATCCCTGCTTCATGGTTTGAGAGCATGGACTTCACAGTATCAAGCGGAGATTACACAGCAAGCATCAACGGAACACCTATTGAGGATTCTACAGTAAATGATGCTGTTTATACCGGAATTTCACTGGACGGAACCTTTAACGACTGGGATGCAGTTCAGAAGAGCACACTGGTTGAGCCTGACGGTGAGCACAACGTTGAATCAGTTGCATGGATGATCGAGAGCGATTACGTTTACATCTACATCAAGGATGACGGCTCAAATTCAGCAACATGGGCTGGACCTAACCACAACGGTAAATACGCTATTACAACAGATCTTGGAAGAACACTTGTATTCCAGCTTACAGAGGACGGCGCAGTAGTTGGCGCTGACGGAGCTACTTCAAATCACACAGGAAGCCAGTGGGAGATCGCTATTCCTACAAGCTCACTTCCTCAGAACAACGGTGGACTTAGCTTTGGCCTTTACCTCTCAGATACAACCCTCGACGGATACGGCGAAGGAAACACAAACCAGAGTTCAACAGATATCGCTTATGACGGACTCTACGGAGACTGGGATAATTACCCTCACAAAGAGATTCAGTATGCAACAGCAGGAACTCATGAAAATGTACCTGACGGCGAAGCTGCTATCTATGTAGATAACAATGTATATGGTCACTGCGAGACACAGATGCAGGCGCATCTTGATGAGCAGGGCGGTGAGTTTACACAGGCCGTTACAGTTCTTGTAAACGATGACTGGAGTCACGCTCTTATGATGAGACTGGTTTCAGTTGATGGCGCAGGAAATATCAACTGGAATCCTCAGAAGGATAATCTCGATAACGGAGCATATGAGTATTACATCTTCGGCGTTGATGCATGGGGATCATCTTCAAACATCAACAATCTTGTAGAAGCAGATGTATGCTATGGTAAAGCAACGATCACACTTACAGACGGCAGACACGACATGGAGTGGTACCTTGACTCCAACAAACTCGCTGCAAGATACGGAATCGCTGAAAACGAGATGAAGACAGTATCATCCCAGTACGGAAGAATCGGACAGGAATGGGTAAAAACTGCCGGTGCCAGCAGTGGTCCTTACGCAGGAGCAGCTATGTGCGTAATGTCAGCTCTTGTGCCATTTGTAATAAAAAAGAAGTTTGTGTTTAATTAAATAAATTATTGATATAGCGAGTATTAAATATCTATAAAATGGACATAAATGCTTAAAGTAAAGCCTCCTTAGGTGTATTATTTACATTAGGGAGGCTTTTAGTATGCACAGAATAACTACCTTTTTATCTACTATCAACTTCTCTGACACCACCAAGATCATCATTTTTGTGGTGCTTACCGTTATATGGCTTGTAAACCTGAGGATCCTCTACAGGATCAAAAATCAGGCGGCCTTCATAACTGTAGGCATGCTTGGCATGTTCGTACTTATGATGGTGTTTGTCAGGCCATGGGCTACACAGCCTCTTGCCAGGATCGTAGCGGCTCTGGCAGGCTTTGTGGGAAGGCTCACAGGTACCTTTACGCCGTTCTTCAAATACGGAATTCTGTTTGTGGAGACCAAACAGGGTTCAATTACTCTGCAGATAGACTTTGAGTGCTCCGGAATCATCGAGATAATGGTCTATCTGTCTATCCTTGCTTTCTTCAGAGTTTACACAGTTTCTGAAAGAGCAATCCTTTCAGCAATCGGTTTTATTTACATAATTGTAGCCAATGCGCTCAGGATCATTATCATCGCAACAATGATCCACTTAGGCGGCGAAGATATGTATTATATCGCACACACTTACGTGGGCCGAATTTTCTTTTACGCAGCAACCATTGTCCTGTATTTCTACGTATTCACCAAGTCTCAGGTTGTCCGCATGAAGGTGGGAAGCTTCTCCTACGACAAAGAGAAGGCTCCGGCCGCCGAGAGTGCGCCTGCGGATAACGCATCCACTGAGAACTCTGACAACAAGAGCAGCGACAGCGACATCGAAAAGGAGAAGAATGATGGGGATAAATAGGCTCTTTAACTCCTTTATATTCTGGGGCGCCTGGATAATCATCCCCTTCATAATGGAGATCATTCCCTCCATCGGCAGTGCCATTGTGCTCATCAAAAAGAGGATCAGAAACTGGCACCCGCCAAGGCCGGCGGCATATCCTGAGATTTCTCTGATCGTCCCGGTTTATAATTCAAGCGATTCCCTTCATGACTGCATCAAGTCGATCCACGAGTCAACCTATGATGATAACAAGATCAGAGTTTATCTTGTTAACAACAGGACCAAGGACGATTCCTTCCACGTATACACAGAAGCACAGAAGGAATTCCCGACCGTCAGGATGCAGTGGCTTAATGCCAGGCAGGGTAAGTCGAGGGCGCTTAATATGGCGCTGTATAACAGTACCGGTAAGTATATTATCAACATCGACTCCGACGGAGTGCTGGAAAAACATGCTCTCCAGAACATGGTGGATCTCTTTGAATCAGACCACACCATCGGATGTATGACGGGAGCGATCCTTACAATCCCTGAACAGATTGAGGAATACAAACATTTCTTTTCAAAGCTCCTTAGACAGATTGAGTTCGTAGAGTATGCAGAGGCTTTTCTGGCAGGTCGAAGCTACGCCTCGGAAAAGAATAACGTATACACGCTTTCCGGCGCGTTCTCAGCATTTCGCAAATCAACTGTGCTAAAGTCCAGAATGTATAACACCAACACCATCGCAGAAGACACGCAGATCACCTTCCAGATGAGATATCTCATGGGACAGAAGGTTAAGCTGTGTGATAACGCAATATATTTCGTTGGTCCCATCGAGGGCATGAACAAGCTCTATACCCAGAGGCAGAGGTGGCAGAGAGGCTCCCTGGAAGTAGCAAACCTCTTTAACTCCAAAACCTTCAGACCCGGAAGAATCCTTAAGGATGTCAACGTAAGAACACTTATCTATGACCACACCTTTGCATTTCCAAGGGTAATATGGTGCCTTGCTCTGTTATGTCTTTTCCTGATGGGCTATTCCACCACCATGATCCTGTATTCAACCATTCTTGTAATGGTCTGCTACATAATTATCGCTTTCCTGTATTTCTTTTCCATAACGCTGTTTCTGGAGGAATTCCCGGACATCAAAGCCTACTACAAGTCCCTGTGGTGGACGGTGCCGATTCTTCCGATGTTCAACGTGCTGACTTTCTTTATCAGACTTACAGGAATCTTCAACAGTATGAACACCACCAGTGCCTGGAAGACCAAGACACTTTCCGAGGAGATCGAAGAATACAAACAGGAGGTTAAAAGAGAAGCTGCAAAACTCACAAGTATCAGCAGCAAGCTTTATTATTTCCTTAACGAACCATGAGTAAAAAGAGCGGCAGGAAGAGAAAGTACATAAGTGTGACTCTGGTGCTTATCGTTATGAGCATCATTGTGGCCGGACTCTGTGCTCTTACCTTTTTTGAGATGAAGAGGTATGAGGACGGAATTATTGACGTGTGCGCAACTCAGCAGGATTCGTATGTTCAGCTGGTTATCGATCAGATCAACTTGAAGGAGAACAGGACGGACCAGGAGATCATTGAGAATATCCTTAGTACGCTGGATTCTTCATCAAACAGATACTGGACTTTTTCTAAAGAGCAGACAATGCTTTACGTTAAGGATGCGCTGGAGACTAACAGATACCAGTCGCTTACGGCGGATTCATATTACAGGTCCGATTCTGCTACAAGCTTCATCGACAACCTGATGGTAAATAAGGTTATTCACGAGAGGATCGAGCTGGACGGCAAAGACTATATTGCGTCAGGCGCGCTGTTTAACTACGGTGATGAGGAGTACAGGATATGTCTTTTGACAAATACCGGTGTCCTTCTGGATAACAACAAATTCCTGGGTTCCAAGATGGAGCTGATCATCATCTTCATCGTTGTTTATTCGCTGATCTTTATAATGCCCATCGGAATTACCATCTTCAATAACATCATGCAGAAGAAGCTCTTTGAGACAAACGAGGAGCTTGCCACAGTGAATACATCGGTTGAGAAGCTCAACGAGAAGCTGACCACAAATGAGATATACGACAACAGGAAGAACCTGTTCCAGCTTAATACGGTTACGCTGTTCCTTGAGGAGTATAAAGAGCTTCGTCCGGCATTCCCAATTTCTTTCATAGCAGTAAAGTACGGCGAAAAGGAGACTGTCTCAAGGTTCTTTGGTCGCAACTGTGTGGCTTTCGGTAAGAAGGACATCAGGTTCTATGATGGTGGCCTTCATCTGGCTCTTTTCCTGTGTGTTAAGTGCAATGCCACCAAGGCAAAAGAGCTTGCGGCTTCGATAAAGGGTGATTACGAGGTGCTAGGTACTGAGACCGCAGTAACCGCTTCATCCCTTGATACGAAGTTTGAAAAGATCCTTAAGGCTATGGGCGATCCGCAGCTTAAGGCACCCGCAACCAACAAAGTAATGAGACCTGACAGCAGGACTGAGTCAAGATACAGAGCAAAGGATACAGAGGAAAACAAGAATGCGTAATGACGCGCTCCGTGAGTACAAATTCAAACTATATCTAAATGCCAACCACTACGTTATTTTCAATGGCCAGAAGGGTGAGTCCCACCCCCACACCTGGGAGTTCGTAATCGAGGTTTTGGTTGATAAGGATAAGTTCATCAAGTTCCTTGATTTTGAGAAGGCGATTGATGACTACCTTGAGCCTTATCAGGACAAGCTTATCAACGAGATCGAGCCCTTTGATACTGTTATTCCGACCCTTGAAAATATGCTGGATTATTTTGCACCTCAGTTCTACGAAGAGGTAAAGAAGATAGGAGGTCTTCTTATTAAGATCGAGGCCAGTGAGACGCCTTCGAGAACCTATATCTATTCCTTCAGAGGAAGGGATGAGTACTTAAACGACCTTCAGGAGCACACAAAGAGCGCTCTTGGAAATATAATCCATGCCATTGTTGAAGAGAGTATCCATGAAGAATAAGCTTAAAAATCTGATTGCGATAATACTCGTTTTAATATTTGGGGCAGGGATCTCTTTTATTCTGATGAAGCTGTTATCAGAGGGAGGAATCTACCCCTCTGGTTCTGATACCATGTACCATGTGTTCAGGGGTGATGTACTCTATAAGTCCCTGCGGGATTTTGGGAATATTCCGCTCTATGACAAGTACATGTATAACGGCATTGAGCCGATCAGGTATGAGTTTATTTTGTCGCCGTTGTTGTTTGCTCTTTGCGAGTTTGTAACAGGCGGTAACGTATTTAGTGCTTATCTGTATTATGTGGGAGCAATCTTTTGCATTGGGCTGCTGGCATGGACAGTGATAGGTATTAAGAAGGAAAAGCCGATTTTAGGTCTTGTCCTTGGTGTGCTTTGGTTCTTCCTTCCGAACAATATTCACACGCTGCTGGTGGAGGGAAATCTTTCAAGGTCACTGGCGTATGTGTTTTTACCGATCGTGTTTTATGGCATGTACCAGTTTCTCGATGATGGCATGTGGGGACATGCTTTGTGGTTTGCAACAGGTCTTTTGCTGATGATGCTGAGCAATCTTGAGTTTGCCGGCATGACTGTTGTGGGAGCCTCACTGTTTCTTGTGGTGTACAGGTTTTTTTGGAGAAAGAGACGCAGGATCACTAAGATCATAGCAGCGATCCCTGCCACTTACATGATGGCGGGAGTGTTTCTGATACCGTATCTTAGGGGCTCGATAGCTGCTGAAGGAGAGGAGTTTGCGGCGGCTTTTTTCCAGAATCTGCTGATAACTCTGAATCCTCTTTACAGGATCAATACCACATATGAGGCATATTACTTTGGCGTTTCGCTGTTTGTGGTTGCAGTTCTTGGCGCACTTGCCAGTAACAAGGATTCGGCGCCGGGCTTTATTACAGCAATAATTCTTGTGGTGCTTACTGCTACGGCTGCGTATCCGATAATCAGTATTATTCCGGGATCTGAGATCCTGCTGATGCTGCGGTATATGTCCATCGCGCTCTGCCTTGTGTTTGTGGGCATGCTGTTTTGGACGAAGCTCAGAAAATGGGTGCTTGTATTCTTTGCGGTTCTCATAGCGCTCGACAGTGTTCCGGGGCTCTACTGGGTCTTTGGACATGAAGACTATGTGTCTCCAGGAACCCGCTACGATAAGTTGGTCCATGAGACATTTATTGATGAGGCAAAAGAGATCTGCGCTCAGAGGATAGCTCTTTTCGATCTGTCATCTCTTGGTGCGGAGGGGGCTTATCTGATCAGCGGTTATGGTGAGCAGGAGATGGCGGTGTTTGGTACCGGATGGAGATATTCGGCAACTTCGGATAATACCAAGCGACTGAACAGCGCCATGAGTGATGAGTACTTTGATTACCTGTTTGACCGCTGCATTGAGATGGGCGCTGACACTGTAATCATACAGAAGGATCAGGCGACTTACGGTGAGAGAACCCTGGTAAAGCTGGACAGGGCAGCTGAGAGACTGGGGTATGACATACTTTTTGAGAATGGCGGTTACATGCTTTATCACCTGGCAGGTATTGAGGGTGCATTTGGTACCAAGGCTGTTTATGATGCCATCGGTATCGGATACAGTGCGCACTCGCTGTCGCTGGCGTTTCCTAATATAAAGGAGACGGGAGATCAGTATCTTGATCATTACTCATATGAGTATCTTTCGCAGTTTAAGACGGTTTATCTGAGCGGATTCTTTTACGAGGACAGATATGCTGCGGAGAATCTGGTTCGTAAGCTCTCTGAGAATGGTGTGAGGGTGGTTATCCTGGCAGATGGAATGCCTGAAGACAGGGAGAGAAGGACCAAGACGTTTATGGGTGTAACCTGTAACGTTGTGCAGTTTGAGAATGGTTATCCGATCCTTTATACCAGGGATTTTGGTGAGATGGACTGTGACCTGTTCCCGAGGGGATATTCGAAGTGGGTTACCTACTATCTGAATGGACTTACGAATGTGGGCGGAACCATCTCGGATAATAATGTTGAGCTGGCGTTCTTTGGAACCGGTGAGAATGAGAATATCTGTTACATCGGTCTGAATATTCCGTTCTATTATTATCTGACTCAGGATATAAATGCTGAGAAGCTGATGCAGTGGGTTATGGGTATGGATCCGGCGATTCTGCCCAGGAGAGAGGTCTATCCTGTAAATATTGATTACGGGAATAATAAGATTGTAATTGATTCGAATGTTGATTATCTGAATACGGCGCTGGCTTATCATGACAGCTTCAGGTCGCAGCAAGATATATATGTAGATAATAATATGCTAATAGTCAGAAAGGGACGGACTGAGATTAATGTGGTCTATCCGTATCTGACAGAGGGGATTGCGGTTTCTGCGCTGGGGCTGGTGTTGCTGATCATACTTCTTATTTATATTAGGAAGTCTGATATTAGAGATAAGGAGAAGGCAGCGAGACTTGCGGCGGAAGCTGAGAAGCAGGCGGAAGAAACTGATACGTTTGATTCTGAAAGTGATGATGAAGTAAAAGAGATAGAAGAATCAGGAACTGTAGTTGAAGAATCTGAATCTAAGGCATTAGTAATAGAAGATGATGTGACTACTGATCATGTAAAAGAGATAGAAGATTTAGGAACCGTAGTTGACGAATCAGAAACCGATGTAAAAGAAATAGAATCTGAGGTGGAACAAGCAGAAGTTATAGAAAAGCCCGAAACTGATACAACAGATGCTGTAAATAAGAATGTAGTAGAAGAAAAGGAGGAAGTAGAAGAAAGAGAAAGCAAGGTAGAGAGAGGTTTTGTGGAATTATCAAGACCAGAGGAAAGTATAGAAATTAATGAAGAGTCTAAGACTAACTCAGAGGATGAAGCCGATACTGAAAAAGTCTTCGTGACCTATCATGAATCAGAAGATGATATTGGAAAAGAGTATCAAATTGGCACTTATACCATGACTTCGGAAACTGAGTCAGACGAACCATCCGATGACGCAATTACTGCGATCGAAGAGGCTGCCGAGAGTGCTAAAGAAAAAGTTCAAAAAGTTGTCACAAATAGAACTGAAAATCAGCCAAAATCCGCATCATCAGTAGCTTACGGCGGATTTGACCTTCCTCTTACAAATGGAGACGATTTTGATTTACCGTTCGGCAAGAAATGATAAAATGGGCATTTGCAGGAAACTGGCTTTTAAAAACTCAGTGCCCCACATTGTACAAAATATCATAATAAATGCTTGCGTATAATTGTGCAACATGCTATAGTAATGTTATAAATATAACGATGTTGCTTCAATTATAAATCTATGCAACATCAAAGGAGGATTTTTTATGTTATTCCAGCTCTATGGAAATGGCTCATCCTGGCAGCTTATCGGATGGGTACTGGTGTTTGTGGGACTTATTCTCATGAACGAGATCGGCCGCAGAACTAAGGCCGGCGGAATGTTAGTATTTGTTATCATTCCTACAATTTTAACTGTTTATTTCATTCTTGCACATCTTGGAATGTTCGGTGGCAAGACTAACCCAACTGTAGCATACATGGACGGATGGTTCCATTACTTCAAGCTTTATGCCGCTGACATCGGATGCGTAGGCTTCATGATGATCAAGTACAAATGGGGCATTGGCAAAGAGAAATGGTTCAAGTGGTTCCCATGGTTCATCGTTGCAGCTAACATCATGATCGCTAATGTTTCTGACATGGAGTCAGCTCTTGCAGCAGCTAAGATCACAGGCGACTTCTCAGGCGCCTGGTGGGCATCAAACGAGGGTGTATTCATCTACGGTGGATGGTGGAACGTTGTTAACGCTCTTGCAGGTATGATCAACATCTTCTGCATGACAGGATGTATTCACCTTTACTCTTCAAAGGACAAGAACCACGCAGATATGCTCTGGCCTGACATGACAGTATGGTTCATCCTTGCATACGATGTATGGAACTTTGAGTACACTTACCTCAACCTTCCTACACACTCATGGTACTGCGGTGTAGCACTTCTTCTTGCTCCTACATTTGCTAACGCATTCTGGAACAAGGGTGCATGGATCCAGAACCGTGCTAACACACTTGCTATCTGGT
>JAEEGI010012961.1_pt1 | contig 17749 bp, 18 predicted proteins | sample 8958751 | NCBI WGS metagenome assembly JAEEGI01 (sample SAMN16246545, study PRJNA631951) | gut metagenome | biome: gut microbiome; feature: rumen; material: KS-attached | host: Bos | place: Iran: Karaj | collected 2018-10 | reverse complement strand
GATAGTGACGGTTGCTGTCCTCATGCTTGTGTTCCTGTTTGTTCTCAATGGCGATGGTGAGGTTGCCCTCGTCGTTGATGGCTACGCGGCAATATTCTTTCTTAATGCCTGGAGCTGCAAGTTCCATTACATAGCTCTTGTCTGTCTCCTTGACATTGACTGCGGGTGCTGTACTGTTGGCACGAGGCATGAAATCAGTGTTAAAGAAATCATCAAACATTGTTGGGAACCAACCGTTGCTTTTCATTAATCCGTTCAACATAATCAATACCTCCTAATTATACTTTTAGTTTAACTTGTTTGTTCTGATCGCCTCTGCTTGTTTGCTTCGGCTCTCACTAACAGATAAGCAAAGTACATGCCTATGGAAAGAATCCGTGCCAGAATGACAATCGCAGAAGTCAAACTGGCACGGAATTTAAACTCGCTTAAACTATGCTGACGTTATCTTAAACTCCTTTAAACATTTGCTTACTATTTGTTCTTTGCTGACATTCATGCAGATTGCCTTACTTCGGTTGAAGACTCAGTCGGTACTCGCTAGGTGACAGGCCGAGATGCTGTCCGATGGTGGGATCGCCGAAGCCCATGCATCCCAGGCAGATGCGCGACACGCGTAGATCTGAATTTCCAAGTTTTACGTAGTCCATATTATCTCTGCTTTCTGAATATCAGTTTCATCGTCTCTGGGTCGAGAGGCTTCATCGTGGGCAGCTTCAGGTCTTTCACCATGTGGAGCGTGCCCTGCTTGTATTTCTGGAAGTGGTCGGTCTTCAGGTGCTGCTGATAGGCTTCCTCGGAGGCATAGATTTCGAGGATGCGAATCCTGGTGGAATCCTCAGCACTCTGCATCGGAAACAGGCAGACGACACCCGGCTCCCGTTCCACACTCAGACGGTCCACCTCGTTGGCAAATTCGAGATACTCCTTGAGGTATTGTGGATAGACCTCGATTTCAGCCAGGCGGACTATCATCGTCTCATTTTCTTGTGCTGCTGCCGTGATGGAGAACACAAGCGTCTTTGCCGTTACGTCTGTATGGAGCCATGTAAGCATGGTACAAACGAAAAACAATATTTTTCTCATATACATCTGTTATTTAAATAATTCATTGGCATTCTTATAAAGAATCATCTCCATACAGTGCTCCCAACCGCCACGGGTATCGATGCCAGTAGCATCGGCGATGGCCCAGAACTCGATGTCGTTCTCCTTGCAAGAAACATTTTGGCGTTACTCCATCCGAATTTATCAGGAAGTAGCACATGATTGTTCAGAAGATGGATGCTACCAATGAATACAGGTAGCTGCCGAAACTGATGAGTACCCATATCATCACTGCTATGAGCAGTAGTAGGATGATGAGGATGATGGCCGACTGCCAGGCCCGTTGGTTAACATGCTTGATGACGGTCTCGTCGCCGTCAACGAAGCCCTGTATCATCTGCATGTTCTTGATGTTTGCACGGTGGAAGATGTCGATCACGTCGCCTACGAAGAAGGGTATCATGCCCATCAGAACGTCGCGGAAGGCGTTATTCAGAACTGCCAGCGTTAATGGGATGCTCTTGATAATCCTCAACGAGAAATAGACAAACGGCACAACGCAGATCAGTGCTATGGCATCACCCCAGCCGGGAATGATTCCGATGAGCGCATCCAGATAGTATCGGTCCATATAGCGGGATAGCCCCGACATCGTCTGATAGGCCTTGTTGTCCATCAGTCGCTTGCGGCGTAATTCTCGCTTCTCGTCTTTATTCATCTAGATGACTATTTCTGCCCTCGCTTACTCGCATATTTGACCTTCACAATCTCGTATGAGTTCCGTGTCAGTTCCTGCAGCAAATCATTGCACTCATCGGGATACGTACCTTAGTTCATTACAGCTTGCTGACAAGAGCTGCCACTTTCTGCTTGGTTTCCTCGGTCTTCTGCTCGTCAATCTTGGCAGTGACAGTCCCCATGTTCTCAACGCTCCAGTAGTTGCAGATGTCACGGAACTCAGCGGTGGCACCGTCATAGACTCCAGGCGAATAGGACGACATCAGCAGAGCCATCTTCTTCACCTTGGCAGGCTTGTTGACGCAGTACATACGCTGGATTGGAGCCTGAATCTGGGCGCAGAGCGTGAAATAGTAGATGGGCGCAGCCAGTACCAACACTTCTGCCTCGTTCATCAAAGGATAGAGCTCCTGCATGTCGTCTTTCTGGATGCAAGCCCCGTTGCCCTTCGTGTGACAGTACTCACAGGCCAGACAGCCTGCAATCTTCTTCCTCGATACATTCACCAGAGTTACCTCATGACCTGCTGCCTCGGCAGCGTTCTTGTACTCTTCCGCCATCCAGGCGGTGTTGCCGTTCGCACGTGGCGAAGCTTGTAAAATCAGAATCTTCATAGTCGTATTTGTTTATAGTTCTTCGTTTTTTTTGCAAATATAGTGATAATCGCTGAATTATCGCTAATTTTGCAGCGACAATTAGGAAAGTTTATGAAGAAAAGTACAATTATCACATCATTAGCAGCCATTTTAATGATGGCAGCGTATCGGTGAGGTTGTTAATGCCTGGAAGAAATAGTGTCCAAAGATGCAAAGAAAACGGAAGCCGAGCTGACTTCCGTTTCCTCTTATAATATGAAATTCATGTCTGCTTTCCTACTTTCCTACTTTCCGCATTTTATATGGTCGGGAGTTCGGAAACGAGTTTCTTATAATGCCCGCGCATGGTACGCTTAATGGCTTTGTCCTTCTCCAGACGTTCCAGTGTCTTCTGACCTGAGCGGTTATTGGCGTAGCCGAATGTCACTGCAAACTTATCCGTAGTGAACTCGTCGGGCAACAGACGGAAACACTCCTGGAACTTATTCGTGCGACGACGCTGCTGAGCAGCATCACGCTTTTGGTTGTCGTAATAATTTCGATGCAGTTCGTAATACCAGAAAATCTGCGTGCGATACTGGATATCAAGTACCAAATCTACCAAAGACCGATCCACGTCATCAGGCGTGTAAGTGCCGGTCTTCTCTCGCTCCTCCCAATGTCGCATATCGATATAGGGCGCGCTGATAGATATTCCGTAATATGGCACGCGCTTGATGAGCAACCAGTCAGCCTTGTCCTTGTCGTTGAACTCGGCTATGGCACGGCGTTCGTCACACCACTTATGCACGTGTTCCACCAAGGGCCAGAGAGGCAGTTCACCACGGCGCTGATCCAGCTGATAGGCCCACTGTTTGAGCCTCTCATTGTAAGCGGCTACTTTGGAATCCTCCTTACGTCGCAAGGGTATCATCTTGAAGTCGTCCTCGCCCATTGGGATAGTCGCAGTACGTGTGTCAAGACCTGAGTTTACGCTGCGTTCATTGACTATCTTCTGTAGTGTGGGCGGCGTAAAAGTCTCCATCATGTTCCAGAAAACGCGGTAGCGGCCACTGACTGATTGTTTGTTAGAGTAGTGCTGGTCATCGTATTCCCCATGGAAACTAAGCAGAACCATATTACTACGCGAAATCCAACTGCCAGACTTTCCTATCTCGAGGTCTTTCTCTGATGAACAGGTCACCATGTGGCGCCCCATCATCTCGCCATCTACCTCCTCCTTGCAGTTGATCATCGAGCGTATGAATTCAGAGTTCGACGAACGATAGCCGAATAATCGGTTGTAGATGGCCGGGCGCAGGTCTTTCTCCTTGTTTGCTCCCTTGGCATCGGTCTCGCTTTTCCAGGTGTTGGTGCTTTCGTCGGCTATCTCACTCTCGGCAATGATGGGAGCCAGCAACAGGTTCATCAGTCGCTCCAGTGAGTGCTTGCCGCTGGTAGGGTCGCCCACACCCCAGATGATATAGTTCAAACGGGTGCGCTCGCTCTCGTTGGCATAGAAGTAATAGTAGGTCAGATCCATGCAAGTGCCCATCATGGCAGCCGAAGCAAAGAGCAGGAACGGCCACAGGCGGCGCGGATGTGGTTCGCATACCTCACGCAGACAGGGGAACACGTCGAAAAGGCTTTCTATCGTGTCGCACCAGCGCTCGAAAGGCAGGACAGACAAGGGGTTGATGTCCTTGGAAACGGTCGTCTGTTCAAGGTTGATGCCAGCCTTGTCCATCAACTCTTTCAGAGCCTTGGGATAGCGTGTCAGCAGTTTCTTCTTGGCAGCCGACTGGCACAGGTCTTCCACCTCGCCCGGGTTCGGATTCCAATTTTTCACCCAGTCAAGACGGTATGCCATAGCGATGGCCTTCTGAGCATCGTTGTCGTTGAAGTAGCAGAGCCAGTGGGAGGTCTCCGTCTGCATACGGTCGTGCTTGGTGTGAGGGGGCAGGCTCTGGCCGTAATGTTCATTGAGCACCTTGATGAAAGCCTCATCTTCCTCCGAGAATTCTATAACAGTTTCAGCCTGAGGCGCAACGCCTGGCACATTGGCAACAGCTGTTGACTGCGTGGTAGTGGCATCTGCCGATTGTTTACGTGCCTCTTTGCGCTGTCGTTCCAACTCCTGCCAACGCGGTTGTGTGGGCTCCGACTCTCCTCTACGGTAAGCCTCGCCATAGCGTGCTTCGTAAGCAGGGTTCTCATAGTTGAACAGTTCCTCCCAGTCGATGTACTTCACGTCGCTCATCTTCGGGATGAAGTGGGCGTGGTCAGCGTTCTTCGTCTGTGAATCGCAGTAGTCCAAGATACCGAGCATATCAGCCATCTGATAGGAATTATCTATCAGGTTGCCCCATTCTTCCCTTGCCTTGAAGACCACTTTCACGCCTTCACCACTTGGAGTAATGAAAATCCAGACGATGCCCAGATCTTTGAAATCGTCACGCTGAAGCCATTCTTCAACAATAGTCTCAGGATTGGGCACGTGGTCACCATCGACCACATCCAGTCCCGACAGGTAGCCTTTCGACTGCACACGCCACAGCCCTATACGCCCCCAACGATCCTTGCTCTCGTCGAAGTGTGTCACCGTGGGGATCACGGCAGGCAGCGAGGTCTTCAGATGCCCGATGTATAGCTTCACACGCTGAAGGTCGTCGCTTGGCATGCGCTTTTTCGTGCGTCGTTCGTCCTTCTTTAGCTCTTTGGCCAGCCAGCTCTTGTAGGGCTCTGAAACCAGGAACTCTTTTACCAGTGCGTCTACCGCCTGACGAGCCTCGGCCTCGGCCATCTTGCGCTTAGCCTCGCGGTAGTTGTCTACGAGTGCGTTGTTGGCAGGATGCTCCATCATTGCCTTGAGCCCTTTTTCTACCAGTTCCTTAGTAGCTGCGTTGATACTTGATTGGTATACACGTTTCATGACTTGTTTCCTCCTTTCTTAATGTTGTTGATTACTTTGTTAAACTTCTCTGATGCGGGCAGACGGCGCACTACCAGCTGCACCTGACGCAGCACCTCGGCTTGCCAGTCGCGGGTGTGCTTTGCAAGGTCGAGTTTGCCGGTGTATGTCACTTCGCCTTTTTCCTCGTCGAGCCAGCACTCCAGACTCTTCTCCTTTACTACTCGCAGACTGTCTGGTTGTGTTACGGGCTTCTTGGGCTTCAGGTCTTTGGTCAGCAAATTAAACTGATTGACAAAGTCGGCATACTGGTCGGCTGAGTTCTCCTTGCTCTTCAGGGTGATCATCATCGACGGGGCTGCACCAGTCGTCGTCCAGCGTTTGCCTCCTCCAGCGCAAGTCTTAACGTTTTGCTGTGTACTCGGAGCCTCGTTGAAGGGCTCAAATCCGAACTTCTTGGTTTCGGGGTCATAGGTTCCCGTTCCGCGAACCTTAACTTTCTTTATTTTACAATCTGTCTTGTCCATAACTTATACTATTTTAAATTCAATTCCCAGTTGCTCGAGCATATCGAAATAGTAGCTTACCCACTCCTCGGCATTGTGCTTGGTTTCAAATGCATCAATGTCGAAAATCCATTCGAAGAGATTGCCATGCAGGTGGCAGAATGCAGAATACTTGCCCTGACGATGCTTATAGTCCACGTTGGATTTGATCTCCAGTTCCAACAGCAGTGGTTCGTCCTTCACGTCAAGCTTTACTCCTAGGCGCTTTAGACTCTCCACCCTTTGGCGCAGCACCTCATCCACTTTGTCCTCAGGGTTCTCCGCAGCCTTGCCCAGCATCTTTGCCAATGCAAGTGCGCCAACTTTTTCACCTGCTTCGCAAAGGAAGTTGAAACCGATGTCATCTCCATCGTAGTTGTCTTCCAATGGTTGGAGCTTCTTACCAGGTGTTGTCACCCACCAACGATTTCCGAGGTAGGTAATTGAAATGGGAATACCCGCAAAGTCATCGTAAACGATAGCTTTGAATTCACTATACCTTATTTGTTTTGTATTGTTCATTATTACTTTTTTTTTATAATCAATAATGTGGGGGCACTAAACCGGAGCCTCGTGGCCCCACTTTTACTTAGATGTGATTCGCAATGTTGATACCTTTTTCACGGGCACATTTTAGAATCTCGGAGTAGAGTGACCACAGCATTTCGTCGATGTGACGAATGCCTGTCGTTGCGAGTGCTTGACCGTTATAACAGTCTATAAGACTTTCAGCGATCCATAAAGCCGCGTCACCATTAAAACCGCGCAGACTTTCCTTCAACTTGATTTGTAGACACTTAGGCATCCAAATAGGGAAGGTTTCCTCCATCAGACTTCTGGCAAAGCCATCAATTCCGATGCGGTCAACATGGTTCGCAATGTGTGTGTTGACAACAGTCTTCACTATATTATATTCTTTCATACATTTATTTTATAAATTGAAAAGAAATAAAGAATAGCGAACGAGGACTTGGAATCTCGGCCGAGCCCTTCCTCGACCTCTTCGCTTGCAGAGAGAATATGTTTCGATTTTCACAAACAGAAACCGTACGTCTTTTGGCTCGTCAGCCAAACATAATATAAATAACGATGAAAAGAACGCTTGAGATAATCCATTTCTGAATTGATCGGTGCAAAAGTAGAACTATTTGCTAAGAATTGCAATTAATAGGAGCTAAACCTTATTACTAAATATATGTTAAATTGCTGATGTAACTTATTGATTCAGAATGGTTTTAATTGAGTTTTCTTTGATTCCCAAATTACAATGTTCAGGGTCTGCCAGATAGCGAAAGAAGTGGGATTGCTTGCACCTCAATCCATTCTTCTCCTTGACTCCTTTGAAGAATAATGCTAATTGCCTATATACATATTTTCGAATGCCGTCTATCTTCTGCAAATCAAAGTACAATTGATTGATTGCCAAAAAATTAGTATTCTTCTCCAGCAAGTAAGGTCTTAACTGCTGAATAAGCGACTTGAGATTTCCATAGCTGTTACTTTGTAACAACTCAATCATTTTTGTTCCCTTTCGGAATGGGTAGCGTTGCTTTTCACGTTTGCAACTGTGGTTCTTTTTTGATTTTTTTTCTTTCATGTGCCATGAAGTTCGCTCTTATGCGGCTTCATATCAAGGGCACATCCCTGTCTTGGGTTTACCGGATTCCAAAATATTCGATTTTGGGATATTTTTTTTACGAGAATAATTTGTACCTTTGCAGGCGTTATGAATAAAGAACTATATAATAAAAGGTGGAAATCCTTTCGTGAAGTGCTTAAAATAGAGCGTAAACATCATAAGATTTCACAGAAAAGACTGGCTTTGATGTTAGGTATTGAACAGTCTTACATAAGTAAGACAGAGATAGGTGACCGGAGATTAGATGTAATTGAATTGATAGAGTACTGTGATGCGATGGGACTAACCCTTACTGAGTTTGTGTTTAGGATGGAGGGGAGATTGTTGGCAGACGGTCTGATGTCACCAGCAAGAAAAGAACAGTATTCGCGATGGTTAGCTATTTATCGGGAATACAACAAAAATCCCCCTGATCCATATAGAAACAGGGGGGCATATTAGGTATTATGGGGATTTCTCAGGTTTCCCTTTAGAACCCTTCTGTGTTTGGGCACAAAGATTCGAATTTATTTTTGATTATCCAAAAATTCTCGCTTGTAATTTGTTATTCTTCGTGTTGATTGCTCAAAGAATTGGGAATAACTGAGCTTGTCGTGCCTATTCGTTGTTACCTAGGAATGAGATACGCTTCAGTGGCAGCATGTTCTTATCGTCATCGGTCATCTTGTCGTAGTATTTCTGCCACATGTCGATAAAATCATTACCATCAATTAGACGGATGAACTTATCATTACCAGAGGCAGCATTCCTGGCATCAGCCGAATATGTACCACTGGTGACAAACAGAGCGATGTCACCAGCCTTCAAGATGCCAGAAAGAGCGCGTACTTCTGAAGCGCCAATAGCTGTTTCTGGCTTGTGCTTCACCTGAACCTTTATACGAGGTGTCTTTGCACCAAGTGGATCCAAATAGGCGATGATGTCGATGCCACCATCTTTGCCTTTAGGTGCAATAAAAGGCGTGTGATAATCCATAGCCCGAAGTAAAGCGGCTACCATATCTTGGAACTCATATGGGCTTTTCGATACGATATATTGTCTGATTCCTTCTCGAGCGTCCGACTCCAACAAATCGAGATTCCTGGAATTGTCCTTCTCTGCTGTCTCGTCAGTGGGCTCTTCTTCTGGGGTATCATCTTTGGGATTCAAACGTCGCCATTCATGGTAGGCATCGTTGGCGATGTTCATTACCTCCTCTGGTGATTTCTTCAAAATAGCCTCTCCTTCAGGTGTCAGGTACCAGTTACCGTTCTTCTTCACAATGAAGCCTGCCTTTTGATAGTCAATGGAATAGAATTGGAAGCCATTGGTCCAGCGAATATATTTCATTTTTCCTGCTGGTTCTCGTTCCCATTCCGTTAGTTCCACATTCTCATTCACGAAAGGATAAAGTTCCTTTGCAGGCATACTGCCTCCTCGGCGACTCATTTCTTTCATTACCGCATATATAGTCTTGGTTGCGCAGGCTTTCGTTCTGCTGAATTTATCTTTGGCCATATTGAGTTCTATATAATATAAATCAGAATCATTTGGTTTTAATCATTATCACTATATCCTTTATTCTAATACATTATGCAAGCCATCTTTATTATGCTTGTATTTTCCATAAAAGCATATTCTATTTTGTAAAGTAACAAGAGAATGTTTCTTTCTTTAAATCAATAATTAATATTTCAATATCAAGAACTTTTTATTCACTTTTATTAGAAATCGTCATCTGTGCCTTGCTTCATTTTTGCGCAAATAACGGCCATGAGTGCATCCATACTTGGTGCGACAGTTGGGGCATATTTAATAGCTGACTTTTTTAAAGTATAGTTACCTTTATATGTATATGGCACTAACTCTGATAGAGGAATAGTTTGTGTCGAAGGTTTAGCATTGAAGTCAAAAGTCATCGTCGAGACAGTCATAGTAATCTGTGCCCTTTCATCTTTACATTTGATTCTAAGTGTAAAATCGGCATAAGCATCCCAACCAGCCCCAGCAAATTTGGAGTAATACTCAAAACCTTCATAGATTTTTCCTTTGTATAAAACCAGTGCGGCATCTTTGTCTTGTACATCAATTTGCGAACTTGATTTGGCATTACTACCTTTTATGTCGCTTAGTACTTCCAGGGCTCTAACGTATAAGTCCTGAGCGGTTGTGCCTGGCACCTCTACAACAGTTTTGCGTTCATACTCGCCGTTGGCATTAAGTGGCTCAGCTTCCAAGACAACTTCTTTCTTTTTCCCTGCGCTGACAGTCATTACCATCAGCAGCATGATTGCGATTGATAATACTTTTTTCATAATTATATTGTTTTAAGTTTATTACCCTTTTCCTTTACTCTATCTTCAATTATTTTAGATTTGAAAGTCTTCATTTCTAAACAGTTCGTAATAATCACGGAATGTTTTTAAATTAAGAATTTCGCTTGGCACATCCAAATTTACTTTGGCAAATTGACTTTTCAATTTCTCTACATATTTAGTTATATCTGTGTCTAACACAGGGTTAGTTGCTCCTATATATGAGCTCCTGCTACTATTACATTTTGTATTTAGATTATCCAGGAAGTCGAGTAATAGAGCACGTTTAACCTTGTCTTTATCCCCCAAGAAATAATTTTCCCTCAAGTATGCTCTTAATTGAGGAACATCCTCAGGCATATGCCTATCGAAATGATCCTTTTTCAACTCTCTGATGTCATTCGTCATTCCCCACAATTTAAAGAAAAGAATGATGTCTAGAATTGCTCCAACAAACGTAATAAAAACAATAAATGATTCCATAATTATTTACATATTAAATTATTTTATTTATATGGTGCTACTTTCAAGTCAAAATCTAACTTATTATATCGTGGTGCTACTATCCGAACAAATCCTGTTCCACTTAATAATGCATTAAAAATTTTTTTCACCTTTTTCTTTTGACCTGGTGGTATCACTCCTTTATTTACAGTTCGTGCATAACTATATCCACTTCCGTCTTCCTTGCAAAGCCACAAATTCATTTTGTCTTTCATTTTTCCATTGTCATCATAAAAACCTACAAGTATTTCTAGCCATCCACCATTGTTTATATTAAAAATACCACTATCAGAAACAAGTCTTATTTGTGGTTCATTCCAATCCCACACCACAAATGACCCCATTCCTGCCTCAGTAAATACACAAATTGTACCACCTTTAGTTCCTTTTAGTTCGTCAGCTTCCTCTTCAGAACTAATCCATGCGCCTTGAGCACTTGCTGTGATTGTCATCAACAACAAGATTGCTATTGATAAAACTTTTCTCATACTTATATATTGTTTAATTACTTTGTATCGCAATTTCTCGTTCTGCCTTTTTTTGCCATAAATTATTATCTATTTCCTTTCGCTCTATTATGTGTCTTGCACAACATCTGACAATTCTCAATATCGGTGCTACCACCTTTGCTCCAAGCAGTTACATGATCAGCATCCATTTCCTCCAGTTTCCAAATTCGCTGCTGGTTTGCATCATGACCTATGGCACAATAAGGACAATTCGATACGCCATCAGCTTTAGCCTTGTCTGTCTGCTGTTGATACACCTTCCTCATCGTTGGCTTATCGAACAGACGAACATTCAACAATTTTGTATCCAGGCAACCGCCAAGAACATATTCAAACACACCTCGGCGATTCGTCACATAGTCATCATGCATCAACTCTCGCACTTTTTGCGACAGTTCCGTATGGTTCAAAGGCAAATGGTGAAAACGCTCATATAGTTCACCCCAATTCAAACCTTGCATTTCTGAATAGACATCGTCAAACTTGCTATCCACCCAATCAATGACAGTATTAAAATAGGTCTTAATCTCATTGATGTTTTCATCGCGACGATGAGTAGACATATAGCCATCCACATTACCTTTACTTACCCATTCCAAAGCTGTAGCTAAGAACTGCTGACGATTAGCAGGGCCTTTCACATACGATTCCCATTTCTGAATGTTGGCATTCTGAGAATTTGAGAACTCAGCTTTGCACAATGTTACAAACGGGCCACTAAATACTGCGTTCAACTCCTCTTGGTGATTGAGAGGAATACCTGCAATATTGATTGTCTTAAACCAATCTTTGATTTCTTCTTCAGCATACTCTCCCTCTCCCTCGCAGATATATACCAACAGCTTTGTCTGGAGTATCTTCTGCTGTTTGCTTTCGTCCAAGCCGTCGAACATTTGTTCTAAACCATTAATCTTTACGGCAAACTTATTCTTCAAGAAACGCCCCAGCGACGTGATACGTTGCTGACCATCAAGCACCTCAAGTTCAGTTTGAGGAGTCTTGTAATCATTATTACGGATAAAATAAATCAGTCCAAGCGGATAACCCTTCAATACGGACTCTATCACAGCTACATCCCTTTTGCCATCGGCATATATATAGTTACGTTGATATTCTGGCTGAATGGTCAGTTGCCCTGCCAAGCCATAAAGCCCTTTACCTTCAAGTTCATTGTACTCGAATCCGTCGCAGATCTGCTCTACAGTATACATTTTCAGTTCTGTCTTCATATCTTTGTTTGTCTAGCCGTTCCTCCACAATTCGTCCAATTTTTCACATACACCATCTGGCAGCAATTCACCAGAATGTCCTTTATCCCAGTTGTACTCTGGAATAGTTTCCTTAAGCTTTTGCAATGAGATAAAGGGCCTTTCTTCAGGCTCAACAGTGTTTTGGCAAACAATATCCACATAGCATCTTCTTTTGGTAGAGCCTGCCCAATCGTCACCAGTATAAGGGTCTGACAAAAAGTACCCGTTGAAAGCTATGCCTGATTTATCGTCCCCTACACGCATCATATAGAACATATCGCCCCTTCGAGCCTCTTCCCACTCATAGATACTCCAGTTCATGCAGAACTTACCATCTTGCGCATTCTCAACGCATTCCTTGTAATCCTGTTCCTTAAAAGAACTGATAGAAGGATTCCATCGCATAAGGTATTTTTGGGGTTCCTCTGGTACAGGAAGGATTTCAAAATGAATTTCCCATATACAACTATCCCCATTAGGATCTTCAAAGTTGGGCTTGCCTGGCCCTTGGAAACGGAATCGCGTAGCAGCAACCGTCTTCTTGCTGATAATATGCGTAAGGCAATGGTTCTCACCATTTGCGAGCACTAGAAACTCCAATGTATTTTTCAGAATGTAGGGAAACACACCGCCATTATAGAAATAGCAGCCGTAATAGGTTCCAGGCATCTCATCAGTACATAATATAAGATGTCCGTTAATTGTCTTGAGAATCAACTCTTGGTTATTCTCATTGATTTCCAATACAATTGTGCCTATTTCGCCATTCTTAACACCTTCAATCACTTCGCCATCTACATCTATAGAGATAGCCAACTCGTTGATATCTAATTCATTGTCTTTTTCAGTTTTCATAAGCTTATTCTTTTTTGCGGATTAGTATTCGTCGATATGGGAGCTCGGGCTTGCCATCTTTCATATAGTAGAGGTCACCATCCCGAAGTCCTTTATTCAATTCTTTCAATTCACGAGGATATGCTTTAAGTCCTAAATCTAATCCATAGTCACCATGTGGATGACCAATTATTTCAAATTGCTCAGGACAATACTTATCAAGGAATGTTATAGGAACTCCCATATCACCATCAAAATCTGAGGGGATAGCATCAGTAAACGGGATGTCAATAGCATCATAATTCTCGTAATGAACATAATTAATTTGCCCTCTAATCTCTTTATGCTTACTATGCTTGAGGTTTCCTGCCATTGTCATTAGCTGCAATGGCTCATGGCGACGTCCATGATCAATATTTGTAAACCAACGCACACCTTTTACACGAATATATTTGTTTCCTTTTTCATCTATGCGCCACCCTGAAGCTTCAAGTGGATAGGTGTTTGGCACACCAAATTCACGGTCTCCACTATGAATACTAACACCCATCCACATTCTGTTTTCTTTTATCAAGGGAAAAACTTCTTTGTATGAGATTGCATTAACATTTCCAATAATAGCAAATTGTTTTCCCGATTCCATCAGCCAAACAACAAACTCCCTAAACAATGAGAACGGCGGATTAGTTACAATGATGTCTGCTTCATCTCTAAGTTGAGTGACCTCCTTACTACGGAAATCACCGTCACCTTCTAAATATTGCCATTGCAGATCCTCAATGTTAGTTCGGCCGTCACCAGTAATATCATCCGTCAGAACGAATATCCTTCCGTGAGTTTTGCTCTTATCAACATCATAATATGGCTGCTGCGTTTCAAAAAGCGTAGGCTGATAAGGAGTCTTATATTTCTTGCTTTCTGGAGCATAACTTGTGGAAATCAACTTTTTCAGTCCAAGCAGTTGAAAGTTCTGGGAAAAGAATTTCGTGAAGTTACTCCATTCTGGATCATCACAAGGTAGCAAGACAGTCTTACCACGAAACACATCGGGGTTATAGTCCAGGTAAGCATTTATCTCCTTCTGAATATCAGGATATTGCGTATAGAACTCATCGTTCTTTGCCGTTTTCGCATTTGACAAGTTTGTATTTGCCATCTTCTTGATTGATAGTTTTAAGTCATAGCACCCAACTATCAATCGCGCCAAGACGCAGAAAGTGTGATGCACCTTTTGCGTTCAGCTTTGAGGCAGCCTCGGAATGGAAACCCCAACCCATCTTACAAGTATGCACCACACCTAAGTGTTAGTGCATTCGTCTATATAAGATGGGTAGGATGTCTCAATCTGAAACACCTCACCACGTATTATCTCGTTGCGTTTTTATTTCCAAGAAGTTTCCGAGGCTTTTGGCTGAACGCGAAATAATAGCGAATGCTTTAATAGTCCGGATTTCTCCCCGAACCGAGGGCAAAGTTACAAATAATTATCCAATCTACAAAATAAAATGGGGAAAAAGTAGTTAAGTAGGAAAGTAGGAAAGCGGACATAAAGGCTTTTTAAGGAGATATAATTAGATATATAATAAGGTATATAGTAAAATGGTATTTAATATATAAATAAAATAAGAATTAAAAAAAAACTTATACTTATAATGTCTCTCTTCCGCACTCAGAAAATGCTTCATGTCCACTTTCTGCATTTCCTACTTTCCGCATTTGTTTGGGAAATTACTTGACATTATGGAGGCGGTGTCATTGTGCCGGAAATCGGGCTCTGGCGGAGGTTGGCTCAATCGTAAGCGGAAGGGTGCTCAGTCGTAAGCGGAAGGGGGCTCGCATTACGGTTGAGTGGGAATCGGCTGAAATGCCCTGAAATAGGGGAGTTTAGGGTTCTCCGAGGTGTTGGTAAATTTTGTTTACTTCGGCAGGGGTATAGGTGCGACAGCTCTGGCCGTATCGCCGTCACCCGAGGCATGCAGGAGCAAGTCAGCGAGTTTCTCGAACAGCGCGAACAAGAACAATAACAAACAAAAATCCCCGCCAACCAGCGGGGATTTATTGTTTGAGTATCACTTATTCTTCACCTAATTCGTAAACCTTTCCAGAAACAGGTTTTGTATACCAATCAGTAGATGTGACAGAATTCTGTCCCCAGTTGTTGAATTCCAGATAGGCGTTCTTGATGCATACTTTCTCCAAGGGGTACTTGAAGTCGTTAGGAATCATGATACCATGAGGATCCTCACCGATTTTCGACATCCTAACTTCTTGCCCTGTTGTGGCGTCATAAATGTAAGGTGCCGTGGTCGGATCTGCAAGTTTGAACTCAGCGCCCACAGTCTTAGTCACTGTAACAGCCGGATATGTAGTGCCTCCGCTTTCCGTATTGATAAATGTCTTGGTGTCAGAAACTCCGAAAAGTTTATGCACCTCAGCATTATCTTTAATCTTTCCAGCGTTGATGTTCTTCACATAGAGCTCATCGTATGCACCACAGGCAACGATAGAATACTCGACTGTTTTTGTATCCTTTCTTTTTGCCTTAATGACGATGTCGTTCAAGTCGTAGTCACCTACCTTTGTATCCTCAAAGCAATAGGTGTAGGTCTCGTATTCCGGCTCAATGGGAATTTCAGGAACTTCTAGGCCACATTCTATTTCTATAATGACATCGTTGAAATCCCTATCAGTACCTGATTCCCAGCACATGTACTTTCTGCCGTTAAGGGCCAGATATGCCAGACGGGGACCATCGGTACCAAGTTTAGAACTCTTGAAATTGCATTCCGAGTAACTATTAATATCATTGTTCAGGCGGCCGTCGCCGTAGAGCTCACCCTGTTTTCTGGGTTTCCCATTTTCTACGAAATCAGTCTTCGCGCGAACCATAAATCCGATTTTATAGCCTTTTGGGAAAATATAGTCACCTTTAGTGCCGACTTCGGGTGTGCCGTCTCCGTAATAAAGGAGGGCGTACGAATAACTTTTTCTGATTTTATCATCCTCTGTTTCTCCGAAATAGTCTTTAAAGGCTAAGGCCTTGTATTTTGGCAGACTCTTCAGGAAAGCTACTTGGTCTGAAGCATTTGCCAGATCCTCTTCCTTAAAATAATAATAGTAGAGGTCTGAGTTCCAGACTTCGTTTCCATATTGTTTAGCCTTGTCGGATTTATATACGGGCGAAATGATAATGGGCTGGTGTCCTGTGGTGAAAGGATAAGCCTTGTCATTATAATAGTCGCTAGCCTTTACCAAAGATAGGTTATTAGCCTTGTTTACGAAATAGGAGAAAATCATAGCCCTGAACGTGGCTGTAAATTCATCACTATATCCTTCAGCTGCCATCGCCTGATCTCTGTAATTGTCCATGAAGTAGAGCTGCTCACCAGGATTCCAACCTCTCTGGCTGGCATAAGACTCTACACTGCCAGCAATCTTGTATTCTCCAGAGGGCAGGGTCAGATTAAGTTCTGGAGTCAGATCCCAATCTTCACCTCTTGTCTTAGGAGCATCCGCTATGTTTGCAGTATTTTCCTCTACCTTCTTGAAAATCTTCTTGTTGCCGTCGATGAAAGCTACAAAGATGCCGAGATTGTCTTTTGGTGCTTCATAATTCAGCGTGATGGTAGTTGCGCCATTCAACTCAGCCTCATTCATGATATTCATCGAGGTGACCGTCTCACCCTCCTCATCTATTTTACTTACATAGACGAGGACTTGAACCTTCTTAATCGTTGAGTTGGCGATAATCTTCACTTCACCACTGACGGTACTGTTCCAATCGTGATTGGGGTCGAACGTAACGCCGAAGACTTTCTGTACATTGGCATTGATGTCTTCTTGCGTAATCTCAGGCTCTGCAGGAGTAACTGGAGTTGGAACCTCAGGCTCCGGCTGGTACAAATCTGTCGATTTCGAGCAGCTGGCCAGTACTAAAAGGCCGATGGCTGCCAAAGTTGTCATCTTTTTCATATACATTTATGTTAGTTGATAATCATCTACGCTATAACGCTGCAAATTTACGAATAAATGTTTGTTTTTCATAGATAGATAATCAATAATTAAGAAATATTAACCAAAAAATGAGACCAAATGCATGCCGCATAGCCTGAAATTGATAATTAAGTGACACATTGTGAGTTCGAAGTGTCTGACACATTACACTAAGAGAAGTAGGAAAGTAGGATCATTATTGCGGCGTTTTTATTGTGTCTGGAATCGTGCTCTGGCGGAGGCTTGCTCAATCGTAAGCGGAAGGGTGCTCAGTCGTAAGGGGAAGCGCGTTCGCATTACGGTTGAGTGGGAATCGGCTGAAATGCCCTGAAATAAGGGAGTTTAGGGTTCTCCGAGGTGTTGGTAAATTTTGTTTACTTCGGCAGGAGTGTAGGTGCGGCGGCGCTGGGTGGAGAGGCGGCAGAGTGACGGCTCTTCCTCGAGCAGCGACTTGAATTTCTTCCAGGCAGAGTGGGGGAGTATGTTGGGGAAATAGCGCTGGGCGAGTTCCATGCGACCGGTTGTCTTGGGTGACTGTTCCATGATCTTGTTGTCTTTTTATGTTGTTCTTATCCATTGCAAAGATACAAAAAATATCCGAGAATCGGGCATGAAAGCGCAATTATTTTGGTATAAATGTCGATAAGTGGTTATAAGTTGCTGTAAGTGGTTTAAGAGCGATTATATACTTGCAGAATTCAAGAAAAATGCGTAACTTTGTAGCATCATAAAAAAGGCGGGAAGCGGCGACCCGATGCAGTTCGTCGCAACACAAACACAATTTTAAACAAGAAAGGGTTTTATTATGGTACAGAATCCGCAGTTTCTAATCAACCTCCGCAAGAACCTGAACGCCAACAATCCGGGTTACGGCAAGTATTACCCGAAGGCGGTAGAGAAGGACACCATC
>JAEEGI010012954.1_pt1 | contig 17757 bp, 12 predicted proteins | sample 8958751 | NCBI WGS metagenome assembly JAEEGI01 (sample SAMN16246545, study PRJNA631951) | gut metagenome | biome: gut microbiome; feature: rumen; material: KS-attached | host: Bos | place: Iran: Karaj | collected 2018-10 | reverse complement strand
CGCCCGACGCGAAGCCTATGCAGTCCTCGCACGAGGGCGAGGAGCTGATCATCTGCATCAGCGGCAAGGTGGAGCTCACCTACGGCAACGACGTAACAGTGCTCGAGCCTGGCGACACCGCCTACTACAACAGCGTGGTCAAGCATGGTCTGCGCGCCGTTGGCGGAAAGCCCGCTTCGATTTACGGCGTCGTCTTCATGCCGTTCTGACGTAGACGGGTCGCGACGGCGCTCGCCGACGCATGCTCTGCACAGGCCGCACAATGGTCGACATCATTTTTTTCGATTTTGCACTTGCATTGTAGAGTGCTTTATGCGATAATACGCGCGCAACGGACAAAAGAAAAAAACAAACTCTTCTAACCTTAAAAGAAAAGGAACTTCAAATGAAGAAGAACAACAAAGGATTTACACTCGTCGAGCTGCTCGTGGTGATCGGCATTCTCGGCATTCTGATGGGCGCGCTGTTCCCGGCGATCTCCGCCGCTCTGCTCAGCGCCAACCTGTCTGCCTGCTCAATGCGTGGTCGCAACCTCTATGTAGGCATCACGACGGCCAACACCGAGCGCGAGGCGGCAGGCCTTTCTTCCGTGTGGCCGAAGTCGAGCAAGAACAAGAGCGACGACACCGAGGACATCGCTGGCATGGGGCCGTTCAGCTCCTCCACCGAGTACTTCAAGGAGCTCTTCGACCTCGAGCGTTTCGGCACCGACCAGTGGTCGCCCTACGTCTCCGGCGTGGACATCGGCGTTCTTTCCGGCTCGGGCGTTCCCGGCTTCACCGGCAAGAACATCCAGCCGCAGAACGTGACGTGGATCATCGCGCTCGGCCTTACTGATGAAATGGAAGACGTGCTCCCCGTGCTCTGCACGCGCAACGTCGCCTATCAGCAGCTGAAGACCGACTCGTACGACGGCACCTCCACCACGGAGATTCCCGTGGGCAAGGCGAACGGCGGCGAGAGCGACGTGCCGTTCTCCAACAAGGCCTGGGTGCTCATCCGCAAGGGCGGTGCCGCGCAGAGCATCAAGCTCAAGTACTCCAAGCTCAACGTGGTGTACAACCGCCAGAGCTTCACGATTCCCACCGACGCCGAGTTCTCTTACATCCCGGTTGGCCTGTAATTGACGGTATCGGTTGCCATAGATCTGGCGCTTGACAGGCTGTTCACCTACTCGGTGCCGGCCGAACTCACGGAGAAGCTGCTCGTTGGGCAGCTTCTTCGTGTTCCATTTGGGGGGCGCGTCGCGCGTGGCTTCGCGATGGCGCTGGCGGATGACGCCGAGGTGGAGAATGGCGAGGAGCGCAAGTTCAAGCTGAAGCCGGTGATGGCCATCGAGGATGCCTCGCCGTTTTTCTCGCCCAAGCTGCTGGAGCTTGTGAAGTGGATCGCCGGCTACACGGCATCTCCCATCGAGACGACGCTCAAAGCCGCGCTTCCGGCCGCCGTGCTGAAGCCCACCATGAAGCCGAAGGAGCTGTTGTACGTGGATGCGCTCGACGTGGCGGACGGGCTCACCGCGCACCAGCAGAGGCTGCTTGAGGAGATAAGGCGCGTCGGCGGAGGCTGGATGCAGCAGCTTGTGCGCGAGTTCAAGACTTCGCCTTCAACCCTGCGCGCTATGGCCGAGAAGGGCGCGCTCAAGATCGCGCCGCGCGCTCAGCGGCGCGACCCGCTTGCCGGGCGCAGCGTGATGCCAACGAAGCCGTTGCCGCTCAATGCCGAGCAGAACGCCGCGATTGAGGCGGTGATGAGGGCGGTACCTGCGGAGGGTGCCGTTGCCGCGGATCCGCGTCCCGTGCTGCTGCACGGCGTGACGGGATCCGGCAAGACTGAGATATACCTGCAGGCGATCGCCGGAGTGCTGGCGTCTGGAAGGGGCGCCATAGTGCTTGTTCCGGAGATCGCCCTCACGCCGCAGACGGTGCGGCGCTTTGCGGGACGCTTCGGCGACAAGGTGGCGGTGCTGCATTCGGCGCTTTCCGACGGCGAGCGCTATGACGAGTGGCAGCGCATACGCACTGGCGCGGCGCGTGTGGTGGTGGGGCCGCGCAGCGCAGTGTTCGCGCCGGTGCATGGCCTTGGTCTCGTAGTGGTGGACGAAGAGCACGACCCTTCGTACAAGCAGGGCGAGACGCCCCGCTACCATGCGCGCGACGTCGCCGTTGTGCGCGCGCGCCTTGAGGGGGCGGCCGTTGTGCTTGGCAGCGCCACGCCTTCGCTAGAGTCGTGGCGCAACGCCCAGACAGGCAAGTACGCGCTTGTCTCCGTGCCGAACCGCGTGGCGGGCCGTGCGCTTCCGGCGGTGCATCTCGTTAACATGGAGGAGGAGGCCGCACGCACCGGGCATGTGCCGATATTCTCTGCGCCGCTCCTCGATGCCATCCATCTGCGCCTCGAACGCGGCGAACAGACGATTCTCTTTCTCAACAGGCGCGGCTATTCGCGGGTGCTGGAGTGCCAGAGCTGTGGCTGGACGGCGCAGTGCCCAGACTGCTCGGTGCCCTACACGTACCATCAGTCGGACCATTGTCTGCGCTGTCATGTGTGAGGCGGCTGGACGCATCTGCCCTCCGAGTGTCCTGACTGCAAGGCGCGTGACTTCTCCTACACGGGCGTCGGCACGCAGCGCGCCGAGGCAGCGCTCAAGCGCTGCTTCGCCCACGCGCGCGTGCTGCGCATGGACGCCGACTCCACCTCGCGGCGCTACTCGCACGACGACATCCTCTCGGCTTTCCGTGCCGGCAAGGCGGACGTTCTTCTCGGCACGCAGATGATTGCCAAAGGTCTCGACTTCCCTAACGTCACCCTCGTAGGCGTGCTCAATGCCGATACGTCGCTTCATCGTCCCGATCCCCGCGCGAGCGAACGCACATACCAGCTGCTCGCGCAGGTGAGCGGGCGCGCCGGGCGCGCCGAGAAACCGGGCGAAGTGTATCTGCAGACGTTTTCTCCAGATGCCTCTGCAATCGCCGCCGCCGCGTCGGAATGCGGCTTCGCCTCTTTTGCCGCAGACGAGCTTGCTGCCCGCCGCGGGGCGTATCTGCCGCCATACTGCCGCCTCTCCACTCTTGTCTTCCGTTCGCAGAACGAATCTGTCGCCTTTTCGTGGGCAGATCTCTACGCGAAGTCGCTTGCCGCCTGGGCTGCAAAGTTCAACGCTTCGCGCGGGGCGGACCTCTTCCGCGTCTCCGAGGCGGCAGAGGCGCCGCTCGCCAAGGCGGAAGGATGGTTTCGATACCAGGTGGTTGTGCGCGCGCCGGCGTCGAAGGAAATCGTGGCGGCCGTGAAGTGGATCGAGAAGGAGCGTCCCGCGCCTAAGGATATTCGCATCGCCTTCGATGTGGATGCGATTGACTTGGCATGAAGCCGAGGGGACTATGCCCCGGGAACGTGTCCGTCACTGGTGATGCACATGTCCAGATGAGGCAAAAAATCTGGCGGACGGACAATCAGTCACCGTTCGACCGTGGCGCCTTCGGGTCCGTCCGCCAGAAATCATGAGTTTTTTCGCGTTGTCGTTTACGGGTAGTCTGCCGGTACTGTAAGTACTTCCGCTCCGTCGTCCGTTATGGCCACGGTGTGCTCGAAATGCGCGGCCATGCAGTGGTCGCTTGTCAGCACGGTCCAACCGTCCCTCTTGTTGACGTAGGTCTTCGCGCCAGCCTTTGTGAGCGTGATCATCGGTTCGATGGCGATGGTCATGCCTGGCTTCAGGACGAGCTTCGTGCCAGGCTTGCCGTAGTTGGGCACTTCGGGATCCTCGTGCACAGTGCGGCCCACGCCGTGGCCGATCCAGTCGCGCACCACGCCGAAGCCGGCGTCTTCCGCCACCTTCTGGATGGCGTAGCCTACATCTCCGAGATGCACGCCAGGACCGGCGGCCGCTATGCCGGCGGCGAGGCACTTCCTGGTGGTCTCCACCAGTCGGATGACCTCCGGATCGCTCACGCCCACCATCACGGTGCGGCTGGTGTCGCCGTTGAAGCCGAGCGTGTTTATGCCCACGTCGCACTTCACGAGGTCGCCAGGCATGATCATTCGATCGCCTGGAATGCCGTGTATGACCTCGTCGTTCACGCTCACGCAGATGGCGCCGGGGAAGCCGGCGTAGCCGAGAAAGCTGGCGGCGACTTTGTTGCGGCGGCAGTACTCGCGCACCACGCGGTCGATGTCGCCTGTGGTGGCGCCTGGGCGCACCGCTGCGGCGGCGAGGTCTCGCACCTCGGCGCTCATGCGGCACGCCGTGCGCATGCGGTCGATTTCGGCCTTGGTCTTTATGTCGACCTTCATCGCGTCAGATGGCCTCGAGGAAGGCGGTGGCAACGTTGTCGACGCCGATGGTGCCGTCAACGGTGCGGAGGATGCCCTTGTCCCTGTAGTAGGCGATGAGCGGTTCGGTCTGCTGGTGGTACACGACGAGGCGGTCTTTGACCGTGTCGGGGTTGTCGTCCTTGCGGATCGTGAGCGCGGTGCCGCAAATGTCGCAGATGCCCTCAACCTTTGGGGGGAGGTTCTTCACGTGGTATCCGGCCTTGCACTTCGGGCAGGTGCGGCGGCCGGCGATGCGGTCCTGAATGATGTCGTCGGGCACGTCGATAAGGACGGCGTGCGTGACGGGGGCGCCCATCTCGTCGAGGATCTTCGCCTGGGCGAGGTTGCGGGGGAAGCCGTCGAGGAGCATCGTGACGTCGCCGGTCGTTTCGGCCACTACGTCCTTGATCATCGTGGCGATGAGGGCGTCGGGCACCAGCTTGCCCGCCTCCATGTACGCGCTTGCCTCTTTGCCGGCCGCAGTGCCCTTGGCTACCGCGCCGCGTAGCAGGTCGCCGCTCGAGACGTGCTTGAGATTAGAATGTTCGGCGGCGAGCCTGCCCGCCACCGTGCCTTTCCCCGATCCCGGGGCGCCGAGAAGAATTACAATGTTCATAGCGCGAATATTATATCACATTTTTTACCCTCCGAAGAGAACGGTCCGCCGAAAAACAGACGGCGTTTCTGCCCGGAATTTCGCACATTGCATGCCGAAAGGTGATTTGTTATACTATCCGCATCCGTAGTGAACTTAGTAAGTGTTTGAGCAAGTCGTCAAAACATCAAACTTTCAAAGGAACAGCGATGTGCAAGCAAAGTCAATCTAATCTCTCGCTCTATTGGATAGTCTGCGCCGTCTCTCTGGGAGGGCTGCTGTTTGGTTTCGACGCAGGCGTGATCTCCGGATGCGACCAGGCGGTGCAGAAGGAGTTTGCCCTGGCGCCGTTCTGGCACGGACTTGTTATGGCGGGCGCGTTGATAGGAACTGTGTTCGGGGCGCTCGCGGCGGGGAAGATGTGCGACATTCTGGGACGCAAGCCTACGCTGGTGTGGATGGGCGTGCTGTTTCTGGTGTCGGCGGCCGGCTGTGCGGTGACGCCTGGCGGAAAGGTGCTTGGTCCGCACGTTCTTGCGTGGATGCGGTTCATCGGCGGAATCGGCACAGGGGGCGTCTCGGTGGCCGTGCCGATGTACATAGCCGAGATAGCGCCGCCAAAGAAGAGGGGTAGGCTCGTTCTCGTGTACCAGTTCTGCATAGTGCTGGGAATCGTCGTCTCGTACATCTCGAACTACTGCGTGGAGAGGTGGCTCGCCATGTCGCCGGAGGTGGTGTGGCGCGTCATGCTGGGGGCGGAGTGCCTGCCGTGCGTGATGTACCTCGCGGCGCTCGTTAAGGTGCCGGAGAGTCCGCACCAGGCGAGGGTGGAGGCGTCGGCGCCGCTATTCGTGAGGCGCAACATGAGGCCGATCATGCTGTGCTTCGTGGTGGCGTTCTTCAGCCAGCTTTCGGGAGTGAACGCGGTGAACTTCTACTCGCCGCGCATCTTCGGGATGATATTCGGGGAGGGGAGCAAGCTCGTGTCGCTGGCGGGCACGATAGGAGTTGGAATCGTCAATCTCGTATTCACGATGCTGGCGTTCTTCCTCATCGACAGGTTCGGGAGACGTCCGCTGCTGATCTCCGGCTGCGCGTCGATGGCGGCGATGCACGGGCTCGTGGCGTGGCAGATCTCGCTAGGCGCGAACTGCACTCCGTGGCTCGCAGTCGCGGGCGTGTACGGGTTCATCGCGGCCGTGGCGTTCTCCGCGAGCGCCGTCATCTGGGTGTTCATTTCAGAGATATTCCCGCCCGATGTGCGCGCGAAGGGGCAGAGCTTCGGCGGCATGGTGCACTGGGTGATGTGCATGCTCGTCACATGGCTCTTCCCCGTCGTCGCCAAAGACACCGGCACGTACGCGTTCGCGTTCTTCGCGGCGATGATGCTAATCGAGATGTTCTGGGCGATCTTCGCGATGCCCGAGACGAAAGGCCGTTCGATAGAATGACGAAAGGAATTCTGCAATGAAGATATTTGTCGAGTGTATGGTAACGGCCACTGCGCTTGCGGCTCTGTGCGGATCTGCTGCGGAGACTGTAGTGGAAACGTGGAGAATGACGGAGTTGACGTTCGAGAGTGCGCGCAGCTACGACGCGGGCGGCGGCGATGCCGTGCGCATCGACTGCGCGTTCTCAAACAGAACCGATGGCGCCGTGCTGCGGCGCCCAGGCTTCTGGGATGGCGGCAACGTGTTCCGCGTGCGCTTTGCGCCGCTCTCAGCAGGCGAATGGAGCTGGGCGACGACATGTGCCGACGATCCGTCTATCGCGGGGCGCAGCGGCGTAATCCGCGCCACCGCGTACAAGGGTCCGCTCGCCCTCTACCGCCACGGCTTCGTGCGCACCGTCCCTGGGAAGAAGCATTTCGTGCATGCCGACGGCACGCCGTTCTTCTACCTTGGCGACACGCATTGGGGGCTGTACAAGGAGGAGATCGACGAGGCGGGTCCGCACGCGGGCGGCGTCAAGACCGATTCGCACTTCAAGTACATAGTCGACAGACGCGCCGCGCAGGGTTTCACCGTCCTGCAGAGCGAGCCCATCGGCGCGAAGTTCAACGTGGCCGACGGGCGCGTTGACGCATCAGACATTCCCGGCTTCCGCCTTGCCGACCGCTACTACCGCCACATCGCCGACGCGGGGCTCGTTCACGCCAACGCCGAGTTCTTCTTCGCAGCCACGATGAAGAAGCCGCTGATGGACGACAAGGCCGCGCTTGAGCACCTCTCGCGCTACTGGGTGGCGCGTTTCGGCGCATGGCCCGTGATGTGGACTCTCGCGCAGGAGGCGGACAACGACTTCTACGCCGAGCGCGGCGGACGCGACTACACGAGCGCCAACAACCCCTGGGTGGACGTTGCCGAGTTCATCCACCGCCACGACGCATACTCCCATCCACTTTCCGCCCACCAGGAGAACACCGGCCACACCACCGTCACCGGCCTTGGCACAAATCCTGACAAGAAGAGGATCAGCGGCAACGGCGTCTCCGCCTTCGCTTCGGAAGAGGTTGCCCGCCGCACGGGGCACGACTGGTGGGCCGCGCAGTGGAGTCCAAGCCTCGTCAAGACCGGCAGTCCCGCGGTGCCGAGCGACTACTGGGCCTCGCCGCGCCCCGCGGTGAACTACGAAGGGCGCTACTGCTATCTCTGGACGAAGGACTACGGCGCGCGCGCGCAAGGGTGGATTTCCTTCCTCAGCGGCTTCTGCGGCTACGGATACGGCGCCATAGACATGTGGCTTTACCTGAGCAACTACGACGTCAAACGCGACTCACATGACGGGGTGGAGAAGATAACCGTCGCCGACAAGGCCGTCCACTGGAGCACGGCCATCGAGTTCCCCAGCGCAATCCAGATGGGGCACATGAAGAAGTTCTTCACGTCGTTCGACTGGTGGCGCCTTGCGCCGATTCTCGGCGAGAAGAACGGCGACTTCCTGCCGAAGTGCGACGCCTGGCACGCGGCCAAGACCGACGGCGCCGCGAGGAAGTTCGCGTTCTATTTCCATTCGCGCGACGCGAAGAATCTGCTCACAGGCGCAATCACGTCTGCGCGTGGAGGGCGCACGTACACGGCGCGCTGGTTCGACACGTCGAGCGGCGAATGGTCGAAGCCGGTGAAGCTCGCGCGCGGAAAGGGCGGAGAATGCGCGCTGCCGCCAAAGCCGGACGCGCGGGACTGGGCGCTTCTAGTTGAGGAGGGGCTTGAGGGACCGTTCTACGCGCGGTTCAGTCCGGACGCGCCGAGCTGCCTCTACAAGTCCGGCGCGAAGGCGCGCGTGGAGGTGTGCGTCAAGGACAAGCAGGGCAACAGGCTCGAGAAGGGCGTAGTCGAAGTGTGGGCGGACGATGGATGGACGAACGTCGTGTGGCGGCGCAAGGTCGATCTTTCGAAGGAGCCTGCCGTCAAGATGGAGCTTTCGCGCGGCACGCCTGGCTCGCTGCGCCTGCACGCGAAGGGCGTAGGCTTTTCCGTGCGCTCAGGCTTTGAGCGCGTGATATTCGACGCGGATCGCATCATGCCGCTCACCCCCGGCCCTGACGACTTCGAGGCGTACTGGCGCGGCGAGCAGAAGCGCCTTGAGCGCGAGGTGCCGATAGACGTGAAGAAGATTCCCGCGCCCGATCTTGACACAGCTTCGCACACGATGTTCCGCGTGAGCTTCGCCACGTTCGGCGGGCATAGGATATACGGCATTCTCGCCGTGCCGAAGGGCGAAGGCAGGTTCCCGTGATCGTAAACGTGCCTGGCGCAGGTCCGGGCCAGCAGAGTCTCGGCGGCAGCATATTGAGGCCTGGCTGGATCACGCTGATGATGAACGTCCACGGCATTGCGCTCGACGGAACGCAGAAGGAGTACAAGGACCGTTTCAACAACTGGTTTAAGTCCTACACGGGGCTTGCGTGCGAGCCTCGCTACCAGTACGTTGGCTATGCGCAAAGCCGCGAGGCGCCGTTCTACCACCGCACGATTCTGGGCATGACGCGCGCGTTGGACTGGCTTGCCGCCGAGCCGTATGCGAATCCTTCGCGCTTCGTCTACTACGGCTGCAGCCAGGGCGGCGGGTTTGGACTCTACCTCTCGGCGATGTGGGGTAAGTTCGCGAGAACGGCGTCGCTCTGCCCCAACAAGTGCGACATGCTCGCGTTTCTGCACGGACGCGAACCTGGCAGCTCCCACATCAAGAACCAGAAGCCGGAGAACGTCGAGGCAGCCTGCCGCAACGCCGTCTATCACGACAACTGCAACTTCGCGCGCATGATCCGCACGCCCGTGTGGATGATGTACGGCACGGCGGACGACAATTGCCAGACGGTAGGCGGCATCGCCGCGTTCAACATGATCCCTTCAAAGGAGAAGAAGCTTTCCCTCTTGCCGGGCACTGGCCACGGATGGCACAAGCCCGCCGGCCTGGAGAAGTGGCTTTTCGCCGAGGACTAGTCCCAGGAAACGTCGACGCGCGTTGTGCGGGCGTTGCCGGGAGGACTGAAGCGGCGTGGGGCGATGCGAGCCGTCACCCAGAGTCCGTCTATGGCGCGGCAGGAGAAGTCGTCTCCAGAAAGACCTTCCAGACGCGATGGGTCGGGCGTGGCGGGGCGGGTGAGCGAGATGAACAGAGGGGTGGACTGGCGCACGATGAATTCCACAGGCGGAGCTGGTGGCTGGGAGGCGAGCGCAAGAAGGTTCTCGGAATTGTTTTCTGGCGAGGCCACCATGCGCTGTACGCCGAGTTCGCAGAGCTGGGAGCGCGCGGCGGCGTTGAATGCGTAGAGTGTCCAGTCTGCCGTGATGTCCGCAAGGCCGAGCTGGCGCAGAATGCGCAGCGTGGCGAGGTCTGCGGCCTCCCATGCGGAGATGCCGGCCTTCGCCATGTGCTTGACGGCGCTGCGAAGGGTGTTGAGATCGCACTCGCGAGTGAATACGGGCAGAGCCAGGCGGAGAGATGGCACGGGGTCGCCAGCTTCTTCGGCAAGCGAACGGAGCTGTTCCGCGATCTGCCGGAGAGACGCCTCGGCTGCGCGTCCCGAGAGATGGCCGATCGAGACGACGATTTCGTCGAATGAGCAGGCGTCGTCGGGGACCTGTTGGTCGATGCGCATTTTGAGGACGCGCGAAGGAGGCTCCTGCGCTGTGGACGGCGAACTAGGCGATGCGTCCTTCAGCGTCGCCGCCACGCGCTCGGCGCGCGCCGACAGACGCGCCTCGTCGAGTTTTGCCACGAGCCTGCGCCGCAGGTCATTGAGAACGGATGCGGGTGCGAACAGGCTGTGCGGATCTTCGAGCGTGAGAGACGCAAGCCGCCATCCAGTTCCGCCGAGGCGCGCGAACGCCTTCTCCACGGCGGCGCGGGTGCGCTCGCTCTGGCGCGAAGGAGACAGCGGTGTCGGGAGGGACTCCTCTGCGGCGACTGCAGCTGAGGTGGACGGCGTGCGCGCGCTAGCGGTTACTCCGTTTTCGGAAAGCGACACCGTGAGTTCGATCGGCGTGCCCGATTCGCATGACGACGGCCTGAACGACGGTACGGGGAAGCGGCGTTTCACTTCGTTTGACGCCGAGCAGTACACCGCGTCGCCTGGACGGATCTCGGGCGCGGGCGAGGAGGCATCTGGTGCAGGCATGAGGATTTCCACGTCGCTTCCTGCGCGCACGCTGAAGGCGTTGGAGCGCGATATGGAAGTGCGCATCTCCGAGATGCCGAAGCCGTAGGGCTTGCCTCCCTGCGCGAGGAACTGAAGACCGTCGTGGCGTTCAAGTGCGCGCGATGTGTGGAGGCGCAGCCAGGTGCGTCCCTCGCGGTCTTTCGTGAACCGCTTCACTGTGCCAATGGGCGTGCCGAGATGGCCGAGGTTCGAGGGATCGATCACGGCGAAGGAGGCGGGGGAGGGCGCGGGAGGGGGGTATCCGTCGAAGTACAGGCGTGTGGTGTTGCGGGAGAAGACAGTTTCTAGATCGGCGCGTGTGGTGGACGGGGGGAGGCCGTCGAGCAGCTGGCGGTAGCGGGATGTTACGGTGGCGACGTATAGTGGCGACTTCATGCGGCCTTCGATTTTAAGCGAGGCTACGCCTGCGTCGCGAAGGGCGTAGAGCGAATCGTCGAGGCGGAGGTCGCGCATGGAGAAGGGGCGCGCCTTGTTGCCGGCGGCGTCCGTGCACGCAAGGCGGCAGCAGTATGCGCATGTGCCGCGGTTTCCGGAGCGGTTCTTCTCCATTGCGGAGAAGAGGCAGAGTCCGGAGATGGAGTAGCAAAGCGCGCCGTGCACGAAAACTTCGATCTCCACTCCGCCGCGCGCCGCAAGGGAGCGGATGTCTTCGAGCGGGAGTTCGCGCGCCAGCACAACGCGAGTGAAGCCCAGTTCCTTCATGGCCAGAACACCCTCTAGGTTGTGGGCCACGAGCTGCGTGGAGGCGTGCAGTGCAAGCCGGGGGAAGTTGCGGCGCACGAGGCGTGCCACGCCGAGATCCTGGACGATCAGTCCATCGGGGGCGAGCTCGTCGAGGATTGCGAGCTTCTCCACGGCCTGCGGCATCTGGCACTGGTCGATCACCGTGTTGAACGTGACGTATGCCTTTTTCCCTTCGGCGTGTGCGACGGCGAGGAGGTCGCGCAGCTGTTCGGGCGTGAAGTTCACGGCGTCAGCGCGCGCGGAGAAGGCGTCAAGGCCGAGATACACGGCGTTAGCGCCGGCAGTAAAGGCTGCGAGGGCCGTTTCGAACGAGCCTGCGGGGGAGAGGAGCTCTATTTCGCTTGAGTTCATGTCTTTGCGCCTATTCTGCAGTGGAGGCTATGTGGCGCACGGCGTGCGTGAGGGATGGAACCACGGCAAGGCCTGAAGAGGCAAGTCGTTCGGCGGTCTGGTGGCCGCCATCTACGAGCACGGCTTTGGCGCCCATCGCGGCGGCGACTTCGGCGTCATGCAGGGTGTCGCCCACGAAGTAGAGTGAACGAGCTGGAGGGAGTGTGCCGTTTGAGCGAAGAATGGCAACGAGTTCGTGTCCGCGCGCGAGCTTGGAGGCTCCGTCGAGATTGTCCACGCCGTATATCTCGTCGAAGAAGTGCGCGATGCCGGCGATGGAGACGTTGCGGCGGAGGATGTCCTCGCGCAGCGCGCTGAGGATCGACTGGCCGAGGCCGAGATCGTGTGCGAGGGCGAGGGCAGAGGGGGTGGTGGGGCGGATGGACTGCGGGGCATCGGCGATGTAGCGGTGGAAGTCGATGCAGATGCGGTCCCAGTCGTCGTCGGGATCCATGCCAAGCTGCTTGTAGAATGTACGTGCGGGAAAGCCGAAGTGCGCGCGGTAGAATTCGCGCGTGGTTGGAGGGAGGCCGCGGTCGGCCAGCATGTGGTTCAGGGCGATGACGGCGGCGTCCACGTCGTCGAGCAGAGTGCCGTTCCAGTCCCATATTATGTACGGTGTCATGGCGCACATTATACCACTCTCGGCGTGTTTGCGCCACATGCAAATTTCGCCACCTTCGAACTCCCGAGTTCTTGCGCGTTCTCTTTGACTTCTGCGGGGGAAAATGGTATCATTCATCTAGTTCGCCTATTGGGCAATGTCGTTCAATGCGCAAGTCAGGCAAGTGAGGAAAACATCGATGAGTGTTCACCAACGTCAATTGGCACAGTTGTCCACAAATCACAAGTGGCAATTTGCTTTTGCGGCAATGGTTGTCTTTGCCGTGTGTGCGGCGAAGGGGAGCGAGCGCTTCCCGTTCGCCGTCTCGTACGGCGGCGAGACGAACGCGACGAGCGTGGCGCATCTTCTCGACGCGCCTGCCGGCAAGCACGGTTTCGTGCGCGTGGCGGGAAGCGAGTTCGTGACGGATGCGGGGCCCATCCGCTTCAACGGCACGAACCTAACGGGCCCCGCGAACTTCCCGGAGCATGACGTGGCCGACCGTCTCGCCGCGCGCTTTGCGCGGCTTGGCGTCAACTGCGTGCGCCTGCACTTCATGGACACGTGGTACTCGAACTTCATGGACTCTCGCCGCCAGTGCATTCTCGACGACGACTCCAAGACGCAGCGCAGGCTCTCCCCCGAGCAGCTCGACAAGCTCGACTATCTGATCGCCGCGTTCAAGAAGCGCGGCATCTACGTGAACATGAACCTCCACGTCGGCCGCACACTTGACGGACGCGACGGCGTGCCGGCCGGCTCGCCGTGGGCGAACAAGACAGTCGGACAGTTCATGCCGCGCTGCATCGAGCTCCAGAGGGAATACGCGCGCGACCTTCTCACGCATGTGAACAAGTACACCGGCAACGCCTACACCGACGAGCCCGCAGTTGCGATGATCGAGATCAGCAACGAGGACCGCGGCCTCGTGGTCACGCGCCGCAACATGGGAATCAAGAGGCTTGCGAAGCCGTTTCAGGAAGAGCTGCAGCGACAGTGGAACGCGTGGCTGAAGAAGAAGTATCCAAAGAACGAGGTGAAATACGCGAACGGCAAGGCGCCGCTGCTGAACAACTTCCCGAAGGCGTCGAAGCAGTTCCGCAAGGACTTCGACGACTTCCTCTGGGACAACGAACTCGAGTACTGGAAGGGGATGCGCGACTATGTGCGCGAGACGCTGAAGGCGAAGTCTCCCGTCTCCGGCACGCAGGCTGGAACATCCTACAGCCCGCTAGACATCCAGCGTCGGCTCGACTACGTCGACGCGCATGCCTATTTCCACCATCCGCAAGGGAAGGGCCGGGGATGGGTCGTGAAGAACTCGACGAACGAATGGTTTGCCGGCGGCGAGTCGCTCGTGCATGGTCTTTCGACGCTCAAGAACCTCGAGACCAGGTCCCACGCGCCCGAGAAGCCGTTCACGGTGAGCGAATACAGCCATCCGTTTCCCAGCCCGTTCACGGGCGAGGGCCAGCCTCTCGCCTGCGCGTACGGGCGCATGATGGGATGGAACGGCATCTTCCAGTACAGCTACAACCACTTCCCGGAGGCGTTCGAGCCGGAGGGGATGCCGTGGTGCATCTTCGACGCGCTGGCGACGCCGTCCGTGTGGGTGCATGCCCCCGCGTGCGCTGCGATGCTCGTGCGCGGCGACATGAGGTCCGACCGCAGCGGGAAACTTGGCGAGTTCGTATGGAACAAGGACCGTCCAGGTAAGGAGTACGTTGCCGTCAACACGACGAACACAAAGCTATTCGTTGGCTATGCCGACGGACGAGAGATCAAACTTGGCGGCGTGTCGCTAAAGGTCGGCGCAACGGAGACGGGTGCCGCGGTGATTTCTCTCGTCTCGCGCCACGCGACCGGTTTTGGCGAGAGCGGCAAGGCGAGCGTTCTCGTGGCGGCGAGCGGAGTTGCCGCGAACATGGACGCGAAGATCGAGCGCGTTTCGGAGAAGCTGGTGCGTCTTCCCAGCCGCGGCCATGCGCCTGTTTGCGCGGAGGGGATTCCGTGCGAGCTGATGATCCCTGCGCCGCCATCTCGCGTGAAGTGCTGGGCGCTGGGCTCGGACGGCGCGCGCGTGCAGGAGCTCGCGCCCACCCCTGCAGACGACGGTGCTTCCGTCATTCGCCTCTCGCCTGCCTGCCGCACGCTCTGGTACGAGCTCTCCATCTCCGACTAGACATTCAATCTGCAGCACGCGGTTGACTTGGCAGCGGAGAGAGGTTGGATATGACGTCGACAAAAGGAGAAATCCGTACTGGCGAAGAGACGAGACGAATGCCTTGGAGCGTTCGTGCCGCATGTGTGATCGCCGATGCGTACTGCGCAGCAATGGCGTTAGTGGTGGTCTGGCTAGCGACGGTCAATCGCAATGCGCAATGGCTTTGGATACTTTTTCCGCTCCTTCTGATGTTTGGCGGCTGTGCCGAGCTCCACCATGGGCGGGCATGGACGCGGCGCTTCTTCGCGCTGCTTGGCGCCTTAGGCGTGCTTGCCGTGGCTGTCGCAGGCAAGGCTGCGCTTGCATGGACGCTGCCGCCGATTGTTCTGCCTTCTCTGCTGTATCTTCCGTCCTCGCGCTCATGGTGGCTTCCCGAGGGAGAGCGGGCGGGACTTTCGCGCATCGTGTGGATGGGGCTGCCAGTGGTAGCCATTCTCATGCAGGTACTTTACTATATGTACTGGAGTTGTTCCATGGATGGCATTGCGTCAAGTGCTGCCATGGCTGCGCGGGGAAGGCAGTTCTTCCTTCAGATGGTGGCAAATCCTGAAACGTGGCACGAGAATGGAGACGCGGCAAACTCCACGGACTTTGTGAAACGGTTTATGAAGGAGGAGACGGCAAGGAGCGGCGATGCGGCAGATGCCACGGCAGATTCTCTCGCCTTGGTAGCGTCTCTTTTGAATGGAGAATGCGAATGGTGCATTGCAGTTGACGTGCCAGAAGACGCTGATGATGCCATTCCGGTGATGTTCTCGGCGAATCTGGACCCTGCCGACATCCCGCTTCAGTGGGATTATGCGTCCGGTCAAGTGCAGCTGCCGCGGAATGGACGCAAGCTTTCCAAATGCGGTAATATGGTGGTTGTCATTCGCAAAGGCGGCTCGGCGCAGGTGATCAAGCCGAAGTATTTGACGCCGAGGATCTTCTACAATGCGCCTACGGGCAGGGTGTCGCGTTCCGTCACCTACCTCACACCAGACGGCCGTGCGGCACTCGGCAGCCGCCGCTGATCTGCAGGGGCAGTCCCCATGTCTAGATCAAGCTTCCGTGTATTTACAACTTACGGGTGCTTGCGCGTTCGCTTTGACTTATGAGAGGGGAAATGGTATCATTTTATTGCTTTGAGTTCACTCATGAACAAGGTTGTTCAGGGTACAAGGCAAACAAGAGAGACGCGATGAAATTGTTTCATGGAAGCAATGTTGAGGTAGTGACGCCGAAATTGATGCCGATGGTTCGTGCATTGGATTTCGGACGTGCCTTTTATCTCACTTCGGACTTCGAACAGGCGTCACGTTGGGCGAAGACATCCGTTCTAAGACGAGGCGAAGGTGTTGCTGTAGTGAATCTCTATTTCAAGGGCGCATATTCAGAAGAGGAGGCGTTACGTAGACTGCTTCCGCAAAGGTTGAGGGATCAGTTCGCCATGAAGACGGATGTCTACCATCGTCTGTTGCAGAAGAATCTTGTTGATTACGCGATTGGGATGTATGAATTTTATCATGTAGAGGCAATTGAAAACGCCTTTGCCGACTTGGATAGAAGATTGTCCGTATAGTACCCGATACGACGGATATTTTTTCAAGGAGTGTCTAGCTATGAGAATCGCTATAACAGGCGGGAAGGGAATGCTCGGGCGCACGCTGCGGCGGCGCCTTGCCGGGCATGAGCTGATGGTGGCGGATCTTCCGGAGGTGGACATCCTCGACCTCAAGGGACTCACGGCCGCGTTCAATGAGTTCTCGCCGGATGTGGTGGTGCACTGCGCGGCGATGACGAAGGTGGACGACTGCGAGACGAAGGATGAACTCGCGTTCCGCCTGAACGGCACAGGCAGCGCGAACGTGGCGCATGCCTGCAGCAAATGCGGCGCGAGGCTGATCGCGGTCTCTACCGACTACGTGTTCTCAGGCGACCTGGAGGCCGGGAAGGAATGGCGAGAGACGGATGCTCCTTCGCCGCGAACAATCTACGGAGCCAGCAAGCTCGCGGGAGAGAAGGCGGTGCACGAGATTCTGCCTTCCGCCGTGGTGATGCGAATAGCGTGGCTGTACGGCGCGGGAGGGCCTAGCTTCGTCCACACGATGGCAAAGCTAGGCGCGCAGGAAGGGGCGCCGCTCAAGGTGGTGGACGACCAGCGCGGCAATCCCACGAGCACGGACGCAGTGGCGGGGGCGGTCGAGTTCCTGCTGGGCCATCCCGAAGTGGGCGGCGTCGTGCACGCCACATGCGAGGGAGTGTGCACGTGGTGCGATTTCGCGAAGGAGATTTTCCGCTTGCTGGGACTGAAGCGCGCGATAGTGCCGTGCACAACGGCCGAGTTTCCGCGTCCCGCGCCGCGTCCCGCCAACTCCGCCCTCGCCAAGACGGTTCTCGCGAAACTCGGCTTTGCCATGCCTCGCTGGCAGGATGCTCTGGCGGACTTCGCGCGCCACGAATTTCGCATTGAGTTCTAGCGCCGGATTTGATATAATAACTGCCAATTTTTTCACCAAGGAGAAAAAGCAAATGGCGATTATAGGACAAGGCCTCGTTCTGATGGTGGCCGGAATGGGCATCGTGTATCTGTTCCTCACGGTGCTGATCATCGTGGCGAAGTACTCAAGTGCGTTCGTCGCGAGGTTTGACAGCATCATTCCGCAGGAGGCGCCGAAGAAGGCCGCCAAGCCCGCGGCTGCGGCAGGCGGAGACGACGCCAACATCGCCCTTGCAATCGCCGTTGCGCTCAACGGCTAGCAGATTTCGAGCGATTGTCTCCGATTCCATTTGAAGACCGTCGTTCGGCGTTCATCAATTTCAACCACAAGAAAAGAGACTCAAAATGGCAAAGAAAACAGTAAAGTACATGCTCACAGCGTTCCGCGACGGCTTCCAGAGCGTAGTCGGCGCGCGCGTTCTCTCCAAGGACTTCCTCCCGTGCGTGGAGGAGTGCTATGCCGCAGGCGTCAGATGGTTCGAGGCTGGCGGCGGGGCGCGCTTCCAGAGCTGCTACTTCTACTGCCAGGAGGATGCGTTCGACGTGATGGACGCCTTCCGCAAGGCGGCGCCCGAGGCCGATCTGCAGACGCTTTCGCGCGGCGTGAACGTGGTGGGCCTCGAGAGCCAGCCCAGCGACATGATCAAGCTCCACGCGCAGATGTTCAAGAAGCACGGCATGAGCTCGATCCGCAACTTCGACGCGCTCAACGACGTGAACAACCTCAAGTGGTCCGGCCAGT
>JAEEGI010012953.1_pt1 | contig 17757 bp, 14 predicted proteins | sample 8958751 | NCBI WGS metagenome assembly JAEEGI01 (sample SAMN16246545, study PRJNA631951) | gut metagenome | biome: gut microbiome; feature: rumen; material: KS-attached | host: Bos | place: Iran: Karaj | collected 2018-10 | reverse complement strand
AGCAGGACGGCACCGCCTTCAAGATGGAGAAGCACACCCACAACTATCCCCACTGCTGGCGCACCGACAAGCCCGTGCTCTACTACCCGCTGGACAGCTGGTTCATCCGCGACACGGCCTGCCGCGAGCGCATGGTGGAACTCAACCACACCATCAACTGGAAACCCGAGCACACGGGCACCGGCCGCTTTGGCAAGTGGCTCGAGAACCTCAACGACTGGAACCTGAGCCGCAGCCGCTACTGGGGCACCCCGCTGCCCATCTGGCGCAACGAGGACGGTGACGAGAAGTGCATCGGCAGCATCGAGGAACTCTATAACGAGATCGAGAAGGCCGTGGCCGCTGGCGTGATGAAGAGCAACCCCTACAAGGACAAGGGCTTCGTCCCCGGCGACTACAGCGAGGAGAACTACAATAAGATCGACATCCACCGCCCCTATGTCGACGACATCATCCTGGTGAGCGACAGCGGCAAGCCCATGAAGCGCGAGCTCGACCTCATCGACGTGTGGTTCGACAGCGGTGCGATGCCTTACGCCCAGCTGCACTACCCGTTCGAGAACAAGGACGCCGTGGACAAGAACGGCTTCTTCCCCGCCGACTTCATCGCCGAGGGCGTGGACCAGACGCGCGGTTGGTTCTTCACCCTGCATGCCATCGGCACGATGGTATTTGACAGCGTGGCCTACAAGAACGTCATCAGCAACGGTCTGGTGCTCGACAAGAACGGCAACAAGATGAGCAAGCGACTGGGCAACGCCGTTGACCCCTTCGGTGCCATCGAGAAATACGGCAGCGACCCCCTGCGCTGGTACATGATCAGCAACTCGTCGCCCTGGGACAACCTCAAGTTTGACGAGGCCGGCGTGGTAGAGGTAGCCCGCAAGTTCTTCGGCACCCTGTACAACACCTACTCGTTCTTCGCCCTGTATGCCAACGTGGACGGCTTCGACCCCGAGATGCCTCAGGTGCCCATCGCCGAGCGTCCCGAGATCGACCGCTGGATCATCTCGCTGCTCAACTCGCTCATCGCCACCGTGCAGGCCGACCTCGAGGACTACGAGCCCACCAAGGCTGCCCGCGCTATCAGCACCTTTGTGAACGACCACCTGAGCAACTGGTACGTGCGCTTGAACCGCAAGCGTTTCTGGGGCGGTGAGCTGTCCCAGGACAAGCTGGCTGCCTACCAGACCCTGCACCAGTGCCTCACCACCGTGGCCCTGTTGATGGCTCCCGTGGCACCCTTCTACAGCGACCGCCTGTACCGCGACCTCACCCACAGCGAGAACTCGGTACACCTCGCCCGCTTCCCCAAGAGCGACGAGAGCGTTATCGACAAGCAGCTCGAGCAGCGCATGCAGGCCGCACAGGACGTCACCTCGATGGTGCTGTCGCTGCGTCGCAAGCAGAACCTCAAGGTGCGCCAGCCGCTGCAGGCCATCATGGTTCCCGTGCTCGACGAGCGTCAGCGCGCCGATGTCGAGGCCGTTGCCGACCTGATCCGCAACGAGGTCAACGTCAAGGAGATCAAGCTCGTGGGCAATGACGCCGGCATCCTTGTCAAGCGCGTGAAGCCCGACTTCAAGAAGCTGGGTCCGAAGTACGGCAAGGTGATGAAAGCGCTGGCCGCACGCATCACCGGCATGTCGCAACAGGAAATCGCCCAATTTGAGAAAGACGGACAGTTCACCGTTGACCTGGACGGCCAGCAGGCCGTTGTCGAGCTCCCCGACGTGGAAATCATCAGCGAAGATATCCCCGGCTGGCTCGTGGCCAACGAGGGTAACCTGACCGTGGCACTCGACATCACCGTGACCGACGAGCTGCGCCTCGAGGGCATCGCCCGCGAGCTGGTGAACCGCATCCAGAACGTGCGCAAGAGCAAAGACTTTGACATCACCGACAAGATCAATGTCACCATCGCTCCCGACGAGCGCACCGACGACGCCGTCAAGGCCTACGGCGACTACATCGCCCGCCAGGTGCTCGCCAACAGCATCCAGGTCGCTCCCGTCGATGCCGCCACCGCCGTTGAGCTGGACATGGACGGCTGGACACTGCCCGTGAACGTTGAGAAAGTATAACCGAGACATCTGGGGTTTAGGGGCCGCAAGCCTCTAAACCCTATTGTTTAAACAATAAACATCAAACTGTTGAATATGGCTAACAAGCAAGAGAAAACCCGATATAGCGATGAGGAGTTGCAGGAGTTCAAGGAGCTCATCCTCGCCAAAATTGAGCAGGCACAGGAGAACTACAAGCGCCTGACCGACACCATCATGGTCGATGAGTCCAACCCCACCTTCAAGATGATGGAGGAAGGTGCCTCGACACTGCAGAAGGAGGTTTCCAGCCAGCAGGCCCAGCGCCAGCTGGACTTCATACGCAAACTCCAGGCAGCCCTCGTGCGCATCGAGAACAAGACCTACGGCGTGTGCCGCATCACGGGCAAGCTCATCCCCAAGGAGCGCCTGCTTGCTGTTCCCCACGCTACACTGTCGATCGAGGGCAAGGAAATCGAGGCCAGGAACAAAAACAAGAAATCCTGACATCAGCACACTCCCCTTCACATGAAGCTCTCTAACGGCAAACTGGCAGCGCTGATCATCGCGCTGGTCATCGTCATCGACCAAGCTCTCAAGATTTGGGTCAAGACCCACTTCTACTACGGCGAGGAGGTGGAGATAACCTCGTGGTTCAAGCTGCTGTTCATCGAGAACAACGGCATGGCCTTCGGCATGGAACTGGGCAGCAAGCTGCTGCTCACGCTGTTCCGCATCATTGTCTCGGGCGCAATCATCTACTACCTGTGGAAACTGCGCAACCGCACCGATGTGCCCAAGGGTTATGTGGCCTGCGTCGCCCTGATAACGGCCGGCGCGCTGGGCAACGTGATTGACTGCATTGCTTATGGCCTGATTTTCAACAACCCCGTGCCGCCCCAAGTGGCCCAACTGTTCCCGCCCGACGGCGGCTACGCTACCCTGTTCAACGGCCGGGTTGTGGACATGCTCTACTTCCCGCTGTGTGAGTGGAACTGGCCCCAGTGGATGCCCATGATTGGCGGCCACCACTTTGTATTCTTCCAACCCATCTTCAACATCGCCGACGCCGCGCTGAGCGTGAGCGTCATTGTGCTCATCCTGTTCTATGCCCGCTATCTGGCCACCGTCAACCTCAAGGACGAGGTGACTGGCAGTGAGGAACAAGTCCAGGAGGCGCAAGACGAGGGCACCACTGCCGACGGCGACGAATAACACACTACCGCATGCGCCGTTTCACCTTCAGCATATTGATGCCGCTGCTGCTTGTCTGGTCGCTGTTATCCTGCGACAGGACGCCTAGCGGCGTGTTGAGCGTGAACGAGATGGGCGACCTGATTGTTGACATGCAGCTTGCCGAGGCCTACATCGAGAGTCACATGCAAGACTTCACCGACGACTCCAGCAAGCTGGTCGTGAAACAATCCATCTTCAAGAAATACGGCATCACCCAGCAGGACTACGACAGCTCGCTGGTGTGGTATGCCCACAACATGGATTCCTACATCAAGGCGCATGACAGAGCCGTGGGCAAACTCCAGTCGATGCAGCAGAAGGCCATAAAGAGCAAGGACGAGAGCAACATCGGGCAAGACATGGAACTCACCATGGAGGGCACCAACGGAGCAATGCCTCCAAGGTCCCGCCAAATCAAGAATCCCAGCCTGAAAAAAATGGGTGCCAGCACCAAGGGCGACTCGGCCGACCTGTGGGATGCCCCACGCTGTTACTTGCTGGCACAGGGCGCCAAACGCGGGTTCATCACCTTTGACGTGCGCCCCGACGTGAACAGGCAGCCCGGAGACCGTTACCAGCTCTCTTACAAGCTGGCACGCGGCGGCAACGAGTTCAAGGTGAGCCTGAACATCGATTATACCGATGGCGCCACTGCCCAAATCACCCGCGGCACCTACAGCGACGGCTGGGTTGCCATCGACATCCAGAGCGACACCGCCCGTCAGGTAAGGCGCGTGTATGGCTATGTGAGCTACGACATCAAGCCCGGCCAGACGGCCTATGTCGACAGCCTGATGCTCCTACGCACCCACCTCAGCAAGAGCAATTACGGCTATATCAATGCCCAGCGCCTGATAGAACGCCCCAAGAAATAGTTGACTCCAGTAATGGCCATGAACAACCTGTACCTGCAACTGTTTCTCACCTTCAGCAAGATAGGTGCTTTCACCTTTGGCGGCGGCTGGGCGATGATCAGCATCATCCAGCGCGAGATAGTGGAAAAGCACAAGTGGATTGCCCTTGACGAGTTCCTTGACCTGCTTGCCGTGGCACAGTCCATGCCCGGCATCCTGGCGGTGAACATCAGTGTGGTCATCGGTGACCGCCTCAAGGGCATCAAAGGCAGCATCTGCGCCGCCATCGGCACCATCCTGCCGTCATTCCTCATGATTCTTGCCATCGCCATTTTCCTCACGCCCGACACCATCAAGAACAACGAGATCGTGAGCCGCATCTTCAAGGGCATCCGTCCTGCGGTAGTGGCCCTGATCATTGCGCCGGTACTCACCACAGCCCGCAGCGCCGGCATCAACTGGAAGACGGTCATCATTCCCGTGGCGGTGGCCTTGCTCATCTACAGCAAGATTCCCTACATCTCCAATCCCATCATCTACATCGTGCTGGGAGCCATTGGAGGCTACATTTACTATATGCGCAGCCTGTTGCGCCAGGGCGGAAAGGAGGCTAACGATGATTGAGAATTACCTGAAGCTCATCTGGGCCTACCTGAAAATCGGCCTGTTCGGCTTTGGTGGCGGCTATGCCATGCTGTCGCTCATCCAGCGCGAGGTCGTGGACTCGGGGTGGATTACCAGCCAGATGTTCACCGACATCGTTGCCATCTCGCAGATGACCCCCGGCCCCATCGGCATCAACAGCGCCACCTACATCGGCTATGTGGTGACGGGCAGCGTGCTGGGCTCGCTGGTGACCACGCTCACCGTGGTGCTGCCGCCCTTCATCCTCACGCTCATCGCCAGCCACTACATTGAGCATCACCGGCAGAGCCCCTTCATCAAGGGCGCGTTCATGGGCCTCAGACCCGTCGTTGTCGGCCTGATTGCATCGGCTGCACTGCTGCTGATGAACAGCGAGAACTTCGGCTACGAAATGCAGGAGCGCATCATCACCATCGGCATCTGCATCGCCTCGTTCTGCGTCGTCTATTTCACGCGCGTTCATCCCATTCTGGTCATCATCCTGGCCGGTATCACCGGGCTGCTCGTTTTCTAGCCCGCCGACCTGACAGAAAAGAATCGAGGTGCGCTCCGTATGGGACGCACCTCAATACATATATACTTAACAATTTATTATTAAGCAGGAAAACTGATGATTAGTTCCAGTTCAACAACACGTCGATGAGAATCGACAAGTCCATGACGTTGACGATACCATCACCGTTCATGTCGATAGTGGTCAACTCAATACCGTCTCGATTGGGCTCTCTGTTCAAGAGGTAGTCAACCAGTGCAGTCAGGTCGGCAACATTCAAGATGCCGTCACCATTGGCGTCACCCATCATTGCGGGCACTTCGGTGTCCACATAGACAGCGGTCACACCGTCAAGGTCCAAACCGTCGATGCTCAGCCATGCAGTGTTAGCAGCCATATAGGTGCCCTCCTCCTGGGGGAAGAAGCCCAGCACGCCTTCGGCGTCAACACCCAGTGCCAGGTTGGTAGCCGAAGCCTTGATGGCCTGATCGGGGTAATAGGTAGTCTGGTCATAGGAGTTGACATCGTAGTAGTTGTTGAAAGTGCTGTAGTAACCGCCTTGCAGCAGGTCGCTGACCAGGGGGAAAGTCGTGTTGTTGGCAATGTCGCCCACGGGCACGACCTTGTTGCCGCTGGCATAGGCATATTGGCACTTGAGCAGCACGGGAGTGGCAGCGGGAACGATGTCGCCCTGTCCATAAACCTTCTCGACTACGGCATAGTACTTGCCGTCGTCACCGGCCTTGACGGTCTTGACTGTGTAGGCGCCCTCAACGCCACCGTCCTGCGGCAGCAACAGGGGGAAGTCGCAGCAAGTCGTAGTCCAGTACCAGCCATCGTTATCGACAACAGCCTCGCTCTGGGGTTTCACTCCCAGGAACGAAGTTTCGATCGACTCCTCGCTGACGGGCTCAATCCACCAGCGTGAATCAGTCTTGTCGCTGCTGCCAGCGGTCAGGCCGACGCCCTCGTCGCGGAAGTAGCACTTGAAGGGGCGGTCATTGATCATAGTCACAGTGGTTGCGATATAGGTATCACGGCCACCCTCGTTCTCCTTGGCAGGAGCTACGTCCATCCACATGTCAGTCAGGGTATAGGTGCTGACACCTTGAGCGCACAGGCTCGTCTGCTCCAGACGAGGGATGTAGATGATTGAACCGGGATCCGACACCTGTGCCGAGTCCTTCAACATGAGGATGCAGGACCAGAAAGCATTAGGCTTGGAAGAGAACACATACTTCGTGCCCTTGATGCTGATATAAGCATCAGTATTGGCATTATGCACACGGTAGAATCCTGGGTTGGTATATTGCGCACTCGCAATGATAGCCACCAGCAAGCAAACGATAGCGGTAATTCTTCTCATAAAAATCCTATTAGGTTAAACATGATTATTGTCTTTAAAAATGTGCGCGTAATGAGGCGCCAACAGCGGCTCACTTGCGCTTTTCCATGCCTGATGTGCTTTTGTCCTCCTCGACAAAGCCCTTAACGATAAGAGGGTACACATTTCGGCCTGGCTTGCAAAGGTATGCACAAAAAACAAACCTCACAACAAATCCCGAGAAAATTATGGAATTATTTCTATAATTCAACCAAAAACAACAGTAGAATGCTCGTTATATGGCATTTGGAGTATTTTTTGTAACTTTGCGGCAAGGTACGGCTTTTTGACCTTACCGATGACATATAACACTATCAATTCCAGCAAGAACAGCAATGAACAGACGTCGCCTCATCCTTATATCGTTGACACTGACAGCCTGCCTCCTGGCCAATGCGGGAGGCTGGATACGCATCAACCAACTGGGCTATCTGCCCCACGCGACCAAGGTGGCCGTGCTCATCAGCCAGGAAAAAATCGAGGTCACGCAGTTTGAACTCGTCGATGCCTACACCGGCAAGACGGCCTACCGCGCGACCACCACTCGCAATATGGGAGCGAATGGCCAGATGGCTTCAACATGCAGGCTCGACTTCAGCGCCTTTGAGGGCGAGGGGGCTTACCGCATCGTGGCCGCCGGCATCGAGTCACCTGTCTTCCCCATCAACAATCGGGTGTGGGACGGAACGGCCGACTTTGTGCTCAACTACATGCGCCAGCAACGGTGCGGCTACAACCCGTTCCAGCGCGACAGTTGCCACGTCAAGGACGCCTACGTGCGCTACCATCCCGAGAAGGAGGGCCAGCGTATCGACGTGCGCGGCGGTTGGCACGACGCTGCCGACCTGCTGCAGTACACCACCACGAGTGCCAACGCCATCTACCAGATGATGCTTGCCTGGCAGCAGTGCCCGGCGGCCTTCGGTGACCAGTATCAGGCTAACGGTCTGGAAGGCGCCAACGGTATCCCCGACATCATCGACGAGATTTATTGGGGCCTGACATGGCTCGACAAGATGAATCCCGCTCCAGGCGAACTCTACAACCAGATTGCCGACGACCGCGACCACATAGGCATGAAACTGCCCAAGGACGACCCTGCCGACTATGGCTGGGGGCCCAACAACGGGCGACCGGTCTATTTCATCGACGGCAAACCGCAACAGCGCGGCAAATTCATGAACGCAACGATGGGAGCGGCCAGCACGGCAGGCAAGTTCGCCAGCGATTTTGCCCTCGGAGCCCAGGTGCTGGCACCCTACTACCCCGAGTTTGCCGCCAAAATCGCCGCCAAGGCCGCCGATGCCTATCAAGTGGGCCTCGACAAGCCCGGCAATGCCCAAACGGTGAGTGTGGTGTCGCCCTACATTTACGAGGAGGACAACTGGGTCGATGACATGGAACTGGGCGCCATCGAGCTCTACCATGCCACCGGCGACCCCAAATACATGACCCAGGCGGTGGAATATGGCCGTCGCGAACCCATCACGCCCTGGATGGGCGCCGACAGTGCCCGCCACTACCAGTGGTACCCCTTCATGAACATGGGTCACGTGCGCGTGGCACAGGAGGCCAACGGCAGCAACGAACGCTTGCGTGACGAGTTCATCCGCAACATCAAGGCGGGCATCGAACGCGTCTATGCGCGCGCCGAGCAGACGGGCAACCCCTTCCTGTGGGGCGTACCCGGCATCTGGTGCAGCAACAACCTCACCACGGCGATGCTCACCCAATGCATCCTCTACCGCCAGCTGACGGGCAACTGCGAGTTTATCGAGATGGAGGCGGCCCTGCGCGACTGGCTGCTGGGCTGCAACCCGTGGGGCACTAGCATGATTGTGGAACTGCCACGTGGAGGCACCTACCCCCACGCGCCGCACAGCAACTATGTGATGGAGGGCGTAGGCATGCCCACGGGCGGCCTGGTTGACGGCCCCGTGTATGGGACCATTTTCAACAGCCTCAAGGGCGTGAACCTGGCCGACGACATGCTTAATATCGAGGGCAACACCTATGACCTGTTCCAGCCCCATGACGTCGTTTTCCACGACAATACCCACGACTACAGCACCAACGAGCCCACCATGGACGGCACGGCCTCGCTCACCTTCCCGTTCTCTTACTACGAGACCGAGGGCATGGGGGCCAGCGGCAATTTCCTGTGGGACGAGGGAGCCATCGTGCGCGGCGATGCCGGCAAGAAGGAGATTTGCCTCGTCTTCACCGCCGATGACCGGGCCGACGGGGCCGAGCGCATCATCAGCACGCTCAAGAAACAGGGCATCAAGGGCGCTTTCTTCTTCACGGGCCGCTTCCTTGACCTCTACCCCGACGTGGTGCGCCGCCTCATCGATGACGGCCATTACGTGGGCAGCCACAGTTACGGCCACCTGGTTTACTGCGACTGGGAGAAGCGCGACTCACTGCTGGTAACGCGCGACGAGTTCCGCGACGACATCATCAAGAGCTACGCCAAGCTGGCCGAGTTCGGCATCACGCCTCAACAGGCGCCATGGTTCATCCCACCCTATGAATGGCACAATGCCACCATTGCCGCCTGGGCACGCGAGATGGGCCTGCAACTCGTCAACTTCTCGCCCGGCACAGCCAGTTGCATGGACTACACCTATCCCGGCATCACCGGCGGCAACCCCTACCGCGACAACCGCTGGCTGTGGGACCGCATCATGCGCTGTGAACGCGAAAAGACCCTCAACGGCCACCTGCTGATGATCCACCTGGGCACCGACGAGCGCCGCGTGGAGAAATTCTACGACCGCCTCCCCGCCCTCGTCAAGACCCTCAAGAAAAAAGGCTATTCTTTCGTATCCCTTCCTGAAATGCTGGAAAACCAATGAGTCAACCCCAGATAAAACGCAACAACACGACACTGTCGATTTGCAAGGCCATTGCCATTATCCTGATGTGTGCGGGCCATGCCGAGGGACCCACGCTGCTCGTGACCTTCATCTACCTGTTCCACATGCCGGTGTTCTTTATCGCGGCAGGCTATTTCTTTGACAAGAAATATCTGGCCGACCCATGGACCTTCTGCAAAAAGCGGTTCAAGGGCCTTTACGTGCCCTTTTTCAAGTGGAGCCTGTTTTTCCTCGTCTTCCACAACCTGTTTTTCAAGATCGGGCTGATGAACGAGCATTACGGCAACTGGGCCGGCGGTGTCACCCACCCCTACGACTGGTTCCAGTTCTGTCAACGGCTGGTGCACATCATTTTCTCGATGGGCGGCTACGATGAGTTCCTGGCAGGAGCTTTCTGGTTCTTCAGGGCCCTGCTGGTGTCCAGCATCGTGTTCCTGGTGCTTTACCTGCTGCTGTACAATCGCCACAAGTGGCTCAACCACAATACCGTGCCCATTGTAATAGCAGTACTTGCAGTGGGTTTCGCATGGTTCAAGGTCGCCAATCACCTGACCATTGCCACCATCGTCCAGGGCGGCATTCGCGAGTGCTGGGGCGTGCTGTTTTTCAGCCTGGGTGTGATTTATCGGCGCCACGAACACCGCATTCGTGAGCACTGGGCATTGACGCTGCTCTATGCGGCGGTTTTGGTTGCCGGGGCCGCCCTGGAATGGCAAGGCATGGCCCTGAAGGTCGAGCTGCGTACTGTCGCTACCCTACCCTTCACGGGCGCCATCGGCTTCCTGATGGTTCATCACATTGCCTCTTGGCTCGACCGTCACGAGGGCATAGTCAAGCGCTTCATGGTCTATTGCGGCAACAACACGCTCTACATCTACGTGTTCCACATCATCTCGTTCAAACTCGTATCAGCCCTCAAAATCTGGTACTACGGCCTCGATTGGGGACAGATCGGCTGCCACATGGTCATCCACGAGAACAGCACGACCGACCTCTTCTGGGTGCTCTACACTATCGTCGGCACCGCCGTGCCCCTGCTGGGCATCTACACCTACCGCCGCCTTAAGTGCCTCACCCAAAGACGCGAAACCGCTAAGAATCTTTAATATTTCCCGCTAGGGTCCTCAAAAAAACAAAAAGATTGTGCATCAATGATTTAGTGCCGCCCCGATGGGGCTTGGACGTGTGTTCGCTACTGCTGTAGGGGTTACACTCGGCTTCGCCTCGTTACACCCCTAAGCCCTGGACGCCCCTAGCGGGGCTTTCCCCGGACACTAATGATAAAAAAAATGGCGGTCCTTAGCGTGAGGCTAAGAGGTTAGCTTCTTGTGGGGGGCGAACCTGCTGATAAAGTAGCAGACGGAGAGAATCACGACGATGATCATGAGGGCGATAGGGATGTTGAGGAAGTAGGTACCGGCGATATCGGATAGGCCGCTTTTCACCAGATGGACGCCATAGCTGGAGTTTAACAAGACAGACCACATGGTAATGGCACACACAAAGGCCATGACCACTCGCCACAGGGTGCCCCACACACTGTAGTTGAAGAGCTGCTTGTAGGTCGTGAACACGAGCAGCGCGCCAAGAAAGAACACAAGCCATCCCAATCCGGTGATGTCATAGAGCATGTTCAGGATCAAAAACACGACAGTACTGAACACTTGAACGAAGAAGCCCTGCGGAAGAGTATGATACGGGTTGCGGGGAGCAAAGCGGAAAATGAAATAGTTGGGAATGATCAGGAAGGAGAGCATGATCAAAGAGAGCATGTCGGGGTGCCTATTCAGCTCATCGAGAACTTTGCTCAAAAAATCGCTCGGCGGCGGGAATGCGCCATTGAAATAGACGTTCAGCCAGGCAAACACATTGGTGATGTAGGCCATCTTATCCTCAGTGTTGGTTTGAAACATGCCGTGGATAGCGCCCGTCAGGAAATCGACAAGCACACCCAGAACGCCGATGAGCACGAGCATCTTGATGGGCGGGAAACTTACCTGCCGCTTGCCGTTGATGTAATCGCTTATCACATAGCCGGGACGCAAAAACAGCTGCAGCAGCGTGAAGGGCAACGAGCGCGAGTGCATGCCCCACACCTCGGCAAAGCTGTGCCACACACTGCGCCAAGTGATGCGCCCCAGACCTGACTTCTGCGAGCAATAGGGGCAAAAGTTGCCCACGAAATCATGCCCGCAGTTGCAGCAATAGTTAGTATCCTGGGAAGCGAACTCGTTGTCGAACGGGTCCAGCTGCCATTGCCTGAATCGACGGTATGCTGCCTTAATATCCATTGGTTATATAAAAGGCTTTAGGTGTCAGGATTTAGGCTTTAGCAGACATGCTCCGCCCAAACTACCTAATACCTAAAACCTAAAGCCTAATGCCTAAAATCAATCGTCGTATTCCATGCCAATAAACTGGAAATTACGGTTAAACTCAACTTCCATGCCGTTGTTGAGCTTTACCTCATAGACGCTGCGGTGGCGCTCCAGTTTAATAATGGACTTGCCAGGGAAGTTCTGGCTGATGTAGCTGCTGATCTGGGCAGGAACGGCCTCGGTGGGCACCTTGCTGTTATAGCACTCGATGTCCTTCCAGTTACCCGACTTGTCAAACTCAATCTTCTCACCGCTCTCATAGCGAATGGTGAAATCATCCCAGTCGGCGGTCACCAACAGGGGCACCTTAGTGGCGAAATTCGCCTTCAGGAAGGTCTGTGCAGCCTGGGGCAGCTGATCGTAGGTGATTACGCGGTCATCGTCATCGGCACTCATGGTCAGGCTCATGGTCATGACCATAGCCATCAACAGGAAAAACTTGATATTCTTCATAATATTTTAGTTGTTAGTTGTTAGTTTCTAGTTCTTAGTTGTTAGTCCCTAGTTGTTAGTCCCTAGTTTCTAGTCCCTAGTTTCTAGTTGTTAGTCGCAAGGAGGCGGATGCTCCCTAAACTCTAAACTCTAAACTCTAAACTTTAAACTTTAAACTTTAAACTGCAAGCAACGCGAGCATCAGTCGTCCATATCGACAATGGCGCCCTGCTTGTTGAATTTCAGCTCAAGTCCGTTGGCCAGGTCCACTTCAAAGCCATTACGGTCCTTGTCAATCTTGGTGATCATCGCATCGGGATAGTTAGCCTGGATGGTTGATGCAACGGGTGGCGGAATCAAGGCCGTGGGGACGGGATTCGTCAGCGGGCACTCGATCTTGTCCCACATGTCGTCGGTATCGAAATCGATGTGCGTGCCGTCGGCCAGGGAAATCTCATATTTCCAACCGGTCAACTCGAGGTCCTTTTGCGCAAAAGTGATCGTCTGGCCAGGGAAGTACTGCTGGACGAAAGACTGGATGGGCGCAGGAAGTTGTGCAGGCGGTACTGGCTTGTCACTGCAGCCAGTCATCAATAAAACTAAGGCAAAAATGCCTGACACAATAAAATTCTTCATCTTGCTAACATATTAATAAACTGCTGCAAATATACATTTATTTCTTTATTTAATAGCAAGAATATCCCCAAAAACCTAACTCATGACAACATGGACCCTACTATTTGGTGCCATACCGGTAGTGATGTGAGGTCTGCAAACCATAGTTTTTACATAAATAATTTGTAATTACAAGAATTGCAGTACCTTTGCCGATCGAACTACGGATTTAATGACTTAAATAATTCTAAAATGAAAAGTATCAAAGCAATCCTTTTGTTGGTAGCCGTGCTGGCAACGAGTTTCAATGCCAGGGCCGACCATGACCAAGTGATCAGTTTCAATGAGATGCCTGAGGCTGCCCAGGCCCTCCTCAAACAGTATTTTGCCAACAAGGTCCCCCTGGTGGTGACTGTCGATTGGGATGATTACACCATCGTTTATGACAGTGGCGAGAAGGTGGAATTTGACAAGCAGGGTAACTGGAAAGAGATTAACTGCCGCACCTCGTGTGTTCCCACCGAATTGATTCCCGAGGCTATCAAGTCGCACATCCAGGCCACTTTCCCCGGCTCGGCCATCATCAAGCTCGACCGCAACCGTCGCGGCTATGAGGTAAAACTCAACAATGGCCTTGAAGTGGAGTATGACCCCACATTCCAGGTCATTGACATCGACGACTGATTAAGAATATCAGAGCTTGTTGCAAAACTCATTTGACGCAACTATAAATCGGCCTACGGCCGAGAAATTAAACAAAATTTTGTATAAAATTCAATTAAAACAATTATTTATTCTGATTATATTAATGATTTTGTATAATTTTTCGAGCGAAGCTCGATTAAACCTTTCAGGCGTGAGTTTGGCAACAGCCGCATTTTCATCTACCCGTTAATCAATTAAAAATAAACCAAACATATGAACAAGATGTATTTCAAAGTATTGTCTATCGGCGTAGCGCTGTTTGCGCTCTGTTCCTGCGGCGGTAATAATAATGACGCTTACCAACAGCAGCAAGTCCCCGTTCCCGCCCAACAGCAACCGGTACAAGCCGCTCCAGTCGATTCTGCAATGGCTCAGGATCCTGCCCAGGCTCAAGCTGCTCCCGCTACTGCAGCCCAGGGACTGCCCGAGGCTATCACCGCCTTTGTCAAGCAGCATTTCCCCAATGCCCAGATAGTAGGTGTTGAGCCCGATCACGATCATGGTGGCCTGGAATATGACGTATATCTGAACGATGGCACCCAGATCGATTTTGATGCCAACAACCAGTGGGATCAAGTGGAATCGATGAAAGGCGTTCCCGCATTCTTTATCCCCAAGGGCATTGCCAACTACGTGAGAAGCAACTATCAGAACACGGTCATCACCAAGATCAACAAGGAGTACCATGGCTATGAGATAGAGCTCAATAATGGTATTGACCTGAACTTTGACCGTTCAGGCAACTTCATGGGTATGGACGACTAAAATCGCCAAAACATATTTCAACAATAAACAGGGCGTCGGGGCAAGTTCAGCCTCGGCGCCCGTTCGTTCCGTCCGTTTCCTTCCGCACGCACACGTGCCCTCACGCAAAGACGCTAAGATTTTATAGGTCTGCGAATTAAACGAATTTAACTAATTGGCATCCGCGCTCCTTTGGGCCTCACGCAAAGACGCTAAGCCGCAAAGCTTTTCAAACAACTTATACAAATTACGGGTTAAACAACAAATACAACCTTTTTTTGGCATCCGCGTTCCTTTGGGCCTCACGCAAAGACGCTAAGACGCTAAGTTTTTAGGTCTACGAATGAAACGAATGAAACGAAAGCATCCGCGCCCCAATTTGAACGCGGAAGCGGAAGCCAGTTGTTTGAGTTGATTAAGTTGTCTTTAATTATAAGGGCGCGGTTGCCATAGTATTTGTTGTATTTATTGTCTTCCTTTTTTGGTGAGTGGTGGGGAAGCGACACTTTTTTTGTCTTTTTCTTTTATTTTAATCAAATCTTTACTAAATTTGCGACAAATAACATTATTAACCTAATAAAACCCATCAATTATGAAAAAAGCGCTACTTTTCAGACTCGTCGTCCTGGTGGCGGCCATGATGTGTGCCCTCGGCGCCGCCGCTGCCGAGGCCTATGCCAACTACACGCCGTCGAACACGACGTTGACGTTCTACTACGACACCCAGCGCAGCAGCCGCACGGGCACGACCTACGACCTGAACGAGGACTACATCAATCCCGGCTGGTACACTGACGACATCAATGCCAATGTGACCAAGGTGGTCTTTAACTCCTCGTTTGCCGATGCCCGCCCGACGACCACTTTCAGTTGGTTCAGTGGCATGCAGAATCTTCAATCCATCACGGGTATGAATGAATACCTGAACACCAGCGAGGTCACCAAAATGGGTAATATGTTTATGGATTGTGGAAATTTGACGATCCTTGACTTGAGCGGTTTCAACACGTCCAAGGTGACCAGTATGAATTGGATGTTCGGTCGGTGCAATAACCTGCGCACCATCTATGTGGGCAATGGATGGAGCACCGCATCCGTGGCCTATTCCAATTATATGTTCAATAGCTGCACCAGCCTGGTGGGCGGCCAGGGGACGACCTACGATTCCAGCCATACGAATGCCACCTACGCCCACATCGACGGCGGCCCCAGCAACCCGGGCTACTTCACCGAAAAGGTGACCGAGGCCTATGCCTGCTACACGTCCTCGAACACGACGCTGACGTTCTACTACGACGGCCAGCGCAGCACCCGCACGGGCACGACCTACGACTTGAACACGGGCGACAACGATACCGGTTGGGAGAACGACGGTACCAATGCCAATGTGACTCAGGTGGTCTTTGACCCCTCGTTCGCCAATGCCCGCCCGACGACTACCTATAGTTGGTTCTACAACATGAGGAATCTTCAATCCATCACGGGCCTGAGTTACCTGAACACCAGCGAGGTGACCAATATGGGTTGGATGTTTACGAATTGTAATCAACTTACGAGCCTTGATGTAAGCCACTTCAACACGTCCAAGGTGATATATATGAATCAATTGTTCTCTGGCTGCACTGGCTTAACGAGCCTTGATTTGAGCAGTTTCAACACGTCCAACGTGACCATAAAGATGAGTAGCATGTTTTATAACTGCTACAATCTGCAGACCATCTATGTGGGCAGTGGTTGGAGCACTGCGGCTGTGACGTCCTCGACTAATATGTTCCTTAACTGCTCGAGCCTGGTGGGCGGCCAGGGCACGACCTGGAACGAATCCAACCCGACGGACAAGACCTATGCCCACATCGACGGCGGCACGAGCAACCCTGGCTACTTCACCGACAAGAATGCGCCTGTGCCCTATGCCTGCTACACGTCCTCGAACACGACGCTGACGTTCTACTACGACAACCAGCGCAGCAGCCGCACGGGCACGACCTACGACCTGAACACGGGCACCAATTTTACCGATTGGCACAACGACGGCACCAATTATTATGTGACTCAGGTGGTCTTTGACCCCTCGTTCGCCAATGCCCGTCCGACGAGCACCAGTGATTGGTTCGATAGCATGACGAACCTCGAATCCATCACGGGCATGAATTACCTGAACACCAGCGAGGTGACCAGTATGGCATGGATGTTCTTAGGCTGTAGAAAGCTTACAAGCCTTGATGTGAGCCACTTCAACACGTCCAAGGTGATATATATGACTCAAATGTTCTATAGATGCATTGGTTTGACGAGCCTTGACTTGAGCAGTTTCAATACGTCCAAGGTGATAGATATGCAGTCTATGTTCGAGGAGAGCAATAAACTGCAGACCATCTATGTGGGCAGTGGTTGGAGCACTGCGGCCGTGACGGGCTCCGCTAATATGTTCTTTAACTGCACCATCCTGGTGGGCGGCCAGGGCACGACCTATGATGCCAACCATGTGGACAAGACCTATGCCCACATCGACGGCGGCCCGAGCAACCCGGGCTACTTCACCGCGAAGAACGCTGGCCTGCGTGGCGACGTGAACGGCGACGGCAGCGTCAACATCAGCGACGTCACCGCCCTGATCGACTACCTGTTGACCGGCAATGCTTCGGGCATCAGCCTGAGCGGTGCCGACTGCAACCAGGACGGAAGCATCAACATCAGCGACGTGGCCGCCCTGATCGACAGGCTCCTCATCGGCTCCTGGTAATGCTCGCGTTGCTCGCAGTTTAGAGTTTAGAGTTTAGAGTTTAGAGCTAAGGCCTGCGGCGCTAATGCGAATTTCGCGAATTAAACTAATTGCATCCGCAGTAATGCGAGCTGCGCTCGCAGTTTAGAGTTTAGAGTTTAGAGTTTAGAGAAGCATCCGCATCCATGAACTGCAATGGGATGCGGATGCAAGTTGTTTAAGTTGTTTGAGTTGTCTTTTATTATAAGGGCGCGGAAGCCATAGTATTTATTGTATTTATTGTTTTCTTTTTTGGGGGCGTACGGACGAAACGGACGAAATGAAAACAAGCGCCGGGGCGGTGAACCTCGGCGCTTGCTATTGATATGTCATACTCCTCCGCCCTTGCGGGCACCTCCCCTAGCTTAGGGGAGGAGTTGTGGGGGTTACTCGTCGTCGCGGCGGTCGTCACGACGGGGACGGCGCGGGCCGTTGGGACGGGGACCGCGGGGGCCATTGCCACCGGGACGGGGACCGTTGGGGCGAGGACCGCGGGGACCATTGCCACCGGGACGGGGACCACGGGGGCCACCACCCTGGCGACGCTCGTCAGAACCCTCGGGCTTGTCCTGCAGGGCGCGCATCGACA